>ODAI010678550.1_pt1 | contig 17795 bp, 12 predicted proteins | sample 1539321 | NCBI WGS metagenome assembly ODAI01 (sample SAMN02144231, study PRJEB22623) | gut metagenome | biome: sheep rumen | host: Ovis aries | place: New Zealand | reverse complement strand
TTATCGGCTTACAGGTATATCGAAGCTCAGGATGAAGAAAGCCTGAGAGAAGCGGTCATAAGCGGAAGAGCCCACCTGGGCTTTATCCTTCCTGAAGATATTGAAAAAAGAGCATCATCCGGAGATACAAAAAAAATGATCACCATGGTCACTTCCGTTTTTTCGGTAAAAAGTGCCGCCATAAGAGAGAGAGTATTTGCGGCCCTTTTCAGGGTCATGAATATTGATATCGTTGAAAATGCCGAAAAAGATATTTTTGAAGATCCTGAAGAAGTAAAGCATTTCATCAGGGAAAGATATGATCATTATTCATCCGGCAGAGATGTGTTTGGCATAGAATATGAATACGTAAAAACTGACGGATCCGAAAAAATCGATATTTTGAAGGATTCGTCGGATCCTGTCAGGGGATGCACATCCGTGCTCATCTTTATCCTGAGTCTTTACAGCGGTGGTGCGCTTCTTGGAAAGAAAGGCACGTTTTTCAAAAGTCTTTCGAAAAAAGACAGGTTCATAAGCATCGCTTCTTATGAACTGTCCTCAGTAGCCCTTCCGGCACTGGCAGGCATCGTTTCCATCAGGGTGTTTGATCCTTATGGAGCGGACTTTTTAAGTGATATACTTTGCTATATCGTATTTGTTGTTTTTTCATGTATATGGAGCTCTGTCTTTATTCTGTTTTTCAGAAAAAGCGAAACCTATTATCCGGTGGTCTCCGTGCTCTTATTTGTAAGCTTTGTGCTCAGTCCAGTATTCGCGGATATTGCAGGATTCATACCTGTTATCGGATATGTTTCCAGGGTACTGCCCCCTGCTTTTTATCTCTATATGCTGTAAAATATCATACCGAGTGGAGGTTTTATAAATGGACAAGGGTTATTATGAATTTTTGGTTGAGGGAAAGCCCAATAAATGTGCAAGATTTTTCAAGGAGGCACTGATAGTGCTTGCCATTGTTTTTCTGGTGGCATCCTTTTTGCTTGGGAACTTGCTTTTTATTTTCCTTGCTGTGATCTCAGGTTTTGTTTCTTTTATCTGCTCAAAATATACTGAAGTTGAGTATGAATATCTTTTCCTTGAAAAGGAGCTTTCCGTGGACAAGATATACAACAAGGAACGAAGAAAGCATGTGGAGACCTTCAATATGGAAAAGGTCCTTGTGTTCGCTCCTGAGAAAAGTTCAAAATCCGACAGGTATTCTTCGGTAAAGGATCTTAAGGTCAGTGACTATTCGTCCTGCGCAGATACCGGGGAATTGAAAAAATTTGAGATGTATTATGAGGGCTCGAGAAAGATCATCTTTTCGCTGGATGAAGAGATGATAAAAGCTTTTAAAAGTAAATGCCCCAGAGTGTTCAGCGAGTATTGAACAAAAAAGAACAGCCTGTTCTGTAGACGGTATACAGAACAGGTTTTTTAAAATATTAAACAAATCTTAAAGATTTACCCCATAGATTCTTAATTTTTGATATGCCAGAATAACCATGTGATCACAACAAAGGAGAATACCTTCTGTATGAAAGATATTGCAAATGAAAATCTCACGGTGCTTGTATGCGACGATGAAAAGGATATCGCAAATGCCATAAGTATTTTTTTGAAATCGGAAGGCTACAGTGTAAAGACGGCATCAAACGGTAAAGAGGCACTTGATATGGTTCAAAGTCAGGAGATACATCTGATCATTCTTGATATCATGATGCCTGTAATGGACGGAGTCACGGCACTTTCAAAGATCCGTGAGATCAGCAATGTTCCTGTCATAATGCTTACGGCCAAAAGTGAGGATACCGACAAGATACTGGGACTGAATCTTGGAGCTGACGATTACGTCACAAAACCCTTCAATCCCGTAGAGCTCATGGCCAGGGTAAGGTCGGGGCTCAGGAGATATACGCTTTTGGGAGGGAATGCTCCGGTTCATCAGTTAGGCGAGGAACTTGTCTGCGGAGGACTTAAGGTGACTGACCGTACCAAGGAGGTGTGGCTTGACGGGGAAGCCGTAAAGCTTACAAGGACCGAATATGATATTTTGAAATATCTTATGGAAAATCCCGGAAAAGTGTTCACACCGGCAGAGCTTTACCGTCAGGTCTGGAAGGACAGCTGTATGGGAAGCGAAAGTATAGTTGCGGTCCATATCAGGCATCTTCGCGAGAAGATCGAGATCGATCCGTCGGAACCCAGGTATATTAAGATGATCTGGGGAAGAGGCTATTATCTCGACGATAAGAAGCCGTAAAAAAGGGAGAATAAGTGAAAAATGGAAACGAATATTAAAGAAAGCAAAATAAAGAAAAAGCATGGAATGATCTTCTGGTTTGTGCTTATGGTATTAAGCTCTGTGATCCTGGGTGCGTCCATGATGGTGATGGAAGTCTTCGTCAGCTACGGTATGTTCGACAGCAAAGCCCTGTTCAGGAAAAACTGTAACGAATGGCTTATGAGGGATTATGCATCCTATGCACTTTCCGGATACAGGGATGATTTTAATTTGAGTCATCTTGAAAATACCAATTTCCGGTATGCGGTTTTTGGCGGCCACGAGCCTTCCTCCGAAGAAGCAAAGGATGCTTCGGCATATCTTGTATGTACGATCCCGGAAGAAGATCTGGCCGGAGGCACAAAGGATCTTTTCTGCTACAGTGCAACACTCGGAGAGCATTCTGTTTTTTACTACAACGTGGACAGTCTGTGGGATTCCTATGCATATGTGACAAATTCTTCGCAGTACTATGATCCTTCAGCCGAAGGGACTAAGCATTATGTGTCGAAGTTCGTATATTCCTGGAACACGGATTCATCATATGCTGTCTGTGATGACGGAACCTGTTATCCGGTATATATCGGTATCGATTCCAACACATATGACGATTCGGATGCTTTAAGGGATCTTCTTAACGAAAAAAAGGACGGATGGAAAGAAGAAGCCGCAGGAGAGGTGGAACTGATGGTCGAAGCCTCTGAAGGCGGAAGCTCATATCTTTTTCTTGATGACATTGATGTGATAAAGGCTGAAAACCTCCGGGATTACGATACCGCAAAAGAAGGAGAGATATGGAGCATTGACTTTAATACTCTCAGTGTATGGACCCCGGCGGAGGATGCGGGCGGCTCAGATCACGAGGATTATTATCTTTATGCGGAAGTGGCAGATCCTTTGAACATGGAATCTGACGATCTTTTTACAAGAAGCAGACCGCTTATAGATATGGCATGCAATCTTCGCTTTCTTCCGGTCCTGACCGCTCTTGTATCGGGCATATTATTTGCAGTTTCCTTCGTGATGTTTGTCATAAGATTTTTTGCCGTGATAAAAAAAGGCTGGAAGAAGCTTTCATACCAGTGGCGCGGTAACGTTCCTTTCCTCTTCAGGATGATCGGGATATGCGTCATTGCGACTATGGCGGAATTTTTCGTGATGATCGCCGCGCTTTATAATGATGCCGCAGAATTGATAGTGATTGGATGGTTTTTCCAGACGATAATCCTTGCTCCCTTATTTATCATCACATCCCTTCAGTTAAACAGAGTGTCCAAAGGGGCACAGGCTCTTGCTGCCGGAAATATGAATTCGCCCGTTGATACATCCCATATGATGTTTGATCTTAAGACCCTGGGAGAGAGCATCAATTCCGCCGGTGAGGGACTTGAACTTGCGGTGAACGAGAGAATGAAGAGTGAAAGGTTCAGGACAGAGCTTATTTCCAATGTATCCCATGATATCAAGACACCGCTTACTTCAATAATAAGCTATGTTGAACTTTTGAAAGGGCAGCCTGAGGGTGAGAGTGCTAACCCCGAGTATCTTGAGATACTGGAAAAACAGTCCGTAAAACTCAAAAAACTTCTTGAGGATCTTATTGAAGCCTCCAAGGCACAGACGGGAACTCTCAAAGCAGAACTGTCTCCCTGCAATGTCAACACAGTACTCCATCAGGTGATGGGAGAGTATAAGGAAAAGCTTGATGAAGCAGGTCTTGATCTGAACATTCGTATTCCCGAAGAAGACATAAGCATAATGGCGGACACTAAGCATCTTCAGAGAGTGCTGGATAATCTCTTTGTTAATGTGTCAAAATACTCTCAGCCCGGCACAAGGGTCTATGTTAATCTCAGCGGAGGCTCCGATGAGGCTGCAATCGAGATAAAAAACACTTCCAGGGAACCTCTTAATGTAACAAGCGATGAACTTTTGGAGCGTTTTGTAAGAGGGGACAGTTCAAGGAATTCGGAAGGAAACGGACTCGGGCTTTCCATCGCGCAGAGCCTGATGGAACTGATGAACGGGAAACTCAAGCTCATTGTCGACGGAGATCTTTTCAAGGTTATATTGCTTTTTCCCAGGATAAAAGAATAGCGGAAACACCTGCCCCAAAAGGGCGTGATAACGGTGATCGGATATTTGTCAAAAGGCCCGGATCTTTTTCATCCGGGCTTCTTGACATTTGCTTTTTAAGGTGTTAACATTTTTAAAATTTTTCTTTTTCTTATCACTTATTCACTATATTTTCATGAGCAGATTCGCTGCAGAAAGGAAGATCATGGCACAGATTGTGGAAGAAGGCATAACATTTGATGACGTACTGCTTGTTCCCGCTTATTCTCAGGTCATACCGAACCAGGTAGATCTCCATACCAATCTCACCTCCACCATAAGGCTTAATATTCCTCTTATGAGTGCCGGAATGGATACCGTTACAGAGCACCGTATGGCTATCGCAATGGCCAGACAGGGAGGCATCGGTATCATTCATAAGAATATGTCCATTGAGGCACAGGCAGAGGAGGTTGATAAGGTTAAAAGATCCGAGAACGGAGTTATCAGCGATCCCTTCTTTTTAAGCCCCGAAAACACACTTGCGGATGCTGACGATCTTATGGGCAAGTTCCGTATTTCCGGTGTTCCCATTACCGAAGGACACAAGCTTGTAGGTATCATCACAAACCGTGATCTTAAGTTTGAGACGGATTATTCCAAAAAGATAAAGGAATGCATGACCAGCGACGGTCTTATCACCGCCAAAGAGGGAGTTACCCTTGAAGAGGCAAAAGAGATACTCGGCAAGGCAAGAAAAGAAAAACTTCCTATAGTAGATGACGATTATAATCTCAAGGGACTTATTACCATAAAAGATATCGAGAAGACCATCAAATATCCCAATTCGGCCAAGGATGACAAGGGAAGACTTCTCTGCGGAGCAGGTGTAGGTATTACAGCAAATGTTCTCGACAGAGTTGCAGCTTTAGTTGATGCCAAGGTTGATGTTATCGTTCTCGATTCAGCTCACGGCCATTCTCAGAATGTCATCAACTGTGTTGGCATGATCAAGGAAAAATACCCCGATCTTCCCGTAATTGCAGGCAATGTTGCTACGGGAGAAGGAACACTTGCTCTTATCAAAGCAGGTGCGGATGCGGTTAAGGTAGGTATCGGTCCCGGATCTATCTGCACCACCAGGATCGTTGCCGGAATCGGTGTTCCCCAGATCACAGCAATAATGAACTGCTATGATGTTGCCAGGGAACATAATATTCCCATTATCGCCGACGGCGGAATCAAGTATTCCGGAGATGTGACCAAGGCTCTTGCGGCAGGCGGAAGCGTCTGTATGATGGGTTCGATCTTTGCAGGATGCGAGGAAAGCCCCGGAGAATTTGAGCTTTATCAGGGAAGAAAATACAAGGTTTATCGTGGAATGGGATCCATATCTGCCATGGAGAACGGAAGCAAGGACCGTTATTTCCAGGAAAATGCCAAGAAGCTTGTTCCCGAAGGCGTCGAAGGAAGAGTTGCATATAAGGGGCTTGTCGAGGATACTGTATTCCAGCTTCTGGGAGGACTCAGGGCAGGAATGGGTTATTGCGGCGCAGCTGATATCCCCACTCTTGCAAAGACCGGAAAATTCGTCAAGATATCTGCAGCATCCCTCAAGGAGAGCCATCCCCACGATATCCATATCACAAAGGAAGCTCCCAACTATTCTGTTGAAGGATAAAAGACTTAAAATATTATAAAACAGGACAAAATGGCTTAAAATGCGTCGGATTCATCCGGCGCATTTCCTTTTATTTGTCTATCATATGTGGTATATTAAACTATGTATGAAAATGTCTTTACGAGGTTTCCATGGTCAGAGCCAGAGTTATAAATAAAAAACAGCTTCAGGTAGTTCAGGATCTCATCTGCTCCTTTGTTGGCGTAAGCGGGATCATATTGGACAATAATCTCAGACCCCTTTCAGATGTCAGTAATGACAAGGCGTGCGGAGGTGCCATCTCCCAGCTTTTAGGCAGTGAATATCTTGAGAGAATGCTTGAGATGGTAAGCGACGGATCTCCTGAGGATATATGTATCCAGAGTGTCGAGGATTCGGAATCCGGGATGATAAATGTGGCCTGCGTAAGCATCAGGCCTGATTCCCATGTATATATCACCGGTGTTGTTGCGGCTCCTGCCGGTTTTGGTGATGACAGGTTTACCGGCTTTCTCGATATGATGAAGAAGACCGTGGAAAGCTATCTTGCACCGGCTCCTTCGGAAGACGGAAATGAGAATATCTATGACGGCAGGGAAGTGGATAATACACTTCTTGTTCTTGAAACCACCAAAAATATTCTTGAACTTATGGACTCTTCAGACGGAATTGAGTCTGTTTTTAAAAAATGGATAGAACTTACGGCGGGATTTTTGAAGACAGATGCAGCCGAGATACTGCGTCTTTCATCAAAAGGAGCAGATGTGGTGGCAAGATTCGTCTCACCTGATTTTGGCGCCGGCGATTCCGCGGTGAAGATGCCCCAGGCCATAATCGCAAAGAGCACGAATCCCCTGATCGTATCTTCGGATCTTCTTGATAAGGATCCTTCGTTTTACGAAGCAAAAAGATCCGATATCAAGGCGTTTATGAATTTTCCTCTCCTTGTAAGAGAAAACGGTGAGGGAACATTTATCGCCTGCTTTACGCAGAAAAAACACAGACGCAGCTGGACCATTGAAGAGATCAGATTTGCGTCGGATGCTGTCAGGATAATACAGAGCATCATCCATTCAAGGCTTATGTACAGCACCATAACCAGATATTCCGGTTCTGTCACGGAAATTCTGGACAATGTGGGCTGCTGCGTATTTTTGACCTCGCAGTCCACGGGAGAGGTGCTTTTTGCCAACAATATGCATATTGAGACCTTCGGCAGTGCGTGGCAGGAAGGTGACCTTATGGATGTTATATCCAAGGGCAATTTTGATAATCCCGTAAGCGGTTCTTTTGAATTCCTGTATCCTGCAAGCCGCAGATGGTTCGATCTTATGTATAAAAAGGTGGAATGGGTTGACGGGTCACCCGCCATGCTTTATTCACTTTATGATATAACCGACAGAAGGCTTTATCAGCGCAAGATAGAGCAGCAGGCGTTTACCGATTTCCTTACGGGACTTTTCAACCGCATGTGCTGTGAGAAGGATCTTGCCAAGCTTATTGACGATGCCAAGATGACTTCAAGGCATGGAGCCTGTGTCTTCATAGATCTTGATGATTTTAAGCATATAAATGACGGCCTCGGGCATCAGTACGGAGATATTCTCCTTAAAGAGATATCCGGAGCTCTTCAGAAGATCCGGGGAGTTGAGGGCTCCTGTTACAGGATGGGAGGAGATGAGTTTGTCGTTTTGATACCTCCCGGGGCATATGAGCGCTTTGACGACATAAAATCCGACATACTTAAGATCTTTTCATCTCCCTGGCTTCTTAAGGATATTGAATATTACTGTACGGCAAGTATAGGTACGATAGTTTATCCCGATTACGGTGACAATGTCAGAGATCTTCTCAAGAAAGCTGATATTGCCATGTATTCTTCCAAGAAGTCCGGCAAAAACCGTATCACTGAGTATACAGACGGACAGGAAACCGTTTCCGGAAGGCGTCTTGACATGGAAAAGAACATGAGAGACGCGTCCACAAGCGATTACAGGGAGTTTGAGGTTTATTATCAGCCGATAATGGACATAGAAAACGGAGAGCCTGTATGCGTGGGCGCAGAGGCTCTTGTAAGATGGAACAGTACCAAAATGGGCTTCATTTCACCGTCGGACTTCATCCCTCTTGCGGAATATCTGGGACTGATAAACCCCATAGGCGGACATGTGCTTGAAATGGCCTGTAACGATTGCAGGAAGTGGAATGAAACATATGGAAAGGATTTTAAGGTCAATGTCAATCTTTCCGTAGTCCAGCTTCTTCAGAATGACATAGTCGAATTTGTGGATGCCACCATTAAGAAATCCGGGATAGATCCCCGTAAACTTTGCCTTGAGGTGACGGAGTCCCTTGCCATAAACGATATGCCCAGGATGATAGGCATCCTGAGCGGTATAAAGGCGCTGGGATGTACCATAGCGCTGGATGATTTCGGAACAGGCTATTCATCCCTCAATCACATAAGGGAGATACCTTTTGACATAATAAAGGTTGACCAGAGCTTTGTAAGAGATCTTGATACCGATGCCTATGCGCAGTCCTTCGTAAAAATGGTCGCCGAGCTGGCCAATACCATTGATGTTGGTATATGCCTTGAGGGAATCGAAACAAAGACCCAGATGGACAAGCTTGAGGGTATGAGGATCAAATATATCCAGGGTTACTACTTTGACAAGCCGCTGAAAAAAGAAGAATTTGAAGCCAAATACATTAAATAAAACAATTGCGGAGGAAAGATCATGTCACTTGAATCAATGCTGAGCGAGAATTCATATCCGGGAAGAGGAATAGTCGCCGGAATGAGCGCTGACGGGAAATATGCCGTGTGTGCATATTTTATCATGGGAAGAAGTGAGAACAGCCGGAACAGGGTATTTGTGGAAGTTCCCGAGGATAACGGTATCGAGACCAGACCCTATGATATTAATAAGCTTTCGGATCCCAGCCTTATAATCTACCATCCCGTGCGTGTGGACGGCCCTGCTACAATAGTTACTAACGGTGATCAGACTGATACCATAAGAAACGGCCTTGATAAGGGCTTTACCTTTGAGCAGTCTTTGAGAAGCCGTACTTTTGAGCCGGATGCCCCCAATTACACTCCCAGGATCTCAGCGGTTCTTAATGTTCACGCAGGCAAATATGATTACCAGATGTCCATAATCAGAAGTGAGGACGGAACACCTGACAGACCCATCCATTGTACCTACTCTTACGGAAAACCCCTGCCCGGTGAGGGACACTTCATTCATACATATCAGCATGACGGAGATCCCCTCCCCAGCTTCTGCGGAGAGCCCAGAAAGATAGAGATAACAAGTGATATTGACGATTTTTCTCTCCTGATCTGGGATTCTCTTAACCGTTCAAACAGAGTTTCGTTGTTTGTAAGATACATCAATATAGAAACAGGCGATACAGAAACACGTATTATTAATTCCAATAAATGATCACAAGAGTGATTTTTAGCCCAAAGCAGTTGTTATCAAATACAAAAAGCAATAATAACGCATATTATTATCATAAAGAAAGGATGTTATTTAATGTAATAGAGACATAATAAAGAAACGTAAGATATCTAATTGCTGTTATTTTTATAAAATAAGATAACTAACGGTATTTTAAATACCTTGCAAAATGTTTTTCATATTATTCTTCATTATATTAAATAGAAGGTTTTAAAATGAACGAGATTCAACTTAAGTACGGATGTAACCCCAACCAGAAACCCTCAAGGATCTTCATGGAGGATGGAAGCGATCTTCCCGTGACCGTTCTTAACGGCAAACCCGGGTATATAAATTTTCTGGATGCTTTTAACGGATGGCAGCTTGTAAAGGAATTAAAAAAGGCCACGGGGCTTCCTGCGGCAACTTCCTTCAAGCATGTTTCTCCCGCAGGTGCTGCAGTGGGAAAACCGCTTTCAGACACCCTTGCAAAAATATACTGGGTTGATGATCTTGGAGAGCTGACTCCCCTTGCCAGCGCATATGCCCGTGCAAGAGGTGCAGACAGAATGAGTTCCTTCGGAGATTTCATTGCTCTTTCGGATGTCTGTGATGTATGTACGGCAAAGCTTATCAAAAGGGAAGTATCCGACGGTATAATCGCTCCCGGATACGAGCCTGAAGCTCTTGAGATCCTTAAGACAAAAAAGAGCGGAGCTTACAATATAATACAGATCGATGAGTCTTATGTTCCTGCCGAACTTGAGAAAAAACAGGTATATGGTATCACCTTCGAGCAGGGAAGAAACGAACTTGATGTCGATGAGGTCCTTCCGGGACAGATCGTCACAAAGAATAAGAATATTCCCGAGAGCGCCCTTATGGATATGAAGATATCCCTTATCGTTCTTAAATATACTCAGTCCAATTCAGTCTGCTACGTTAAGGACGGACAGGCTATCGGTATCGGAGCGGGACAGCAGTCAAGGATCCACTGCACCCGTCTTGCGGGAAGCAAAGCAGACAATTGGTGCCTCCGCCAGAGTCCTCAGGTTTTGGGACTTAAATTCAAGGACACCATCAAGCGTCCCGACCGTGATAATGCAATAGATCTTTACATCGGTGATGAATACGAGGATGTTCTTGCCGAGGGGATATGGCAGACGATATTTGAGGAAAAGCCTCCCGTCTTTACAAGAGAAGAGAAAAAGGCATGGCTTGCACAGATGACCGATATAATTATCGGATCCGACGCTTTCTTCCCCTTTGCTGACAATATCGAAAGAGCTCATAAGAGCGGAGCAAAATATGTTGCACAGCCCGGCGGTTCAAAGAGGGATGATGTTGTTATCGAGTGCTGTGATAAATACGATATGGTCATGTGCTTTACCGGAATCAGACTTTTCCACCATTAAGCGGAGATCTTTTTCATAATAATAAATGTTCAGGAGCCTAAAAATGAGCGACGAATCAAAAGTAACGGAAAAAAACGAGGGAGAAAAGCGTTCACGTCATTTTATTGAGCAGGAGATCGATTCTGACCTTGAAAAGGGAAGATTTGACCATGTTCACACAAGATTTCCCCCCGAGCCCAACGGATATCTTCATATAGGACATGCCAAGAGCATACTCCTCAATTACGGCCTGGCTGAGGAATACGGCGGAAAGTTCAATCTGAGATTTGACGATACCAATCCCACCAAGGAAAAAAGCGAATTTGTGGAATCTATAAAGGCGGATGTCGCATGGCTGGGTGCCGATTATGAGGACAGGCTGTTTTTTGCATCCGATTATTTTGATGAAATGTATGAAGGAGCGGTTAAGCTTATAAAAAAGGGAAAAGCTTATGTCTCGGATCTTACCGCAGATGAGGTAAGGGAGTACAGAGGAACCTTTGAACAGCCCGGAAAAAACGATCCTTCAAGAGACAGATCCGTTGAGGAAAATCTCAGGCTTTTTGAGGAAATGAAGGACGGAAAATACGCCGACGGCGAAAAAACCCTCAGGGCCAAGATAGATATGGCGTCTCCGAATATCAATATGAGAGATCCCGTCATATATCGTGTCGCTCACATGACTCATCACAGGACAGGTGACAAATGGTGTATTTATCCCATGTATGACTATGCACATCCCGTGGAGGATGCCATCGAGGGCATAACCCACTCCATCTGTACCCTGGAATTCGAAGATCACAGACCCCTGTATGACTGGGTTGTAAGGGAGCTCGAATATCCCATGCCTCCCAGACAGATAGAATTTGCAAAGATGTATCTTACCAATGTGGTAACGGGAAAAAGATATATCAAAAAACTTGTTGAAAGCGGCACTGTTGACGGATGGGACGATCCCAGACTTGTATCCATCAGTGCCTTAAGGAGAAGGGGCTTTACGCCTTCAAGCATAAAAAAGTTCGTTGAACTTTGCGGAATTTCAAAATCCCAGGCTTCGGCAGACTATGCAATGCTTGAATACTGTATCCGTGAGGACTTAAAGCCGGCAGCATGCAGATATATGGCAATCCTCGATCCCATAAAGCTGGTGATCGACAACTACCCGGAAGGACAGACCGAGGAACTGACCGGAATAAACAATCCGGAAAATGAATCTCTCGGCACCAGGAAGATCCCTTTCGGAAAAGAACTGTATATTGAGAGAGATGATTTTATGGAAGAGCCTCCCAAGAAGTATTTCAGGCTTTTCCCCGGCAATGAAGTAAGGCTCATGAATGCCTATTACGTCACTGCAACCGGCTGTGAAAAGGATAGTAACGGAAATGTGACTGTGGTACACTGTACCTACGATCCTGAAACAAGAGGCGGTGATTCGGCGGACGGAAGAAAAGTAAAGGGAACCATCCACTGGGTTTACGCAGGATCCGCCATTGATGCCGAGGTACGTCTCTATGAGAATATCGTAGATGAGGAAAAGGGTGTATATGATGAAGAGGGCAATCTCAATCTCAACCCCAATTCCCTGAAGGTAATGACCGGATGCAAGCTTGAGCCTGCTTTTGCCGGAGCAAAGGCATTTGACAGATTCCAGTTTGTAAGAAACGGTTTCTTTGCGGTTGATTATAAGGATTCGAGTGATGAACATCTTGTTTTTAACCGCATAGTCGGCCTTAAGAGTTCATTTACACTGCCGGCCCGGAACTGATTTAAAAAAATTTTGGCTGGGCGAATGCTAAGCATTCGCTGACTTGAATTAATGTCACTTACGTGACAATTTAGGAGGAATATATGGGTGGTCTATTATCGGGGCTTGAGAGTCTGGGCCTGGGAAATCTTGAAAATAAGGATATTTTCGAGAAAAAAGAAAGCAAGTCAAGGGAAATAGCCGAAGCAAAAGAGCATAAGGAGCCCGAGTATAACGAGGCAGATTTTATATACGACAAGAATTTTAAATGTCCTGTATGTGATGCCACGATAACCGCCAAGATAATGAAGACCGGAAAGGCAAGGCTTAAGGGAACCGATTTTGATCTTCGCCCTGTATATGAGGGTTTTGCTGCTGAAAAATATGATGTTCTTCTTTGCCACAGGTGCGGATATGCCGCTCTTGCAAGGAATTTTTCGGTGATCCTTCCCGCCCAGGCGAAGATGATAAAGGAAAACATCAGCAGCAACGTGATTCTTACCAAGTATGATGACGGTGATATCTATTCTTACGAACAGGCGCTTGAAAGATATAAGCTTGCTCTTGCCTGTGCGGTTGTAAAACGTGCAAAATCCAGTGAAAAAGCCATGGTATGTCTCAGAACCGCATGGCTTATGAGAAGTTATCAGGAATACCTTGCAAAAAAAGGCGATGACAATAAAGAACTTATAAAGAGCCTTAAGGAGCAGGAGGATGAGTATGAATCCGGTGCATACAAGGGATTCCTGGAGGCCAGAGAGTCCGAAACACCTCCCATAGCGGGAATGGATGCCGTGACACTGGATTATCTGCTGGCTCAGCTTTCATTCCATGAAGGAGATTATGATAACTGTTCGAGAATGATCTCCGGAATCCTTACATCCCCCGGCGCAAACGCCAGGATCAAGGATAAAGCAAGAGATCTTAAGGATAAGCTTGCAGAAGCAAAGCAATAAAAGTCTAAAAATCCCCCGCTCATCTGTATCTATACGCAATCCTGTATATATACGGATGAACGGGGGATTTTTTGTCCGTTATTTTTTATCAGAGTCTATGATCTTTATTTCTTGATCTCTTCTGATGTTCCTTCGGCATTGTCGGAATCATCAAAAAACTCTTCAACAGTCTTGTCAGCTTCCTCGGAAGCGGCAGCAGCTGCGTCACTTACGTTCTTTGCAGTGTCTTTAAGGGGAGTGAAGTCATCGTCTTCTTCCTCCTCGTCCTCAAATTCCTCAAAAAGATCGTCCAGATCGTCATCTGATGTGAGCTTATCCTTTACCTTGGAATAAGCATCCTTGGCACTCTTGGAAACCTTTCCTGCAGTCTCTTTTGCTGACTTGGTGAATTTTTTTGCCGCATCGGTAATATCGTCAAGAGATGTATATGAGCGCTTAGGGCTTTCAGGAGTCTCTTCACCGTCACCTTCAATGATCACGGCCTCTTCTTCCTTCTTCTGATAGTAATAATATGCTGCAGCAGCGGCAACTGCGCTAAGTGCGGCGGTTCCAAGCAGGAACTTTCCGAATTTCTTGCCCATATCGTACTCCTTTCAATTAGGTATACTCGCAATTATATGCGGTAACCATATTTTAATATAAAAACCGCGTATTTTAAAGAGAAAAATCAAGAAATTTACGGCCGAATCGAAAGATAGAAACTTAAGAAGCGAAACGGGAGGAGGCAAATAGTGGAGGCAAAACAGGAGAAGTAAATAAAAGAAAGACGAAACAGGAACGCGAAAGAGGGAAAGCAAATAAGGAAAGGTGAAAAAGATAATGGAGAAAAAGAAAAGGAGAAAGGAGGAAGCCGGGAAGAAAACGAATCAGAAATTAACGCGGTGATAAGGCAATTCGCTAACGAATTAATCTGATAGCAGATTAGCATGACATATTAAATTGCATATGTGCTTTAATTTCCAAACCGGGAAAAGAGAAAAAAGGGAGAGATGGTTGCCAAAACGGATGTAGTGATAAATGTGAAAAAGTGTTATAACCGGTAATATGAAGCAAGGTATCTGATGACAGATAAACTTGTTTTATAAACGGCGTAATGTGGAAAAGAAAATATAAAAAGTAGAAATGAATAAGATGACAAGTGGATAATATATAATGATAAACAGAGAAAAGAACAAGAAGAATTAGTTTTTGATATTTAGGACGAAAGAGAGAAAAACAAGATCTTGCAGATGGCATAAAATAGCAGGGTTTATTAATAACTCCTGTACTTATGACAGTTAATTATGACGTAATTATTTTATATTTAATGTTTTGTATACAAAATCTAAATGACGACACCGGTGTTAGATATTTATATGTCATTACATGTGGATAACTTTACCAAGCAAATTCAAAGGGTATCTTGATTATCCACAGACGTCTGTGTCATAAAGTGGAAATCTGATACGAGATTTCAAAGAATAATTTCAAAATAATTAATGTTTGCAAATAATTTTTGCATTCTTAATACATGATTATGTTTGCCGACATTTAAGTCGATTTACGTGGTTATGTAAACTAAATGCCATTTCTCAACTTGACTTAACAGTTTTCACAGCCCGGGAAATATGCTTTATTTCCCAAGCAGATTTTTGAAATTTGGAATTTTGTTTTTCATTATCAGAGAGTTGCGAAAATTTTTTTAAAATCCGGTTTTTCGTTATGAGACTTTTTGTTATCCGGTCCGGGACATCAGTCTTTGAATTTTGATGATATATTTTTTGAATTATAAAGATCCGTTTTTGAAGTTTGAAGATATTTTTTTTGATTGTGATGCACATTTCGGATAAACGGTACCCCTACACCGCATTAGCGGTGTAGGAGATTCGCACCAACGGTGCGCTATCCGTTCTTTCGTTTATTTATTGGTTCCAGATTCCTCATGTTCTTACCATTCATCTCAAGACGGTATGATTCACTGAGGACACGGGCAAGACTTGCTTCAGCATAAGTATGATCAGAAAACATGTCATACCATGACTTTACAGGTATCTGTGAGACGAGGAGTATTGATCTGTAAGGATCCCTGCAGTCAAATACCTCAAACAGATTTCTGCATTTGTCGATATCAAGGTTCATAAGTCCGAAATCATCGACAACAAGAAGATCATATGATTCAAGCTGACTTATCATTTCCTGATATGTGCCAAGTTTCTCTGCCTTCGCAAGTTCGTTTATAAGTGCACTGGCTTTGAAATATTTAGCAGTCTTGAACTTTTTCAGTGCACATACCGCGAGAGCATTAGCGAGATAGCTTTTACCTGAGCTCGTCTTCCCGGTTATGACAAGGTTCTTGCCCTGATCAATCCAGGTGCATTCGGAAAGTGCTTCGATCACGCCTGTATCAAGCTGCCTGGCCGGATCATATATCGTATCATCAAGATCTGCCGCAGGATATTTCAGGGTTGCCTTTTTTACATATCGATTGAGTTTCTTGGTATACCGGAGATCCCATTCAGCATCGACTATACGCTGGATCTTGTCTCCAAAAGGCAACAGATCGGCATTTGGATCAGAAAACACTTTTTCGAGTTCTGCAGCCATACCTGAAAAGCGCATGTTCTTGAGTTTGTTGCAGATCTCATACTCTTCAATGGTCAGCTGCCTTGATGATTTGCTCTTCATCTGTATTCCTCCTTTCCGCGAAGGTTTTCGTGGTCGGGAAGAACCGTTTTTGATGCTGCACCGGATCTATCAAGTCTTTCCTTCAGCAACCTTTTGAAGTATGAGTATCGGCAGGCATTACTCTCAACACATGTTTTGGAGATCTCCTCGATCAGAAGTTTTGACTGGTCGGTACACATATGGAGAATACCGTTGCAGCTGTTATAAGCCTGCTCCTCGTGTTCTGCAGCCATAAGGACATGATCGATAAGGATCTTGGTATAAGGACCTATGCTGGCAGCCCAGCGTCTGTAATGATCACCGTCCTTTGAATTAACTTCCTTGTAGAACAGATGCTCGGGTTTCATATGCTCTGGCTTGGTTATGTAGCGGGGAAAATCCTTGTAGGATCTTCTGTGAGTGCATATGAGTTTATTATTACGGTCACAGATCCTTATCTCAGCTATGGTAGCCTTGATAATTGCGGGCTGGTTATAATACGTGTACAATACAGAATAATAGTGGTCATCGTAGAGAAGATGATAGTTATTCGGTACACGTGCAAAGTACTTGTAGTCACATAGCATGAAGGATTCACCGGCAAGTGGCTTCATCTGTGGCTTATCGTATCGGAGAAAACTTTCCATCTTCGATAAGGAATCTCCAGTTCTCTTATCGCTGTTGATGGCCGCTATTTTTTGTCTTACTTCGCGGTTTATGTCTTCGATACTGTAGAAGATCCTGTCTTTTAGATCTTCCAGCAGGTGAGTCTCCAAAAACTGAACGTATTTTTCAACAGTCGGTTTCCCTTTTGGCTTTAACGGCGGTGGAGGCAGGATCACCACATCATAGAAGCTCTCAAGATCCTGATATGCGCTGTTGACGACCAGTTCATCCTTCGTATGTTTTGTTATCGCGGCTTTTAGATTGTCAGGCACAAGATACTTTGGAGCAGCTCCATAATACTCAAGTGCATGAACTGTTCCGGCTATGAAGTTTGGAAGTTTTTCATCTTCAAAAGCTTCAGCATAAACAAGGTTGCTCACTCCGACTGTGGTAACAAAGAAATGAACTTTGCTCACCTCACCGGTCTGGCTATTCATCAGGATCTCGGGCTGATCACCTACCCAGTCGATGTATACCTTTTCTCCCGGAACACGTTCAACTACCATGCTCACGGCTTCGGAACCATAATTCTTTTCTACGAACTTTTTGAAGTAATGACAGTACTGGGTGTACTGGTAGCCGGAAGGACACTCCTTCTTATACTTCAGCCATAGATAGAAAAGATTTGCTTTGCTCCCGGGACGTGAAAGCCTGTCATATACTTCTTGATAATCCGGCATCAAAGAAACATCCTTGCGACGGACATTTTCAGGAGGATAAAACAGTGATTCAACCTCCTCGGGAGACATTTGCTTCAGCGTTTCAAGGTCCTTACCAGAATCTTTATACCGATTCATGATAAGTGTGATGGTACTGTTGCCGATGCCAAAACGGTTTCGGCAGTCGTCAAAAGATATGTCACGCTGACGCATATCTATGACGCCAAGAATTGTAGTATAGTTTTGCATTTTTCTTGCTCCTTTCTCGCATTTTTACTACGAGAAAGACTATACCACAGAGGAATC
>ODAI011166278.1_pt1 | contig 17796 bp, 12 predicted proteins | sample 1539321 | NCBI WGS metagenome assembly ODAI01 (sample SAMN02144231, study PRJEB22623) | gut metagenome | biome: sheep rumen | host: Ovis aries | place: New Zealand | reverse complement strand
TCAAGCAAATTATGGAGAAGATAAACGCAAGACCAAGGGAAAAACTGAATTTCCTAACACCAAACGAGTGCTTTTATGAGAAAATCATATAAATTTGCACTTGCCTGTTGAATCCGCGGCTGAGTAGCCATAATGCAAAAAGTTAAAAAAAGTTAAAAAAACAGACAGGATTGATAGAAAACCCTGCCTTGAATCGTCAATAAAAAGATAAAGGGGGAAATCGGTGCTTTAGTTTAATGGTTAGAACGTGCATATTTCAGCGATAAAATTACCTTCATCTAAGGTCTAATTATGGCTTACTTCAAATAGATCCACATGCAAGATGCTGGTTCGAATCCAGCGGGCACCTCAAACTGTCATTTATTAACCTTTTTTGTTCATCGACATGAAAAAAGCGATTCTTTGGATGGCCATGACCCTCATGGCACTTACAACTCACGCACAGATTCAAGAACCCACGGCAGCCGAGACCCCTCAGTTGGAATTTGCTGTGCAACTGTATGTCACCCTTGGTGAAGCCTATACCGTGGGCGAGACCCCTCATGGCCGGCGAATGGTGATCCCTATTACCGGCGGAACATTCGAAGGTCCGGGAATCAAGGGAACAGTTCTCAACGGCGGAGCCGACTATCAGTTGGCCCATGACAACCGCACGGAACTGGAAGCCATTTACTCCATCAAGACCGATGACGGAGTCTACATCCATGTGCGCAACAGAGGCATCATCCAGACAGGAGGAGAAAAAAGAGGCGACGCCCCATCGTTCTACTTCAAGTGCGCCCCGACGTTTGAAGCCCCCACCGACAGCAAATATGCCTGGCTCAACAGTTCCATTTTCGTATGCCAACCCTCATTCTCCGGCAAGCCAGGAGGTATCACGCTCAACGTCTGGAGGGTGAAATAAGCTGAAAAACGTAACAAAAAGCCACCATTTCGTTACATTTTCATAAAAAAAAGTCTTTTGTTATCCGTAATTGTCACAAAAAAAGATAACTTTGCTTGTCGGAAACAATTCAAACAAATATTTTCAAATAAAGGCAATGAAACAAGCAATGACAAAAATCCCAAGCGGGAAATTAGGAATTCTGGTTGTCGGCAACGGTGCCGTGGCCACCACTTTCATGGCAGGCGTTTTGATGTCGAGAAAAGGACTGTCGAAACCGATTGGATCGATGACCCAGTACGACAAGATCAGGATCGGCAAAGGCGAAGAGAAGAAATACCTGCACTACCGTGACATCATCCCCATCGCCAGTCTCGACGACATTGTTTTCGGTTGTTGGGATGTCTATCCCCAGAATGCCTATCAATCGGCGGTCTATGCTGAGGTTTTGAAAAAAGAAGACATCGATCCGGTGAGGGAAGAGCTTGAGCAGATCGTGCCCATGAAGGCCGCCTTCGACAAGAATTTCGCCAAGCGTCTTGACGGCGACAACGTGAAGGACGCCAAGACCCGTTGGGACATGGTAGAGCAGTTGCGTGCCGATATCCGCCAATTCAAGCAAGAGAAGCAGTGCGAGAGGATTGTGGTGCTGTGGGCCGCTTCCACGGAGATCTACGTGCCTATCGACGAGAAGGTACACTACAGTCTGGAAGCCTTGGAAGCAGCCATGAAGGCTGACGACCGCGAGCATGTGGCGCCATCGATGTGCTATGCCTATGCGTCGCTCATGGAGGGAGCGCCGTTTGTGATGGGAGCCCCCAATACGACCGTTGATATCCCTGCGATGTGGGAACTGGCAGAGCGAACGAAAATGCCCATCGCCGGCAAGGACTTCAAGACCGGGCAGACCTTGGTGAAATCCGGTTTCGCCCCGATTATCAGCACCCGTTGCCTGGGCCTCGATGGATGGTTCTCGACCAATATCCTCGGCAACCGCGACGGTCTGGTGCTTGACGAGCCCGCCAACTTCCGCACCAAGGAAGTATCGAAGCTCTCCACCCTGGAAACCATTCTGAGAGCCGACGAACAGCCAGAGCTGTACACCGACTACTATCACAAAGTGCGCATCAACTACTATCCACCCCGCAACGACAACAAGGAGAGTTGGGACAACATCGACATCTTCGGCTGGATGGGCTATCCGATGCAGATCAAGATCAACTTCCTCTGCCGTGACTCCATCCTTGCCGCACCGGTATGCCTGGACCTCTGCTTATTGATCGACGTGGCAGCACGAGCCGGCCGCTACGGCATCCAGCGTTTCCTCAGTTTCTTCCTCAAGAGTCCGATGCACGACTATACCCAAGGCGAGGAAGCCGTCAACCATCTCTACCGTCAGCACACCATGCTGAAGAACGCCATCCGCGAGATGGGAGGCTACGAAGCCGACGAAGAGATGGATTAATCCATTGGCCTTGCAAGGACATCATTCCACATCCACCCGGACGAAATCCGGCCGGGCATCAGGAAACACAGTCGTCACGCGCACTTTGTCAAAACCGACATTCTGCGCGTGACGCACGTAAAAGCCCTTTGCAGGCAGATTTCCCCACATCGTAGCCTCGGGATATTCTTTCTCCTTCTCATCGGCCACAGTCTTCTCTATCTCCTGCAGATCAGAAGCCGCCACCCCACCCTTCTGGTGGAGTGAGATGTTGGAGAGCCATACATTGCGCACGGGATGGCCCGGCAGTCCGGTGATGGAACAGCCCATCGACCCAGCGTTGTGAATCTGTATGTTATCGAGATGAACGCCATCGATCATGCCGACATCAGCGATCACCTGTCCATCCTTATATCCCCGTCCGCGGTTTCCGAGACGGACGAAAATGGGAGACTCCGTGCCTTCGACCGTGATGTCCGACACATTGACATTCTGGAGCACCCCTCCGTCGACGATTTCGAGAGAAATGGCCGATGAGCCGATCCACTGCCCGAAGAATTTCTCCCGCTGGTCCTCGCTCGGCTTGACCACGATGCCAGAGATATTGACATTGCGGAATCCGCCGTTTGTCTCCGTTCCCAGTTTGATGGCATTGCAATGACTGGACACCACGCAGTCGGCGATGCGCACATTCTCGCATAGGCGTGGAGAAGTGCTCTTGAGCGTGATGGCGTCATCATCGCTGTCGGCGATCATGCCCCTCACCACCACATCATGACAGCCATCGATATCGAGTGCGTCGTTGTTGTAATTGTTGCGGTTGAACACCACGATACCCTCAATGCGCACCCTGTCGCAAGCCAGGTAATGCTGCATCCAGCAGCCCGAATTGCGCAACGTGACATCCTTGACAACCACATCACGGCACTGGATGAACCTGAGCAGATGCGGCCGGGTGATGCCCTCGTCATTCCACGACAGTTTTGGGAAAGCCCTTCCACGTCCATCGATCACCCCATGGCCATCGATCACTACGTTGTCGGCATGATCCGCATAGATGAGTTGCACCGTCTCGGTCTGCGTACGAAGAGAGACGTAGTCAGACTTCATGGGACGGTAATCGCTGAGCGTCGTACTGCCATAAAGCGTGGCTCCCATCGACAGATGGAGGTTGACCCGGGAGCGGAGCACGAGGGTGCCCGTCTTAAAATCACCCGCAGGCACCAGCACCCGACCCCCGCCATCGCCGGCACATTGATCAATGGCTTTCTGGATGGCAGCCGTACTCAGTCGAGCGGTATCTCTCACCGCCCCGTAATCCAAGATATTGTAATCCTTTGATCTGGCGCCGATGCCCATCATCATCATGAGCACAAGCAAGAACAATTTCCTCATTTCCCTACCTTTAGTTTGTCAGCATCAATATGTCCTACTCCACTGGAATGTTTGCTGAAAGACTTCACATCGCCCTCCAGATGGGCGGAGCCAACGCCGGCCAATGCGCAATCCAACGAACCGGAAGCGCTGAAGGCTGCATCCAAAGAGCCCACACCATCCAACCTGAGAGAGATGTCGTCCGCAGTCACACTTTTCAATTTCACCGATCCTGCGCCATTGACATTGGCCGACAGTTGTTGGCAGAAGATACGGTCGGCCACGATGGAGCCGGCCCCATTCATCATAAGCGCCATAGAGTCAGCTTTCACCTCGCCACGGATCACCACGTCGCCAGCCCCCATCATTTCAAGTCCTGAGAGTGCAGGGGCTGTCACCTTGATTTCCAAGATTCCCGGAGGATTAACTGAAGGTCGCTTTTCTTTGAAGACCAGCCATCCATCCTGCTTTTCTATGCTGATTGCATCCACGAGCACGGTATCGCCACTCAAGGTCACGCTGACTGAATCGCTGACCTCAAACGACAGGTTGCAGGCAGCCTGGACACGGATCTTATCGAAAGAGCCGACACTGACAGACACCACTTCATTCCCTGTTTTCCGGGATTCGCTGAGACGTTGACATGCCTCCGTAAACACCAATGCCCCCAAAAGAGCAAAAAGACAAGTAATCTTTTTCATATCAGATCATTTTGAGTGAAAAAAAGATAATCGACACAAAGTTAATCAAAAATACCGAGATTAAGAAGGAAGGCACACTGTATATCACATTTTTTTGTTACTTTTGCAACATCATCAAAACCCATCATCCCCTATCTATGAAAAAACTGACCTCCCTGCTATCCTTTGCCATTCTCAGCATTTGCGCCATCGCCACCCCCATCAGTCCGCAACGTGCGCTCTCCATCGCAAAAGCCTATCAAATGGAAGGCCAAACGGTCAGCCTTAGTCCCAACAGTCCGACGAGGCGCGCCGGCAAAGCCACCGCTCCCTATTACGTGTTCAGCCGCGGAGCAGGACAAGGCTACGTGATCGTGGCCGGCGACGACTGCATCCCCTCCCTGATCGGCTACACTGAGAGCGGCGACTTCGACGAGCAGAAAGAAGCCCCGCAACTGATGGACCTGTTGGCACATTACACCCATATCGTGGAGACCCTTCAGGAAAAAGGACTCAACACCCCCTATCAAGACTCATCAGCAAAGGCTCCCGACGGCAAGTACCACGCCGAGGGTCGCGTCAACATCCCCCCCATACTCACCTCACACTGGCACCAGGACACCCCCTATAACGACAAAGTGCCCAAACTCGCCAACGGGAAGCGCGCCGCTGCAGGATGCGTAGCCATCGCCAGTGCCCAGGTGTTCTATTTCTGGCGCAAAGACATGCCTTCGAAATTAGCCGCCACCACCCCGACCTACGACTATGGTGATGCTCCAGCCACCTCGGAATACCAGATCAAGGCCGGCACACCGCTGAAATGGGAACTGATGCTCGACTCCTACAACCAGCAGCCCGCCGAATACCGTGATGCCGTAGCAACCGTAGTCGCCGCCACAGGCATGCAGAGTTGGATGACCTACGGAGAATCCTCAGGTGCCTATATCTGGGATGTCCCTTTCAACCTCTATAATCTCAACGCAGAGAGAGCCGACAAGGACAACAACCACACCGACTCCTCCTGGGCCTCACTCCTCTACAAGGACCTGGAAAAAGGACTGCCCCTGGTCTACTCCGGCTACAACGAGGAATGGGAAGGCCACGCCCTCGTCATTGACGGCTACAAAGCCAGCGGCGACCTGTTTCACTTCAACTTCGGATGGGGCGGACAGAGCGATGGGTACTACACCGTGAACGAGAGCGGCGACAACAACATCATATTCGGGAAAAGTCCGACTGTGATGTATAACATCCACCCGAGGAAGTACAACCTGAAAGCCGACATCCAACTGCCAGCGAGGGTCTATGCCAAAGCCACCAACGACATTGTCGTCAGGGTGAGCAACCACTCAAGCGTCCCCCTCTCGGGCATCTACCTTTTCGTCAACACCACAGGCAACAAACCCAGCAAACTATCGCAGGCCTCCTCTTCAGACACCGAGACGGTGATCCGGCCAGGAATGACGGAGGAAATCACCCTCCCCGCCAAGACCACTACAACCGACACATGGCATCTCTTCGTCACGGATGAAGACCTCAACGTGCTCGCCCAGGAGACGGTGCAGGCCATCGATAATCAAGCAGAGCTGTGGGTGGAGAATCTTCGGGTGAACGGGACGACCGAACAAGAGAATCATGGCGGCAAGGACTACACCCTGGTCTACAACAAGACGAGAACCTCAGTGACTGCCACGATCCGCAACAAAGGCATCTCCCCCTACGAAAGCGACCTGAGCCTTAACCTCTATGCCACCGAAGACGAAGGCAACACCTGGCAGATGGTCAACTACAAGATAGAGCCCTTGGTCATCGGTGCCGGAGAAGAGCTGGAAGTGACCTTCAACATCTCGAAAAGCACCTCCACCCCGCTGGCCGAGGACAAGCTCTACCGCGTGGCACTCGTAAGTCCTATCCCAAGAAGCAGCGACCCGCTCCTGTGCGACATGCCCACCGACACCACCGCCTACTTCATCCTCAAGGCCAACGACCTCACCGTGGACCATTTCACCGATGGCATACTCACCCTGAAAGGACACTGGGATCCCATCCTCTTCAACTCCACTACCATCGCCAAGAAGAGCAGTTACAAGACCGCCACCGCCTATGACCTCACCCAAGTGTCGGGCGTAGGAGAACTCTCCCCGATCACCATCAATCCCAATGCCCTCTACTACGTGGCCGACGAAAGCATGGCCCAAGGCACCAATGTGGTGAAAGGCGGCCGCTGCGACCAGCTCACGCTCATCCCCGGATACCCCTTCGCCGCCAAGGCAGCGTTTCAAGCCACGCGAGCCCAACTGGCCGTCGACAATGCCTCCACACGCTGGAGCCTCATCACTACACCCTTCCAAGCCGAGGTGCCCTATGGTGTCTTCGCCCGCCGGATTGACAGCCACACCGCCTCCGGCATCAGCGGGCGCACCACCGATGTCACTACCCTCGAGCCCGGGAAGACCTACCTTCTGACCACCTCCTGCACAGGCAACCACCTTCTGCAAGGAGAGGACACGGAAGTCGTGACAGCACCCGCCGAGAATACAGACCCCGCCCTGCATGGCACCTTCCTCAACATCCCTGTTCCAGAAGGAGCCATGACCATCAACCAACAGGAAAACCAATCTTTTGATTTCCAGAAAGAAGGAACCATCGAGGCATTCCGTGGATACTTCATGGCCGATGACGTGACGAATTTCTTCCTCGTGAGCAGCAACACCACGATAGACCCCGTCTATACCACACTCGGACAAAACATCCAGAAAGCCCGCCATACCCTCGTGCGCTACCGTGACATCGTGACCGACGAGGCTTACGACAACTATCTCAGCGCCATCCTCGAAGCCGAGAAAGAATTCACCCTCCGCACCAGCAAGACCACATCGAAAATCAAGAACATGGCCGAGAACCTGCTGACCCTCGGCAATGAATACATCCTGCAAATCAAGGATGTGGGCAACATGGAAGTCGACTTCACCTGCAATGTGAAGAATCCCTCTTTCGAGATGAAGAGCACATCCGGCTGGACACTATCCACCCCCCTCAACACCCAAGTTACAGCCTCGAGCGCTGCCAGGGTCTACGCCAACTCCTCCTATATCTACTTCACCTCGGAAGCCGACGGCGACTACCTCCTCAACAACAGCTACTACTACATCAGAGAAGATGGCAGTCGTGACACGCTGGGAGTGGGAATCTCACAGGAAGTTTACGACCTCGTGCCTGGCTACTACCGGTTGAGTGCGCAACTGGCTTCAGACGAAGGCAACACCATCACCCTCTTCGCCGGTGACACCACGTCGGAAGTCACCGCCCATCCCTTTGGCAGGCACTATTTCACCGAGGCCGTGCTCGACAGCATCGCCGTGCGTGCCGACGAAGGTACGACCACTGGCAGACTGACCATCGGAGTGAAAGCCGGCAAATGGTACAAAGCCGACAACTTCAGACTCACCTACAGTGCCTCCTTCCATCCTGATGATGACCAGAATGGCATTGCCACCCCCGAAACCGCACCACACCGCACTGTCCGTGGCATCTACAACCTGGAAGGGCAACGCATCGAACGCATCACCCAGCCTGGAATCTACATCATTGATGGGAAAAAACGAGTTGTCAGGCCCTGACGAGACTCGTGAGAAACTCAAGAAGGATCCACACCGTGGAACAAGTCGCCCCACGAATAACTTCCCGGTTTGAGCGTCAGGAGGCACCCTCCCGGCACGCTCAACCGGATCACGCCAGGTGAGAAGACATCAGCCACCGCCATATCCTCCCATCCCATCCTGTTCAGGATGGCAGAAGCAGTCGCTCCACCCTCAATGACCAGATCGGAAGGAAGCCGGACTGCCAGCAGACGAGACACCACCTCGGCCATGACTTCACGAAGCCGAAGCGCCACATCTCGTCCGGTCAGATGCTGGAAAGGAATGTCGAGCAACAAAGCGTGGTGGTCGTTGTAAGCCGAACACGCCCTGTTCAGCCAGTCACCTGCATCCTCTCTCCCCTCATACACCCCGAGCGGCATGGAAACCGCGGGCATATCCCACTGCGTCTTTCCGCTTTGCGTGCTTCCAGCGACCACCAAAGCATCGCTCAGGTCTATTCGTCTACGGGAAAGAGGAGAGGCGGACTTAGATTTCCTGTTCTCCAAAAACGCAGAGAACAAATCCGCCGCCCCGGCCAGCAACGTGTCGTCCGAGACACACCGCACCAACTGCCGGACATCGTCGAGGCACACCGCATCCGGCATCATGACACCCAGTGCCACAGCCTCGGGGAAACGCTCTGACATCAAAGAAGAACGCGCAGGAAACTCCGGATCGTATGAGAAATCCGTCAGGTGTATCGGTTTCCCATGAATCAGATACACGCCATTGCGGATGATACGGTCCCGGGATGGATTGGCAGGAAGGAAAAGCACCTTGCTGAAATGGGCGTAAGGAGAAGCCAACATGGCAGACAACTCTGCCATGATATGGCCACGAAGAGCGGAATCCGTCTTTTTAAACACGGTCATCCCGTCCCCCATCTTCCCCAAGGCGTTCATGAGTCGGGTGGTAACAGCCACAGCCCCGTTCTCCGTCATTGAGCGAGAATCGGAATTGATGACCAGCACATCACAACAGGGGATGCGCCCTTCAAGTTCCATCCTCAACAGCGTCTTGAAGCCATGTGCGAAAGCAATCCCGGCCAGTTCCGCAGCCCCCGTTATATCGTCAGCGATGACAACAATCATCGTCTCATCTTTCTGTTGACAGCCATTTTGGTGGCATAGTCAATCGACAACAGCAAGGCATCCTCGCTGGCTATGCCCTTGCCCGCCACGTCGAAAGCTGTGCCATGGTCCACAGAGACACGAATGATCGGCAGTCCGAGGGTGATATTGACCCCCTTGACGCTCTCCATTTTTCCCGTCTGTTTGTTCCAGTTGAACCCCACCACCTTGAACGGGATATGGCCCTGGTCGTGGTACATCGCCACACAGCCATCATACTGTCCGCACTTGGCCTTGGCAAAAAGCGTATCGGGCGGTACAGGTCCCTCGACAAGGAACCCTCTGCTTTTCAGCTCCTCCACGGCGGGAATGATCTCCAATGCCTCCTCATCACCGAAGAGTCCATTATCGCTGGAATGAGGGTTGAGTCCGGCGATACCGATCCGCGGGTTGTCGATACCAAACTGTCTGCAGGCATCGTCAATCAGTTCGGTCACCTCCATGATCCGCTCTTTCCTCACCAAGTCGCAAGCCTTCCGCAGAGGCACATGCGTCGACACGTGAATCACACGGAGGAACTCATCAGCCAACAGCATTGCGTATTTCTTAGTATGCGTGAATGTAGCGTAGATCTCAGTATGTCCGTCGAAATGGTGCCCTGCCAGATTGAGTGCCTCCTTGTTGAGCGGCGCCGTCACCGTGGCATCCACCTCGCCGGCCATCGCAAGGTCGATGGCCTTGCGGATGGAGACGAAAGCCGCGTGGCCACACTGTGCAGCCACCTTCCCATATTCAAAACTGCTGGTATCGACACATTTCAGGTCGAAGACATCTATCACTCCATATTGGAAACGAGCATCCGCCACCCTATCGACAGCATTGACAGAGAAGTCGGATCCCAGCAAGTCGACAGCCATGCGGATGATTTCCGCATCGCCAGTGACAATAGGCCGGCACATCTCATACACTTCGCGCCGGCAGAGCGCACGCACCACGATTTCAGGTCCTATGCCTGCCGGGTCGCCCATGGTAATAGCAAGAATCGGTTTCATGATCATTGTTTTTTCGTGTTTTCCCAATAGCCGTAAATAGTCAGTTGCTTATCCGCCAGCGGAGTCTTGAAGAAGAAACTCGCGGCGTAGCCGACAAAGAGAACGATGAGGTGGCTATAGACCCCCAACATGTATTTATGATGTGTGAAGTTCCATTCCCCCAGGTCGAGCAGGATTTCCTTTGTACCATTGCCGTCGATATCCACTTTTGTGGAAGTCAGCACCGCATAAGCTGTGAAGAGTACAGCAGCGGCGATGCCGATATACAAGCCCTGTTTGTTAGCCCTGCGGCTGAACAACCCGAGCAGGAAGATACCCACAATGCCTGCCGAGAAGATGGCATAGAGTGAGAAGAGCGCCCCCAGCACCCCCTCTCCTCCCCAGGAGACATACAGGCAAGCCACCCCGACGGCTCCGGCGCCAGCCGCCACGACCATCCACTTGCCGAAGCGCAGCTGTTGGCGGTCGTCACTGTTTTTCTTGAACCTGGCGTAGTAATCCTGCACCGCTATGGCCGAGATGCAGTTGAGGTCAGCATCCAGGCTGGAGATGGCCGCCGCTGCCAACGCAGCGATGATGAGTCCGCGGACACCCACCGGCAACTCATGGCTGATGAAATAAGGGAAGACCTCATCCGCCTTGATCCCTTCGGGAAGGACAGGAGCGCCGACAGCATGGTAATAGGAGAACAGGCAAGTGCCGATAAACATGAACAGAGCCCATATCGGCACGCTCATCAGCACACCGATGAAAGCCGCTTTCTTTGCCTCATGGTCATTCCGTGAAGCCAGATACCGCTGCACGATGGTCTGGTCGGTACCGTATTTCTGCAAGGCATAGAAAATGCCATTGAGCACCATGACGATGAACGTCAGTTGGGTAAGGTCCCAGTCATAAGGTCCGAAACTGATCTTATCGTTTTCGGTGGCGATGCGCATCATCTCCGAAGGTCCGCCCTCGGGCAAGAACAGCAACAGCACGACACAGATCAAGCCACCGCCAATGAGCAACGTGCCCTGAACGACATCCATCCACACGATAGCCTCCATGCCCCCGAGGAGTGTCAGCACGATGATCGTGACGCCCAGGACAAGTACCACGGTATAGATATTGATGTCGAGGAACGTGGACAACGCCATGGAGACGAGGAAGAACACGGTGCCCGATTTGGAGAAATGCCCCAAGGTGAAAGCCAGCGAACTGTAAAGCCGTGCGAAGAGGCCGAAGCGCCGCTCGAAATACTCATAGGTAGACAGCCGTATCACTTTGCGGAACAAAGGGACAATGACCCCGATGAGTGCGAAGAGCACTACAGGAACCATCAGTCCCTGTACGAGGAGTATCCAGTTGTCGGCGTAAGCCGCACCCGGATAAGCCAGGAACGTGACGCTGGAGATCAGCGTGGCGAAGATCGACATTCCCACGGCCCAAGCCGGGATGCGTCCACCGCCAGCGAAATAAGTGTTGGTATCCTTCTGCCTATGGGCGAAGAACAATCCCATGGCTATGGCAGCAAGGATGGAAACAATGACGATGAGATAATCAATCCAATGCATGTCGAGTCAGGATAAGCGTTTGGGGAATTGGGCAGGCACTCAGTTATCTTTGGCGAACAACGAGAGTGTTTTCTCTTCGATGGATTTCTCCTCCTCTTCGGCAAGTCGGGTGAGCGGTTTGAGCATCCAAGGCTGGCACAAGCCTTTGGTCATCATCATCACTTTGAGTGCCGCGAGGCTCTCTCCGAGCGTCCGACCTTTCTGATAGACCGCCGCGATGAGATCGGTCTGCTGCTGCAAGGCATTGGCCGTATCCATATCACCGCGCACGACAGCCTCATAGAGTTGGCGGAACAATCCAGGAACGAAATTTCCCGTCGAGGGCACGATGCCGTCGGCTCCCAGTTGCAAAGCGTGAGCCGACTGTGCCGCCCATCCGCAGAAATAGGCGAAATCCTCCCGTTCTTTCGAGATAGCGAGGCATGCGGCCATTCGCTCGAGGTCGCGCTCCGAATCCTTCAGTCCCACGATGTTGGGGTGTTCGGCCAACTGGCGTATCACATCCACGGGAATACTCATGTGGGTGGTAGCCAGAATGTTGTACATCATGAGCGGTCCCTTAATGTCGTTTGCCAAGGAGGTGTAATAGTCCTGCATCTGTCGTGCTGACAAAGCATAATAAGAAGGCAAGGTCGCCACGATGACATCAGCCCCCGCCTGTGTGTAGGCATCAGCCTGCTGGAGTTGTTCGGAGTAACAGTTGCCAGTCAGTCCGGCATACACCAAGATCCTGCCATTAGCCGCCTTCACCGCCGCCTTCACCATCAGCAAGCCGTCGGCCCTGCTGACAGAATTGCCTTCCCCAGTGGTGCCCATCAACAAGGGAGCCACCCCATGGTCAGCGAATAAATCAATGATTCTCTCGACCGCATCTGTGTCGAGAGAACCTTTTACCGTCACGGGAGTGACCATCGGAACGACCACTCCCCTATATTTTTTCTGTTTCATCACGGCAGGGATTTATTCGTGGACGTGTAAATTCCAACCGAGATAAGTATCGATGGCCTCTTGGAGGACGTCGACCACATCAGTGCGGCACATGGCCACATGGTGTTCGAACCCGTTCTTGCAGATGTATTTCATCAGTTTCTGCAAGTTATCGACCTTGGTGACGGCGATGCATCCATCCATGCCATAGGGATCGTCGGTGATCTCGCCCCGTCCGAGGTATGCCTTGACGCACCCCTTGGGGTCGTCGGTGGAGATGCGGAAGAACGTGAAATCGCCCGCCGTGACCTTGGCATAGACAGCGCCGAACGTCTTGACTTTGCCCAACGTGCGCCCCAAGACACCCAGCGGTCCCAGTTTCAGATTGTTCTGCACAAACGACTTCGGATAATTGCCACAGTGCGTGCATACACACTTGTTGCGGTCCTCGGCGAAATTGTTGTTCCAATCGAGCAGGGCGGAAGCCTTGCCAGATGCCAGCGTCAGCGCATACATGGAAACTGCCCCAGCGATATCCGTCTCACAAGCAGCCGGGATCAGTTTATCGCCCAGCATCGACATGGTGACGCACGCAGCGCATCCATAGTTCTGCTCCAGAGAGTCCCAGCACTGGATAGCCACGGCCTGCACGTCGTTGGCCTCGATCCAGTCCTCCACAGCCACGCCGAACTTCGCTTGCAGGGAGACCTTCTCCTTGTAGTTCTCAGGAATCTCGGCGTAATGGTAAAGCCGCTCGCACATCTTGATGAATTTCGGGTCATCGTCGGCGATCTTCTGTGCGGCGAAAAGAATCTCGGAGAGGTCAGCAGGAACCACAGTGATACCACTCCGCTGCATCAATTTCTCACTCGCGCGGCAAGTGTTGAAACCCAGCGGACGCGTGCCGATTTGTCCGATGCGGCAATGCCTCAAGCCATTGACCACACGGCAGATGGCAGCGAATTTGTTGATGTCCTGTGCCAGCAGCGGGCTATAGATGGAATAGGTGTGCAAAGTCGTATCGGTGAAGGGGATGCCATACTGATAAAGGTTGTTGCACACGGAGATCTTGCCGCAGAACGCGTCCCTGCGGCTGTCGAGGTCCACTTTATCGTTCTCGTCATCACAAGCCTGCACGAGAATAGGCACATTGAGTTCGGCATCGCTGATGGCATTGATGATACCGATCTCAAATCCGAAATTGGGCAGGGAGACGATGATGCCGTCGATTTCGTCACGATGCTCCCGGAACTGTCGTGAGACCTTCAGACCGTCCTCCCTTGTCTCGATACTGCTGCTGCCAGTGGGCGTAGCATCCTCAGGCAGGATGACAGCCTCATAGCCCAGGTCGCCGATAGTCTTTAGCAGTTGTTTGCGCACGTCGCGCGCCAGTTCTGAATTGAAATATGCGCGTGTACCAATGATCACGCCAAAGCATGTTTTTCCGTTTTTCATATCGTTGTTATTTTGTGTATAGTTCTACTTATCCTGCAATAGTCGCCACAGCCTCACGCCACCCCTTGTAGAGTGCATCCATCTCGGCAGTATGGTGCGGCTGGATGACCTGAGTGACTTTTCTGAGTCCTTTCACCTCATCAAACGAAGACCACACGCCTTGTGCGAACCCGTTCATGATCACAGCCCCAAAGGCAGAGGCATCCTCCACCTCGGTGCATACGACAGGTGTATCGAGCTGATCGGCCTGGAACTGCATCAAGAAGCCATTTCGGGTAGGACCGCCATCAGCGCAGATCTTGCGCAGCCGGCTGCCAGTAGCTTGTGCCATCACATCAATGAGGTCGCGCACCTGATAGGCGATAGACTCCAATGCCGCGCGTAGGAAATGGGCACGCGAGGTGGCGAACGTCATACCCACGACACCTGCCTTGGCATCCGGTTTCCACCAGGGAGCGCCAAGGCCAGCGAAAGCTGGTATGATATACACCCCACCCGTATCGGCCACGGAGACTGCCTCAGCCTCCATCTCGGAAGGATGGTTCACCAGCCGCAGTTGGTCGGCGATCCATTTGAGTGTGGCTCCCGTACTATAGATATTGCCCTCGAAACCATAGAAATGCTTTCCGAGGGCAGAGAAGCCCACAGAGGTGACCAGTCCCACCGGAGCATCAAGAGGTTGCGCTCCGATGTTCACCATCACTGACGACCCGGTGCCATAGGTCACTTTTCCCAGACCTTCGGTGAAGCACATCTGTCCCACCAAAGCCCCATGTGAGTCGCCCAACACGCCGGCAATAGTGACCGGACACTGGAAGACACCATCGACGGTGGTCTCACCAAATACCGCATCGCAAGGCAACACCTCGGGCATCATCTGGCGGGGAATGCCGAAGAGCCGCAACAGGTCATCGTCCCACTGCATGGTATGGATATTGAAAAGCATCGTGCGTGACGCATTTGTCGTGTCGGTGTAGAAGCTTTTCCCCTCGGTCAGTTTCCAAATCAGCCACGTGTCGATGGTCCCCATGAGCAACTGTCCCTTTTCGGCAGCCTCTTGCGCCCCATCCACATGGTCGAGAATCCATTTTACCCCAGAAGCCGAGAATTTGGGGTCGATCAGCAGTCCACTTTTCTGCATGACCATCTCGGTCATCCCCTGGTCACGGAGTTGTTGACACAAGGCCGCTCCTCTGTTGTCTTGCCACACGAGAGCGTTGTAGACGGGGCGTCCGGTAGTTTTCTCCCAGACGACCACAGTCTCCCTTTGGTTGGTAATGGCCAGAGAGTATTCCTCCCCACCTGTGGCATTGGCAACAAGTTGACGTACCGCCTCCACCAGGTTGCGGTAGATTTCCTCGGGATCGTGCTCCACCCATCCAGCCTGAGGGTAATACTGCTGATGATCGACGTTATGTCGTGCGATCAGGCGGCACTGCCCGTCGAAAAGCATGGCTTTGGTGGAAGAAGTGCTCTGGTCTATGGCGATGATTCTCATAATTGCGGCAGTTTACAAGACTTTTCCCTTCTCTGCCAGGGTGTCGTAGTTGTTATTCAGGTTACGCCAGTCCACTTTGGTCTGTGTGGGAATGGCATTGATGTATTTCTCGATGTTCGTGTAGCCGTCGCCGTTGCAGTCGGCATTGGCATCCGAGGGGTCTTTGGGGTTCAAGCCATTGGCTGTCTCCCACTCGTCGGGCATGCCGTCGCCATCGGTATCCATCCTTGGCGTCCAGTCGCGGTATTCTGGATATCCCCCCATCTGCCTGGGGTCGGTGATGATGCCATTTTTATAGGAGTCATTTGGCAAGCGACGGTATTTGAAGAACCCCTCCTCATTCTGAGATTTCGGATGCAGTCCCCACATGTCACCATAGGGGTTGTCCTTCACCTTCTTCTCATATTTGTCGACGTAGTATGCCACCCCCGTTCTCACCTCCTCGGCAATGCGCTGATCGACGATATCCCGGCACGGCACCGTGGCCCCTGCATGGTCGAGCACCCAGTTGAAGGCGTTCTCGGCACCCATGATTTTCACGAAAGGCATCTCAAAAGGCTCATAGGAGCGCATCATGGCCATTTCCGTCTGATCGAGGTCTCCATCCTTGTCAGCGGTTTGGATACCCCCTTTCCAGTTGTCCTTGGTGATCTCAGGGTAGCCCTCCATGATGTTGCCTACGGCATAGACACGTCCGAACTGCTTGAACGGGAAGAGGTTGACGCTACGGCTCTCTGTCTTGATGATACGATGGCCGACAGCCGTGTTTTTCGGGGTGAGCGGTCCTGGCTTGTAATAATTGTTGATGAAATTCGACATGGTGGTATATTCTCCACCGTCAGCCGTGCGGTGCACCCAGTTGTAGATGACATTGTTGATGAAGTTGAACACACCGCCCCAACCGATAGACGGGTTGCGTCCGGTATTGTCGGCCCAGAGGTTGCGCATGAAGGTGGTGTTCTCGCCACCGATCGTGGAACCGAAAGAATGGTTCCAGGTATCGAGAGCCTTGGCAGAAATCGTGTTCTGGATGGTCACGTTGACCGTCGGTTCCTTACGTTTGTCCTTTCCGTCGCCCAGATCGAACATGTGTCTGTAGAAAGAGATGTTCTCGTCGAGTCCCCACTCACATGAGCAGTGATCGATCATGATGTTGCCCACGGGATTCCCTCCGAAGGAATCTTCTCGGTGCCACACCAGGGTCTCCCCTCTTCTGAATCGCATGTGGCGTACGATGACATCATGTGTATCGACTTGGAAAGACTCACCGGCGATGATGACGCCGTCGCCAGGAGCAGTCTGCCCGGCAATGGTGATATAAGGAGCCCTGACATAGATAGGAGACTTCAGACGGATGATGCCCGACACATTGAAGACCACGATACGAGCGCCGCCCTGTTCACAAGCCCATCTGAAGGATCCGGGGCCGTCGTCATTCAGGTTGGTGACTGTCAACACTTTTCCGCCACGTCCGCCGAAGGTAAACATTCCGCCACCCTCTGCGCCGGGGAATGCGGGAATCTTGGCCTGGCGCAGGTCATAGGGTCTGGAAGCCCATGGCACGTAAGGGCGTCCTTCTTTTGCTTCTTGGATGACGATAGGGAACGCCACTTCCCATGCCGAGTCACTATGTGCTTTCCAGCGAGTTTCCAGAGAGTCGATCAAGTGCTTGGCCTCATCTGTCAATTGGGGATACTGTGCGAATGCCGCGGTGCTTGTGAGCATTGCTGCAACGGCTGTCAGATAAATTTTTCTCATCATTTCGATCGAGTTGGTTTTTCTTGAAAAAATAACATGAGGCTAATACCTCTACCCAGTAGGACGCAAGAATTGGCGAAATGTAGTCATCGAAGAAAGAAAAACTACCTTTTGCCTTGCCATTATTTCGTCTGACACAAAAGAATACAGGTGAAATCCTGCTTTGCAAGTAAAGCCATATCATGCCTTGATGGCAAGGCCAGCTACCTCGAAGTGCTGACGGCCCAAGAATCGCTGCTTGATGCTCAGCTCGGCCAAGCCATGAACATGTATGAAGCGGCCGAAGCCGTCATCGTTCTTTACATCGCCCTTGGCGGAGGTTCGGAATAGTCCATCTTCTTGCATGGCATAACCCTTGGCCGTCACCGACAGTTTTTATCGGTGGCGGCCACGTAACTCAGCACTCCACTTTCCCTTCTTATGACCATCGGGATTTGTCGTTGTTCATCGGGATTTGT
>ODAI012678593.1_pt1 | contig 17798 bp, 19 predicted proteins | sample 1539321 | NCBI WGS metagenome assembly ODAI01 (sample SAMN02144231, study PRJEB22623) | gut metagenome | biome: sheep rumen | host: Ovis aries | place: New Zealand | reverse complement strand
TCCTGTGGAAGTATCCACATCCGCAGGTACTTCATATACATCCGACACAAAGACCTGTTCACCAACCAAGGATACATAACCCGTAACTTCGGAATAAATCTCCGTCTTATCTTCATTTGTACGGATATTTTTTCCGTAAGCCAATTTTTTGGACTTAACGGTACGCGTGGGTATCTCACGACCCATAACGTCTTTTCCGTTTGCTCCCTTGTCCTCGGGAATCAAGCGTGCCAACAAGTCTCCGGCTTTTACTTCACAAATTGTATTTAGTTCATGAAAGTTAACGGATCCATCCTCGTTATGCTTCGGTTTTAACGACGGGTTCGTATTAAAGAAATACTCAATCTTCGCATCATGTCCGATGTCCGGTTGTTTTCCTACCGCCAATTCATAATCGGTAAAATAGCAAGGCTCGTTTACATAGTCCATAATCGCTTCTTGATTAAGACCGAAAACAACGCCTTTTGCCGTAAGCTCATTTAAAATGTCCTTGGCGTTTAGCTTTCCGCCTTTGGTAGAACCCGGCATAAAGCGACAGGTAACCTTCATTTTATCTAAGCTGATCTTTGAAGTCATGGACTCGGAAAATTCAATATCGGAACAAACCCCCAATTCCATTGAATCCACTTCGGTTCCTGAAATCAATGCTCGAAATGCATGCTTATCAAAATCACTGATACCGTGTGCGGATAAATAATCTTCCGCTTCTTTGATAGGCAAAGGCATCCCGCCTTCTACAGGAGGATAAAAGTGGCAAATTGCAATAGAGTCCGCAATTTCAATTTGTATGTAAGCATTTTGCTGCTTCATAAACCCCTCCCTAGGATTCCGTAAGGATATTCATATACGGTCCTAGTTTTTTCCTCATTTTAAGTAAAGCTTTCGTATGTAACTGAGATACTCTGGATTCAGAGACATCCATTACATTTGCAATCTCTTTCAAGTTCAAATCCTCGTAGTAATAGAACACAATAACGGATTTTTCTTTTTCCGTTAAGAGTTCCAATGCTTCGGCAAGCATTTTCGACAATTCATCCTTGGAAATAGATTCCTCCGGTTGAATAAAGTGGGAACTGGACGTAGCACTGTCCACTGCAGGTTCGTTTCCGGCTTCCATAAACTCGTTTAAAGAAACCAAGTTTGTAACCTTCATCTGAGACTGCCATTCCACATATTCCTTGGAAGAAATACCCAGTTCATCTGCAATCTCATCTTCCGTAGCAGCTTTTCCGGTGCGTGACTCAACGTTCTTTGCCGCTTCATCAATTTTCTTTTGTTTTTGTCTGATTGTTCTCGGAATCCAATCCATCTTACGAATCTGATCCAAAATCGCGCCTTTGATTCGTAAGCTGGCATAGGTTTCAAATTTTACATCTTTTGTTAAATCATATTTATCGATGGCATCAATCAGTCCGAAGACACCATAGCCCACCAAATCGTCGTATTCTACATTATTACCGAGATACATATTCATCTTACCGGCAACAATTTTAACCAAGGGAGCATATTCAACAATGATTTTTTCCCTAAGTTCCGGCGTAGGTTTGGCTTGGTATTCATCCCACATCTTTTGTCGCAAAGCATCGTTCATATCTGATCTCCCGGGAAATTATTCGTCCTCTTCCTCATCTTCGCCTACGGAAGTTCCTTTTTCTTCTTCCTCAGGACCGTTTACTTCAGCTTCAGACTCTAAAATTCCCACATCATCACTATTATTTTTTAGTGCTATTCTAAAAACAATCTGTACAATACAGCCTATCACATAAAAGACGATAATACTGAAAAAGATACGTTTAAAAAACACCACAAATTCCACTTGTAAAATAAGATTTATAAGCGCAGTCAGTGCAGCTGCGATTAATGTTACAAGCAGAGGCAAAAATCTAATTTTTTTCTCTTGATCCATAAATTTAAGAACTTCCAGTTTATATTGCCTTTTCTTCTTTGCCTACGGCCTTGATTAAATAACGACCGTCTTCACTATATAATTCAACCGTACGTCCGAAATTCAAGCCACAATCTTCTGCCAACAATCGAATACCCAATTGCTTTAATTTTTCACGGCTCGCCTGTGCGTTTTTCTCTCCCACGTTAATACTTGCTGCGCTTTCGTTGGAAAGTGCGAACATCTTCGCTCCCCCTGCGATTTTTGCAACAATTCGTGCTTTATTTGCACCCATGGCAATCATATCATCATAAAGCTTTTGAATACCGGTGTCAGCGAATTTTGCAATATTTGAATTATTTCGAATCGCTGTGGAATCCGGCAACATTATGTGAGCCAATCCAGTGATTTTTGTAGATGGATCATACAGCGCAATCCCAATACAAGACCCCAAACCAATCGTAGTAAGGTTATCTGGTGGCTTACAAACTTTCAGATCCGCCATTCCGACCTTAATCATTTGTCCCATAAGCTTCTTCCCCTTTACTTAAATTGGTATACCTAAAGCCTGTAAAATCTTTGCGTAAGAATCACCTTCCGGCATCAATATAAAGTATCCGTTAATGGCTGACTCTCCACCAATCTCCGTTTTAATGATAAGAGCGTTATCACTGACCATTCCGAACTGAATCGCAGGTACGGATAAAATGGCAGCTGCCATATCAACCGCTACATACGGAATGGACGGTGTGATTGTAAGATTCGTAAGTCCGGATAAAGCGCTAAGATAAGCACCTGCAATGATGTTACCGATTTCCTTTATGGCAGACAAATCCATCTCATCAAAATCCGCATTGTAATCCGGATCTCTCATCATCATTCGGTTAACCAAGTGATGCGCGGATTCCATATCCAAAAGGAACATCATGGAACCGTTAATATCACTGGAAACCTCCAGCATAATTCCGACAATAATATCTTCTTCAGATCCTAACATGCCACCGATTTTTTCTACGGGAGTCAAATCTACCATAGGAACGTTCATATCAATGGTCATGGAAAGCATATTGGCAATGGCTGTGGTAGCGTTACCCGCACCGATATTACCGATTTCTTTCAGGACATCAAGATATTTGTCATTAATCTCTTCGTAACTAATATCTGACATTTTTAATCCCCTTTATGAAACAGATACCTCATCAACGATGGAATTAATATCGAAGATGGAAATCAACTCATCTCCGTTTTTACCGATACCGTTAATATATGTGGTATCCTGTTTTCTTGAATTCTGAGCGGTACGATCGATTTCGGATTCACCTAAAGTAATAACTTCGCGAACGGCATCCACTACGATACCTACCAATCCCTGAAGTTCAAGTTTTAAAATAATGATTCGTGACTGGTTTGTAATAACATCCTCACCAAGTCCCATTTTTGCACGTGCGCTCATGACCGGAACAATTTCTCCTCGAAGATTGATAATTCCCGGATAATAATTCGGTACCTTCGGCACACGGGTAATTTTTTGCATACGAACAATGTTATCAACTAAAGAAATGTTAATACCATAATGTTCACTGCCGATTTTAACGACGATATATTGGATTTTCTCCTCTTCCGTCATTTCTAATTCATTTGCCATGGTAATAACCTCCCCTTAAATCAAAGCGTTAACATCAATAATCAATGCAACTTCACCATCACCAAGGATTGTAGCACCTGAGATAATCTTATTGTTCTCGATAACTTTACCAAGGGATTTAATAACGATTTCCTGCTGTCCCATAAGATTGTCAACAACAAGACCAGCATAATTATCACCCTTCTTAACAACGACAACGGTAAGATTTTCCGGGTTTGCATCGCTCGGCTCACAGTCAAGAAGTTGATCCAAACGAATAATCGGAATTACAAGTCCTCTTAAATGGATGACTTCTTTTGCTTCAACGTATTTAATATCATTAATGGAAATATCCTCGATCGTCATAATGCTTCCGAGGGCGATTGCATATTTCTCATCTCGAATCTCAACCATCAAAGCCTGAATAATGGCAAGTGTCAAAGGAAGACGTACCGTAAAGGTAGATCCCTGTCCCAATGTGGATTTTACTTCAACATCTCCGCCTAAAGCCTCGATATTTGATTTAACAACGTCAAGACCAACACCTCGACCGGAAATATCGGTAATTTCTTTTGCCATAGAGAATGAAGGCATAAACAAGAAATCGATAATTTCCTTCTGGGTAAGGTTTGGAGCTTCTTCTTCAGAAACAAGTCCGCGCTCGATGGCTTTGTTTAATACGCGTTCGGTATCGATTCCGGCACCGTCGTCTCCAACCTGAATAATAACGTTATTACCTTCTTGGAAAGCGTTTAAGAAGATGGTTCCTTCTTCCGGCTTTCCGGCTGCTTTACGAACTTCAGGAGATTCAATACCGTGATCTGCTGAATTTCGAAGCAAATGCTGTAAAGGATCACCAATCTGATCCACTACGGTACGATCCAACTCTGTCTCTTCACCTGACATGGTAAGTTCCATCGGCTTATTTAATTTACGAGACAAATCACGAATCATACGTGGGAATTTGTTAACGGTACTTTCAATCGGTACCATTCGAACCTTCATAACGGATTCATGAAGGTTGGTGGTGATTCTCTCCAAATATTCAATCTGCTCATGTAAACTTCCGGAATCCAAGTTGGAAGTCGTATCGCTTTGAGAACTGATGGAAACAATTGAGTTCTTAGCAATAATCAACTCGGAAACCTGATTCATAAGAGCATCTAACTTTTCAATATCAACTCTGACTGTACGTGCAGTTACAGGTTTATTAGCGGTTTTCTTTGCCGGTGCTGCTTCTTTCTTGGCAGCGGGTGCAGCGGCAGGTGCAGCCTTAGCAGGAGCAGGTGAAGCTGCTTTCGTTTCTTCCACAGGTTCTGCTAAAGGAGCTGCTTCTTCTGCTTTTTCGTACATCTCTGCAGTAACTTTTCCGAGATCTACGGATTCAATTTCGGAAACTGCGCCGACAGCAGCTTTAATCGCATCGGTGTCGGTAGATTCCGTAGCAATAATCACAGAAAATGCCAAATCAAATTTTTCGTCTTCAATGTCGGAAGAAGAAGGATCGGAACAAAGAGTTTCACCAAAGTCTTCCAAAGCTTTGAACACCAAAAAAGCGCGAGCAGCCTTCAGTAAGCATTCTTTCTCAATATGAACGGTCAAACCGTAAATATTTAATCCGCTTTCTGATGCTTCGCGTATCTTAGAAATGTCATTTTCACTGATCTTAATGGATTTGTAGTGATCTACACCGTTTGGATCGTTCGGGTCGGAAGATGCAGAAGGTGCAACTTCACCCGGTGCTTCCTCGGTGCTTTCTTCAGATTTGTCTTCGGCAGGAGCAGGTGCAGCATCTCCGCCGGATGCATGACTTCCGTCAAGATAAGCGTTCAGCTTATTGATCAAAACCTCATTATCTTCGGTTCCTTCATCGGAAGTGGCTTTAACTGAATCTAAATATGCTTCAATAGCATCAAGGCAGTTAAATAAAAGGTCAATCATTTCGGAATCGACCTTAATGTTGTCATTTCGAACTTCAGAGAACACATCTTCCATATCATGAGTCAAGTGCTGCATACGCTTGAATCCCATGGTACCGGCCATACCTTTTAAGGAGTGAGCCGCACGGAAAATCTCATTAATCGTGTCTTTGTTCTCCGGTTCATTCTCCAAGACCATAATTCCATCACTCAGAGACTGAATGTGTTCACTTGTTTCATCGATAAAAATATCGAGGTATTGACTTACATCCATCTTTTAGACCCCCAGTTTCCTTGCAACCCTATCTGCCACTTCTGTAATCGGTGCCGATTCATTGGATAAACCGGCTTGGTCGGCAGCCTTCGGCATACCGTAAACCACACAAGTGTCTGCGCTTTGGGTAATGCAATATGTGTTTTTCGTAGCGCAAATTTCTTTGATTCCTTCGGTTCCGTCACTTCCCATTCCTGTGAGCACGACACAAAGCACACTCTTAATTGGTAGTTTCGAAATGGTACGGAATGTAACATCTGCACAAGGTTTAAGGTTGTTCACAGCAGGTGCATCCGAAAGATAACTGACCATCTTTCCGGCTGCGTTCATCTTAATCTCGAGATGTTTTCCTCCGGGAGCAATATAGATAACGTCATTTTGCAAAACTTCGTTATCTTCTGCTTCTTTCATGGTGACATTTGACGTCTCGTTAATTCGTTCCGCTAAGGATGCGGTAAATCCCTTTGGCATATGCTGAACAACAACACCCGGTACTCCAAGTCTCTTCGGCAACATGGGAATAAAAGTTCTAAGGGCCTGTGGGCCTCCGGTGGATGAGGCTATGGCCAATAAATCAAATTTTCCCGGTGTGCTGACAGTTGGCTTTGCAGCCGAAGGAGTAACATTCGCGGTTTCTTTAACGGGTGCAGGCTTCTTTTGAGCGGGTGAAACCTGTTTGTTAAGCACGTCAACATTGGATTTTGTCGCAACGCTAAGCGCTTCCTTTAATTCGCCGGTAAATGCATCACGTTCGTTCGATGTTAAGTGAAATGGTCGAACAACGAACTCGACAGCTCCTACTTCAAAGGCTTTGACGGTCAAATCCCGATCTTCTTTAATCGATGCGGAAATGGCTATAATCGGAATGCGATTCCCATCGGACTTCAGTTTGCGCATAACTTCAAGTCCATCCATGCGCGGAAGGGATACATTCATGGTAATCACGTCAAAATTGCCGAACTCGGAAATTCTACGATATGCACTCTGTCCATCGGAACACACATCAACAACTTCGAACCCTTGTATGGAATTGATTATATCACACATGAGCTTTCTCATGAGTGCAGAGTCATCTACTACTAAAACCCGATACATCTCTACCCCTGTTCTTTCTTTCGGATTCGTCTTTCCTCTTCAAAGATATAATGAATAATGGATTCCTGTAATTTTGAATCTTTGAATAAAAACTTAAAACGGTAAGTATACTTAATGGAATCTTCCATTCTCTGCAATGCAATCAACTTACCTATTAATTCTATCATACTACGCTTGCCTTGTATATCAAGATAAAACTGTAACAGAAAATAATTGGTATCCGGAATATATGTAGGAGAAACGATTCGAATACCGCCGCCGCTGATATCCACTGCGGTACCGGAACCGTTAGGCAACAATTCTCCCTCTTCCGTACGCATATAACCTTCCACTTCAGTCATGAAATCCAGATCTTCCGCGTTGTCTTTAAGGGCCTGAATCGCTACCGGAATGGTACAATTCAATCGATAATATTGTCTTCTTTGGAATTTAACAAACTCAGACGAAATCTTGGCATGAAACAGGAAAAAATTTCCACGCTTAAAGCGATCCGTGATGGTTCCTTCCGCCTTATACATACCGCCTTCGATAAAGAAAATAAACTCATAGCGGATGTTTACCGGTAATAGAAGCAGTTTTCCTTCTTTCGTAGGCATTTCAAGTACCAACGCTCCGTTAGTCTCCTTATCAAAGACACGGGAAACATACTGCGTAACGGTCTCACCCGAAATCGCAGCACGAGAAGCTTCTTGCAGAATCTGAATATTCACTTTTTGTCCCGGTTTTACATCTGCTAAAGTCATACACTCTCCCTATTTGTTGACAAAGCTTCGAAAAAATTTTAATAGTCCCGTTTTATTTTGTGCGGTTTCATTTCCCAACAATTCATTTGCCAGATCAAAATAAGCTCTGGCGGATTTTGTTGCCGGTGAGGCAATGGAAACAATCTGCTGGTTTCGAACCGCTTTTTCTAGTACCGGATCGTAGGGAATATCACCAAGATAAGAAATCTTTCCGTTCAAGAACTTAGTTACAACGGAGTTTAATTTCGTATAAACGGCCGTCCCCTCGTCTTCCGCCACTGTTTTATTTGAAATGAGACGAATATTTGGCAATTCGTCTTCACTTTTATCACTTTTATATACTGCCTTAATCAAAGAATAAGCATCCGTAATGGAAGAAGGTTCCGGTGTTGTCACCAAAAGTACTTCCGGAGAAGCCAACACAAAATCCATTACCGTATCCGAAACGCCGGCGCCGGTATCGATTAAAAGGATATCCGCATATTGATTTAACTCGGACAGTTCATAAATAACCGCATTTAACTGCTCGTTATTTAAATTGTTCAGTTTTAAAATCCCGCTTCCACCGGAAATAAAACCGATACCTTCCGGTCCTTCCGTAATCAAATCTTTTAAATCCAAATCGCCAAAAACGAAATCGGAAAGATTGTGCTTTGGAATGGTACCAAACATCACTTCCACATTCGCCGTTCCGAAGTCCGCGTCAAAAATAATGACCCGTTTTCCCATTTTTCGAAATTGAACCGCTAAGTTAACGGCGGTATTGGACTTACCGACGCCTCCTTTTCCGGAGGTAATGGTAAATATCTTTGTATCGGAAACCATCTTCACATTTTGAGCCTTTACGAGATTTCGTAAATTCTGTGCCTGGTCCATTATTTACCTCCTAAGAGGGTTTTCACAATCTTCTGAGAATCAATCTCTTCAATATCATCCGGAACGTTTTGTCCCGTTGTAACATAGGATAAGTCCGCACCGGTGTACATCTTCATGTTTAAGATGTTTCCGTAAGAAGAGGTCTCATCCAACTTCGTAAAGATAATCTTAAAGTCTGTAAACGCCTTATAGGTGTCAACAATTTCTTTTAAATCCTGATATTTAGTGGTGGCGGAAAGTACAAGATAGATTTCTGTCTCATATTCATCGCCGATATTGTTCAAAAGTTTTTTCAAATCATCTTTCTGTGCCTGATTCTTATGAGAAAAACCTGCGGTATCCACCAATACAAGATCCATATCTTTGTATTTTTTTACTTCATCATTAAAGTCATTTACATCCACAACGATGGAAAGTGGCGCTGACAAAATACCCGCATAGACATTTAACTGGTCAGTGGCTGCAATTCTGTAAGTATCTGTAGTAATAAATGCCACATTTTTCTTTTTCTCAAATTTAAACTTGGATGCAATCTTAGCAATCGTCGTTGTTTTACCAACCCCGGTGGGGCCGATCACAAAAACAACCTTCGGACGTCTCTCAGAAAGCGTAATTGTATTGGCACTTCCAAACTTTAAAACCATTTTCTGGTACACGTTTGAAATTAAATAATCCAAGCTGGCACCGGATGAAATAACATTTCCCAAATCATCCAAAATCTGATTTACGTATTTTTCATCCACTTCGTTATCCATAAGGATGTTATAAAGCATTTTTAAAAAATTATTCTGCTGGGAAGACTCCAAAGCAGGTGCGTTTGAAAACGCCGGCTTTGAAATCACGCTTTGCAAAGGAACAAACTCTTTCTTTTCCTGTGGCTTTTTTTCTTCCTGTCTTTTAACAGGTTCCGGTTTATTGACCGGTTTTAAAACAGCTTCGCTTTTTTCCACCACTTCTCCGATTTCACGAAAAGCGCTCTTTAAATCCTGTTCGTTAAATCCAAGAGGCGAAGTCTCTTTTTTTGGTGCATAAGCTTCCGCATAAGGCTGCGGCTTTTTTAAGGTATCAATTGCAGAGGGCACATCTTTTGAATTTAATACGGACGTAAAGGACTCGTCCGCAACAGCATTAAAGTGATTCCCTTCCGCTACAGGCTTTGAAACAGCCTCCGGCTTAAATACCGGTGAAGGTTCGTTTCCTTCCATCGCTGCAGTTACTTCATAAATCGGTGCTTTAAAAATACCAAGAACGCCCTTTGGCTTAATCTCCTTGATATTCATAATAACGACCTGGTTTCCCAATTCCTTTTTGGCTGTCGCTATCGCTTCTTCTTTTGTTTTTCCGGTATACTTTTTGATTGTCATACTATGCTGTCACCATCCCTACCGATTTTAGTTCTACATTCGGTTCTACTTCATTATATGATACTACGATTAAATCATCAAAGTAATCTTCTGAAAGTTTCTTAAAATACATTCGTACAATGGGCGAACATACAACGATAGGTGTACGTCCCTGTTCTTCCATCTTCTTCATTTGCTCACCGCAAGCATCCATAATCGAGCGCACGCGTTGCGGATCTAAGGTTAAATATGCTCCGCTTTCCGTCTGTTTAATGGAAGACATAATCTCCTGTTCAATCTTCGGATCCACGGTGATTACAAAGTTTTCTTCATTCGGCACAAAATATCTGCCGGAAATCGCACGTTTTAATCCCTGGCGTACATACTCGGTCAAAACATCCGTATCTCTGGTGGTGGATGCCCGATCCGCTAAAATTTCAAAGATGGAAAGCAAATCTCTGATGGAAATGCCTTCTTTTAACAAGTTCTGCAAAATCTTTTGAACTTCGCCGAGTCCAAGCAAGTTCGGAATAAGTTCGTCCACCAAAACAGGATTGGTTTCTTTTAAATTGTCCACCAAATTCTGACAATCCTGACGGGTTAAGAGTTCTGCAATGTGGCTTCGAATTACTTCCGTCAAATGAGTTGCAATAATAGACGGCGGATCTACAACGGTATAACCAAGTGACTCCGCGCGTTCCCTCTGGGATTCGGAAATCCAAAGTGCCGGCAAATGGAAGGAAGGCTCGAAAGTTTCGATACCTGTGATTTCTTCTTCCACATATCCGGGATTCATGGCCATATAGTGGTCAAACATGATTTCACCTTCCGTAACCTGTATACCCTTAATCTTAATAATATATTGGTTCGGATTTAACTGAATATTGTCTCGCAAACGAATAATTGGCACAACGGTACCAAGTTCCAACGCTATTTGACGACGAATCATAACCACACGATCAAGCAAATCTCCGCCTTGATTTACATCCGCCAAAGGAATAATACCGTATCCAAACTCCAATTCGATAGGATCCACGGAAAGAAGGGATACCACATTTTCCGGACGTCGAATCTCTTCCGCCGCTTCTTCTTCCTCCTGAACTTCCGCCTCGATACTTTCCACACCGATGGTTTTCTGCATATTGTAGCCAACAAGCAAAAGCACGCCGCCGAAGATAAGGAATAAAACGGTGTTTAACGGCGTTGTAACACCTAAGAACATCATAACGGCGCCAACGATAAAGAGTACCTTTGGCAAACCGAAAAGCTGTTTGATAAGGGTTCCGGAAAAGTCCGCACTCTTCGCACCCTTGGTAATTAAAATACCGGTTGCCAAAGAAATCGCCAAAGACGGAATCTGTGAGGACAATCCGTCACCGATGGTAAGGAGTCCGTACTGATTGATTGCATCTACGGCACCCATACCTTGACGGGTTACACCCATAACGGTTCCGCCGATTAAGTTTACAAAGGTAATAATAAGACCTGCCGTGGCATCTCCCTTTACGTACTTCGTAGCACCGTCCATGCTACCGAAGAAAGAGGATTCGTCCTGAAGCTTTTGTCTTTGTGCGGAAGCTTCCGCATCCGTAATGGCTCCGGTATTTAAATCTGCGTCGATTGCCATCTGTTTACCCGGCATAGCATCCAAGGTAAAACGTGCGGTAACTTCAGCAACACGCTCGGAACCTTTATTGATAACTACAAACTGAATAATAATAAGAATAATAAATACAATCGCACCGATAATAATATCACCGCCACCAACGAACTGACCGAAGGTGGTAACGACATTACCCGGATTCCCCGTGGTAAGAATAAGTCTCGTAGAAGAAACGTTTAATGAAATTCGAAAAATCGTTGTAAACAAAAGAACCGTCGGGAAATTTGCCATATCAAGTACTTCGCGCACAAACAGACAATTCATAAGAACAATCAGTGCAATGGAAATATTGAAAGCAAGCATAACGTCCAAAAGAAAAGAAGGAATAGGCACAATCAAAAACACAATCGCTGCCAACAAATATCCGGCTACGCCTACATCTGTACGCTTAACAGCAAATTCCATGCCTTATACTCCCTCCTTTCCTCAAAATTTAAATCTTTCGGCCCTTTGACTGATAAACAACAGCCAAAATCTCTGCCACCGCCTGATATAACTCCGGCGGAATCTGACCACCCACGTCTACCGTAGTATAAATGGATCTGGCCAAAGGCTTATTTTCCACAATCGTAATATGATTGTCTTTCGCAACATCTTTGATTCGCTGTGCCATGTATTCCTCACCTTTTGCAAGGACAATGGGCGCAGGAGCCTCTGAGGCATCATATTTAATCGCCACAGCGATATGGGTCGGGTTTGTAATAACCACATCCGCCTGAGGTACGGACTTCATCATACGTCTTTGCGAAGCTTCTCGCATACGCTGACGCTGTTTTCCTTTAATCTGCGGATCTCCTTCAGAGTTTTTGTACTCGTCTTTGACTTCCTGTTTGGTCATCTTTAAATCTTTTTTATGCTTCCATTTATGGTAAAAAAGATCTGCAAACCCAATAATCAAAAGAATCAAACTGATTCGAAGGCCGATGTCCAATACCAAGGTACCGGTTTGAGCCACCGCCGCATATAGGGGTAGCTCATACAGAGAAAACAATTCATTTATATGGTCTTTTATCATGGTATATGCCACGATAAAAATGATAATAATCTTTGCCAATGACAAGGCCAGATTTATCAGCGACTGCATGGAAAAGATACGTTTAAATCCGTTTATTGGATTAAACTTATCCAGCTTCGGTTTTAACGGTTCATAAGAAACCTGAAATTTAAACTGTAGTCCGTTTCCTAAAATCGCCACCAAAAAACCGATAGCCAAAAACGGAGCCAAGATGATAAACATCTGCAAGATTCCGTATAAAAACAGTTGAAACACGGCATCCACGGTAAGTCCGCTGCGATTGGAATCCACAAGCTGCGGTATCATGTAGGTATATGCCCATGTGAACAAATCCTTAAAATGGCTGCCGATAAAGCCGACAAAGATACGAATGGTAAGAAACGCTGCTATGAGTTCCACTGCATGAGCCAACTCCTGGCTTTTACCTACCTGCCCCTTTTTTCGGGCATCTTCCAACTTTTTACTGGTGGGTTCTTCGGTTTTGTCATCTCCGAACATTTGGAGATTGTATTTTAAAAATAAACCGTTTTCCAAACTAATGCATTCCTTCCACCATACTTCGCATCATTACGCTCATCTCGTTAAAGATGTAACTGCAAATCTCCGGGAATAAGAAAATCATTACATATAAGACGGAAAGACCCGCTAAAATCTTAATCTGAATACCCACGGAGAACATATTCATCTGCTGTGCCACCTTTGCCATGATTCCAAGAACGCAGTTCATGATAAGAATCGTGGAAAATATTGGCAAAAAGATACGAAATCCTATGAAAAACACATTTGTAATATACTGTGTTATTAACGTAATCATAAAGTCCGGTTCGATTTCCATGCCCCCTAAGGGAATTAAAGTAAAGGAATCCACAACCGCTCTTATCACAAACTGATACATATTCGTGATAATGAAAAAAAGAAGCATAAAATAATAATATAGGTTACCTGTAATGGTAACCTGAGTATTTAATGTTGGATCATATTCCTGTGCCATAGAAATACCTATGTCCACATCGATAATATTTCCGGCAAACAATATAATGGAACTGCAAATATAAGCGGAAAAGCCGATAAGGAGTCCCGTAATCGCTTCTTTTAGTACCAAGATGGAATACCCCAAAGTGGATATATAGGAAACCTCTGTAGGTTTAATGGAATACATCACCATTAGGGCAATCAAACAACTGATACCGACCTTTGCCTGGCTTGGAATTCCTCTATCACTAAACAACGGAGCCACAAAGAAAAAAGTGGCCAATCGTACCAGTATCAACAAAAAGTATTCAAAATCAGCTAATGAATATGTAAATTCCATAACTACCTAATATAGATTGAAAAATTATTCCATAATCGGTTAATAAATTCCAAAATGGTATTCATAATAAAGGAACCGAATACAATCAACGCCAAAAATGTAGAAATAATCTTTGGAATGAAGGTAAGGGTTTGTTCCTGAATGGATGTCACCGTTTGAAAAATGCTGACAACAAGACCCACAACAAGGGAAACCAAAAGCATGGGTGCAGCACATATAATCATGGTATAAAATGCATCACGCATGATATCCAATACTTGTCCTTCTGTCATACGCCTCTTCCTCTAATAGAATGTCTTTACCAAACTTCCGATAACCAAATTCCAACCGTCCGCCAAAACAAACAAAAGTATCTTAAAGGGCAATGAAATCGTGGTAGGCGGGAGCATCATCATACCCATGGACATGAGTACCGATGCCACTACCATATCGATAATAATAAACGGTATATAAATCAAAAATCCGATGATAAAACCGGTACGCAGCTCACTGATTATAAAACTGGGAACCAATATGGTAAGAGGAACATCATGATAATCATCATAACTTTCTCCGGCGATGTCGATAAACAACGCCAAGTCCTTTGTCTGCGTCTGTCCGTACATAAAATCACGGATGGGAAGTTCAATTTGTTCTAGGGCTTCTTCCTGTGTAATCGTACCTTCATCCAGCGGTTTTATGGCATTATCATTAATGGCTGTAATGGTGGGCCACATAATAAATAATGTCAGAAAAAGTGCCAAACCAATCATAACCTGGTTTGGCGGTGAGGACTGTGTACCAACTGCGACACGAATAAAATGTAATACCACAATAATACGTGTAAATGAGGTAAACATTATAAGAATCGTAGGCGCCAAAGCCAATACCGTAAGAACAAGTAAAATCTCGACTGTGGAAGACAACGAAGTCATGTCTCCGTCAAAGGTCAAAGAAAAACCTCTTCCTCCGGTGTTTGTATCGGATGCGTTTGGTGCGGTTTCAGTTGGACCGTATTCAGTTGCATAAACCGGACGAACGTATACGAGTGCAAGGGAAAAAGAAACACAAAGAATCGCAAATAGAACACTAATTTTGCAATAGAATCTCTTAAATTTCTTCATCATTATTCTGCACTTTATCGTTCATGTGAAAACTTTTAAGTATGGAAGAAAAGTCTCGTTTGCCGGAAGTCTTCGGATCGCCTTCCACCAATTCCTCCTCGGAGAGTTCCCCGATTTTGGAAATGCTTTCCTTCCCCATACCTAAAACAAAATATTTATTCTTTCCAGCTTTTACAAGTAAAAGCTTATGGTTCGGTCCCATATTTAAGGCATCTACCACTTTAAAATTCGAGTTTGAGTTGAAGTTTTGGTTATGCATATAGGTGGCAATCCATTTCGTGGCAAATCCGGTTAAAACCAAAATTCCCACAAATATTACCAAAACAACTACAAACTGATAGATAGAGCCCCCAAGGGATGTAAGATACATCTTAGCCGATAACCTTCTTTACTGCTTCAAGAACACGTTCTGCCTGGAACGGCTTAACGATAAAGTCCTTTGCTCCGGACTGAATAGCTTCGATAACCATTGCCTGCTGACCCATTGCAGAACACATAATAACTGCTGCATTCGGATCCTTTTCTTTGATGCCCTTTAAAGCACCGATACCATCCATTTCCGGCATGGTGATATCCATTAATACGAGATCTGGATTACACTCGGTGTATGCTTCAATTGCCTTAACACCGTTTTCTGCCTCTCCTACAACGTTGTAGCCATTCTTTGTAAGAATGTCCTTGATCATCATTCTCATGAACGCTGCATCATCACAAATAAGAATATTTTTTGCCATTTTTCCATCTCCCTTTATTTCATTATTTCTGTAATTCGAATACCAAATGACTCTTCAATAACTACTACTTCACCTTTCGCAACGTATTTACCGTTAACAAGTACGTCAATGGGTTCACCTGCGATTTTATTTAATTCTATAATAGTTCCTGGCGCAAAGTCAAGGATGTCGTGAATAGATTTATGTGTTCTACCCAATTCTACGGTAACCTCCAAAGGAACATCCATAATCAAATCGATATTCTCCGGAGCATTGGTCATTGCGTAGCTTCCCGCAAAAGGTGAAAACTGTGCAGCTGATACGTTGACCGGCTGCTGTGGTGCCGCTTGCATTGTAGGCATTGGTGGCGGAGCCGTGGGTGCAGGTCCTGCCGCAGGTGCCGGGGCCGGTGCGGGTGAAGGCGCTGGTGCAGGTGCCGGGGTCGGTGCGGGAGCCGCTTCGGAGGCTCCAAAAGCATCGTCATCCACAGTGGATGCGGAATCGCTTTCCATATTGGAGACCACATTGGAACACATGCTCTTTGCCAAATCAATCGGATACAACTGCATGATCTTTGAATCAACCAAGTCTCCGATCAAAAGTTTAAACTCAATTCGGACAAATGCTCCGCGAAGGAAATCGTCCAACTGACTGACATCTTCGTCATTCATATCAACCAAATCCGATGTTGGCGGAGAAATATCCACCATCATGTTTAACATGGAAGACAACGAAGTTGCAGAAGAACCCATCATCTGGTTCATGGCTTCGGAAATCGCTGACAAATGCAGTTCGCCGATTTCTCCGTCTACATTTGTTCCGTCACCGCCCATCATAAGGTCGGTAATGATCTTTACGTCATCCTCGCGAAGAACAAGCACATTCGAACCGTTCAAACCTTTTGTGTATCCGATTTTCACCAGCACGCAAGGTTTTTCGTACTGTTTCATTATATCATCCCAGGTCGAAACCGAAACCACGGGGGTGGAAATCTCAACCCGTTTGTTAACAAGCGAGAATAATGTAGTCGCCGCTGTTCCCATGGAAATATTGGCAACTTCCCCTATGGTATCCTTTTCTAAGTCTGTTAACCCGTCGGCGGAATCGCCGCCCCCTGAGGAATCCCCTCCGCCTACATCTAAAGCTGCGGCGTTATTGAACAGGGCATTAATCTCTTCCTGAGATAGTGATGTATCACCCATCCTCCTGCTCCTCTCTTATTACTGAAGTAAGTCGAACAGCATAATTCTTTCCCGATGAACCGGGTAATGCCGTGAATTTCTTAATATCCCCTACATAAACGTCGAGTTCGTCATCCGTTTTCGTATCCAATCGAATGATATCTCCCGGCTGTATAGACATAAAATCCGAAATATTGATGGACGAATGTCCCAAAACCGCAGTAACGGGAACCATCGCTTTGGAAATCAAAGCTTCAATATCATCGGAATATGTTTCACCATCGCTATCCTGCATGTTGGAATACCAGAATTTGGTATTTAACTTATCCATAACAGGCTCTAAGGTCAAATATGGAAGACAAAGGTTTATAAGGCCTTCCACATCTCCTATTTTAATGTTTATCGTAACAATTGCAATCATTTCAGAAGGCTGAATGATCTGCGCAAACTGCGGATTTGTCTCGATTCTCTGAAGTCGGGGATTTACGTCTAAAACGTTTTCCCACGGCTCACGCATAAGTTCCACGCAAGAAGTCATCACACGCTCGATAATCAAAAGCTCAATTTCAGAAAACTCACGGGTTTTCTCAAGAGGTTCTCCCTCACCGCCAAGCATACGATCGATAATGGCATACCCTAACTTGGTAGCCATCTCCATAATGATGTTTCCCTTCAGCGGTTCAAAATCAATGATTCCAAGTAAAACCGGATTGGAAAGCGCATTGGAAAACTCCATGTAAGTAACGGCTTCGGAGTTCATAACCTCCACCTGAATATTCTTCCGAAGATAAATTGGAAGGTTGGTGGAAAGCAAACGACCGTAGTTATCATAAATAATCTCTAAGGTTCGAAGGTGTTCTTTGGAGAACTTGGACGGACGGGCGAAATCGTACTCTTTAACCTGGACTTCATTCGTCTTTTTCATTTCGTTAACATCGACTTCACCGCTAGATAACGCCTTTAACAGGTTGTCGATCTCGTTTTGCGAGAGTACGTCACTCATTCATCCTCACCTCCTTTTTCATAGATTTCATTTCAAATTACTGATACAT
>ODAI010741895.1_pt1 | contig 17803 bp, 29 predicted proteins | sample 1539321 | NCBI WGS metagenome assembly ODAI01 (sample SAMN02144231, study PRJEB22623) | gut metagenome | biome: sheep rumen | host: Ovis aries | place: New Zealand | reverse complement strand
TTATAATATAAAAATAAATAGAGAAACATTGACTAATATGGCTTTTGATTTAAAAAACAATCCTAATTATGCAACAATAATTATGGCGGATCAATCATTAAAAGCAAGAATAGTTTTAGATATTCCTAATAATTTTTTCAATATGAAAGACGAACAAATAAGAGGTTATATTAGAAATATAGCAACCCAAAATGGAGCCGAACGATGTTTCATTGCAACGCAAGATAATAATGTCTTTAAAAAAGCAACATCACTAGGAATACTTCAAGATGGAATTTTGTATAATACTAGTGAAAACGGAAATGTTACAGCCAAAAGCTATATGCAAGTAAACGGAAATGTAAAGATATCAAGTTTATTTAACTTGCCATCAAAAAGAGTTACAGAGGCTCAAGAAAAGTATACTCCTATTCAAAGAGAACAAAACATTGAAGAAAATAAAGAAATGGAGTATAATAAAAAAGAGGAAGGTGTTTATGATGGACAAGAAAGAGAAAGAAATGTGGAGTTATACGGAAACGTGGGAGAACTACGACGCAACAACTCCACAACAGAAATAAAGGACTCTGGCAAGAGTTCTTTTAATTTGTCCGACGCTTTTGAAGACTTTATCTTTGAAACAGAATGGGAAGAGCAACAAAAGAAATGGGCAGAAGAAAAGAAACAAAACGAAAATAAAGCACCAGTTAAAAAAGATATTGCTTCTAAGAAACAAACAAATAGAAAACAAACAGAAACAGTAGAAAATAGAGATATATTAGATACAACAAAGACTTTCAAAGATGGTAGAGATAAACAATACTATAAATATAAAAGACAAACCAAAGCTTATGATAATAGCTCTTTACAAAATGCAATGAACTTAGTTAACGCAAACTATCAAGGCAGAAGAGATGTAGAGCAATGGCTACAAGTAGCAAAACAGATAGGCATAGAAATAGCAGATAAATCTGATGCAGAAATAGAGCAAATTGCTTATAGAAGCTGGTTTGAAGTAAAACCAAACACAAAAGAAAACTTAAACAGACATGGAAAGAAGTATGTAGCTTTCAATTCAGATACATGGCTAAACACTATATATAATCAAGTCAAAGAGGTTAGGGAAAATGGAAATAAAAAGCAAGTAGCACCAGTAAATGAAGGAAACAAAGCGAATAGTTTTAACGGATATACTCAAAAAGAAATAGATAATTTCTCAAACAGCAAAAACATAAAAATAGCTAAAAACAGTAATGATATAGTTAATTTTGCAAAATCGGCATTAAGTATACCTAGCAAGGCTAAGCTTTATGCACAAAAAATAAAAGCTAAAACATCTGCTAAAATTAAGTCAGCACTTGGTATAGACATAGAAGGATACAATATTTCCGTAAGCTCAGATAGTGTGAAACATAGTATAAACTATCATTCAAACGAGAATACAGAAGCACTAAGAGGACAAGTCCCAGTAACTGCAGAAGATTTTAAAAACATTCCAGATATTATAAACAATTATGACACAGTATACTTAGGAGATGATACATCGAGTGGTAATAAAACAATAGTGTTTGAAAAAAACATAGATGGAAACAATGTTGTAGTAACTTATGTTTCAGATAGACACCACAACTTAGAACTGAAAACAATGTATAAATTTAAAAATAATAAAAAAATAGATTCTGCCACAGCGTCTAATGAGTTAAACTCCCTAGACTTTACGTCCGAAACGGACAATGGTACGAATCTATCTACTAACAGTATACCACAAAACGAAAAAAATAACAATACACCAGGAGAAACAATAAACTGGAATGAAATAGAACGACCAGAAGGTAAGATAAGAAAACATTATAAAAGTATAATAAAGTCTAGTAATACTACAAAAGAAGCAAAGAAAATATCAAAAGAATTGATGGGAACTGATACTTATGTTCCAGCTAGTAACACTCAACAACTACAAAGAGCAGATAACAGAATAAATGCAACAAGCCCAGAAGTTCAAATGCAAGCATTAATGGAAAGAGCAGTAAATGGAGGAAAGATTACAGCAGAAGATGTTGCAGTAGGAGAGAGATTGATTCAATATTACTCACAAATAGGCGATGCAGAAAACTTACAAGAAGCTATAAGAACAACAGCGATGATGGGAACAAGTGCAGGACAAGCAGTACAAGCCTTTGCAATGTTAAACCATCAAACGCCACAGGGACAAGCAATATGGTTGCAAAAGACAGTAGAGAAGATGAACAACGATATAGCTAAAAGAAAAAATGCAACAGTAGTAACAGAAGAAAATGGAACAAAAGTAATAAATAAAAAAGGCGAAGACATAACAGATAAAGTCAAGTTATTTAATTTAACGCCAGATATGGTAGACAGCATAGTAAAGAGTAAAAACGAAACAGAAATGATAGAAAACTTAGATAATATATACAAAGAATTGGGACAACAAGTTCCGAGAACAGCAATGGAAAAAGTTGATGCATGGAGATATTTCTCAATGCTTGCCAATCCAAAGACACACATTAGAAACATTATTGGAAACAAAGCAATGGGAGGATTACAAGATGTTAAAAACTTTGTTGGTGGAGGAATAGAAGATGTTGTATCCAAGTTTAATCCAAATATAGAGAGAACTAAAACTGCTAAGTTTGCATCAAAAGAAGTTAGAGAATTTGTTAAAAATGACTTCAAAAATAGTGATGTACAAACAATGCTAGAGCTAGGCACAGATAAATATGCAGATCCATTAAACAGAATACAAGAAAATCAAAGAACATTTAAAAGCGATTTCCTAGAAAACACTTTAGGAAAAGCCTTTGATGTTAATGGTAAACTACTAGAAGTAGAAGACGGATGGGGACTAAAAAGTGCATATGTAAAATCTATGAGTCAATATATGGCAGCAAACAACTTAACAGCAGAAAACATAACAGACAAACAATTAGCAAAGGCTAGACAATACGCAGTACAGCAAGCTAAAGAAGCAACGTTCCATCAGGCTTCAACTCTTGCAAACACTTTAAGTACTCTAGGAAAGAAAAACAAATTAGCGAAATTTGTCTTAGATGCTGCAGTACCATTTAAGAAAACGCCAATAAACGTAGCAAAAGCAGGTATTCAGTATTCTCCAGTACAAATAGTAAAAGGAGTAACAACAGATTTAGTTGCATTAAGAAAAGGAAATATAACTGTTAATCAATATATAGATAATATCAGTAAGGGATTAACGGGTACAGGAATTGTAGCATTAGGATTCGCATTAGCTGAAATGGGCATATTAAAAGGTTCTGGAGATGATGATAAAGATAAAGAATACTTTGACCAACAACAAGGAAAACAAAATTTTTCATTGCGAATTGGGGACTCAACATATTCTCTTGATTGGCTTGCACCAGCAGGTATACCTTTATTTGTTGGAGCAGAAGTAAATAATTTATACCATGCGGAAAAAGAAGATAATAACACGATAGAAGATAAAGACTTATTAGGCTCTGCATTAAGTGCAGTAAGCAACTTAGGAAATGCTTCTATAACAGCATTAAACCCTATGGCAGATATGTCAATGATATCAGGATTAACAAATATACTTGGAACTTCAAATAGTGCAAAAACGCCAGGACAAAAAATAGGAGATATAGTTGCAAATACAGGTTCGAGCTATGTAAACCAATTCTTTCCAACAGTTATGGGACAAATTGCAAGAACTATCGATCCGTATGAAAGAAGCACAACATCTACAAAAAAAGGCACATTGCCAAGAGTAGCAGATTCAACGATTAACCAAATTAAGTCAAAAATACCAGGATTAAGACAAACACTGCCAGCAAAAACAGATATTTGGGGACAAGAAATGAAACCAGTAGGCAAACTCCCTACAAGAATATTTAATAACTTTATAAACCCAGCAACAGTTAAGCAAATTTCAAATGATTCCGTAACCAAAGGATTGAATATGTTATATGATAAAACAGGAAACAGTGATATTCTTCCAGAGTCATTAAAGAAAGAGTTAAACATAAATGGTAAAAAATATGTATTAAATAACGAGGATTATGCAAGATACAGGAAAGAATATGGACAAACAAGCCACGAAATGATTCAAGAGTTAATGAAGACAGACGAGTATCAAGAGTTAGACGAAAACGAAAAAGCAGAAGCAATATCTAATATCTACGATTATGCTAAGGAAAAATTCAAAGTAGAATATGCAGAAAGCAAAGATGAAGAAATAAAGAAGTCTAAGAGATATGAAGTTATAACTGATTTAGAGCAAGAAGAAGTCTCAACAAAAGACATAATGAGCTATGTGACAAAATTCGATACAATAAAAGCAGATACAGATTCAGAAGGAAAAGAAATAGCAGGATCTCAAAAAGCAAAGAAACTTGATTGGATACTAAACAGCAATATGTCGAATACAGCAAAGAATACAATTATACAAAATGAATTTAGTACAAGCACAACAGAAGATAGCTTAAAGAACTACAAATACATAGACAAAGATTATGATACACTTCTATATTATACAAACTTAAGTAAAGACGCTAAAGAGACGTACAGAAATATAGCAAAAAGCGGAGTAAATCAATCTAAGTACATACAATATAAAGCAGCACAAAAAGTCGCTAATAACGATTTTAGAGCGTTACAGAAGTCTAAGCTATCAAAAGCAGATAAAGCAAAGGTTTACGAAATGGAACTTGGCAAAGATGACAACGAATATAAATATCTAAAAACGACAAATATCGACATAAATGAATACCTAAAGTACAAACAAGCAAAGAGTACATGGAAAGCAGATAGAGTAGACGATGGAACAGTAGCAGGAAAATCTGTAAGTGGAAGTAAAAAAGAAAAAGTAGTAAGTTATATTAACAACATGAATGTAACGTATGAACAAAAACTACTTTTAATGGGGCAGCAATACAAGCTTTCAAAAGCAGAACAGAGGAAGTTAGCAAACTATATAAACAATATGGACTTAAATCAACAAGAAAAATTAGACTTATATGGAAAAATAAAAGGATTCACAGTATATAAAGACGGAAGAGTTACATGGTAGCTCTTCCTTTTTTATGGAGGAATAAATGAATATTAAAAAATTTATAATTAATCAACTAAACAAAAGCGACAGAAATGTCAACCTAACACAAGAAAACTTAAAACAGAAACAGTATAAAGATAATATAGACAATAAAGAAAAGATTAACGAAATAATAGACGAGCTAGGGGCAATAGATGGAGATATAAGTAACATAAATAACGATATTGCAGCAATAAACACTAGTTTAAATGGTAAAGTAAGCAAATCTGGAGATACAATGACAGGGATGTTAACAATTGATAATGTCAATAGCTTTGATGGAGTGAAAAAATATAGAACAATAGATGGGAATAACTATTCTATCAGCGTTGCAATTGGTGCCGATAAAGCAGGAAAAGTTCAATATCAAAAAAATGGAACAACGGTTAATGGTTTGAAACTAAATGAAGATGGAACTATATATAATGATAAAACAGGAAATCAATTAATTGAGGTTGAAAAAGTCACAGGAACAAATGGAACAGCATTAAAGTATTCTAATGGCATAATGATATGTTATGGAACTATAACTCAAACAATTAATATATCTTCGTTATATGAGGGAGTTTATTTCGGTGGAATTAATGATGTAAGTTTTCCTGTGATTTTTACAGAAACTCCGACAATCGCAATATCTTTAATCCAAAATAGTAGTTTATTGAGCGCCAATATTAGTGTGTTAAATTCAAACAAATTCAGTACATATATATGGAAAAGCCAGAGCAAGAGCAATGTATCCGTTTCATTAAAGTATGTTGCAATTGGAAGTTGGAAATAATAACAAAGGAGAAAAAATGAATATAATAAAAATAATAAAAGATTATTGGGTGCAGATAGTTTTCTTCTGTACTCTTTTATTTGGCTTTTATAAATTTGCACAAGCAATGATAGAGGCCATAAAGTGTAGTTTAAGAAATGATATTTTAGAAATTTATGATAGATGTAAGGATGAAAAAAAAATCACAAAATATCAATTAGAAAGTATAGAATATTCTTTCAAATTATATAAAGCACTTAAAGGAAATTCATTTGTAGATGCAATTCATGAAAAAGTTGCAAAATATGAAATAATCGACTAATGTAATTACTCAAATATAAAATAAAAAAGCCTTAAAAACGATTCTCGTGAGCCGTTTTTGGGGCTTATTTTTATAATTTTTTAAGAAAGGAGAACAGAGATGAATAAGAAAAAAATCTTAATAGTGACTTCAATTTTTCTTGCAATTTTAATTTGTTTATGTGGAATTTTTATTCCAGAAAAAAAAGAAGTAAAAGAATCATTACAGACTATTCAAAATACTGTTAATAATGAAATAGCAGCTTATGACATGACCGCCGAAGAAGTCGCCGAATTGCCGACAACAGAAATTTTGGAGCAATCAGAAGCGGAAGAAAATGCATTAGAACAAGAAGTTGAAGATGAAGGATTTGAGCTTCAAGGTGAGATTGCTTACAATGGAGCGAGTGAATATCCATCTGTTCCACTTGGTAAATATACAGGACTTACATATTACAGTCAGATTGATAATAGGTGGAGATATTTACCTTATACATCAACTAACAATGCTAGTCAAACTATAGGAAGTTCTGGGTGCGGTTCAACCTCTGCTGCAATGATTGTAACAGCTATCAAAGGAACTATAACACCTCCAGAAATGTCAAAATTATTTGTACAATATGGATTTAGAAGTCCAAATAATGGAACTTACTGGAGTGCTTTTAGATGGGCAGCTGATGTCTTTGATATCAATTATTCAGAAACAATTTACCTAAATGAAGCGGTCGAAAAACTTAATAATAATCATTATATAATAGCAAGTTGCGGAAATGGATTATTCACAACAGGAGGACATTTCATAGTTCTTACTGGAGTAGAAAATGGAATGATTAAGGTATATGATCCATATTTATATGCTGGAAAATTTGAAACAGCAACAAGAAGAGGAAAAGCTATAGTAAAAGGAAATACTGTTTATGTTAGTATAGATAATTTCAGAAATTATGCAAACTATAACAAGTTCTTTTGTTTTAAATATGAAGGAAAAAAACAGGAAAATAATACTAAACCAGTGGTAACTTCTAGTTACCAGAGATTTGTCAAAGTTAACACGTCTTTAAATGTGAGATATTCGCCTAATGGCGAAATAGTAGGAAGCTTATATAAGGGAAATCAAGTAACAGTCTATGAGACTTCTGGCAATTGGAGTAGAATAGGCAATAACAGGTGGGTATATTCTACATATTTAGTATCTAGTCGTCCTAAAATATCAATTCCAAATACAGTGGGGCAACGTAGGAAAACGAAGGCATGCTATTTATATTCTAATTCAAATTTAACAGGAAGAGTATATACATATAGAGCTAATACTACTATTACAATACTAAAAAATGTAAGTTCAAATGTTGATTATATTAAAGTTAACTACAATGGCAGAAAAGCTTATATAAATAAAAATAATTATAAATAGCAAATTTCGACAAATTCTGCAATTAAAGTATGATATGATAGAAGAGGGTGGTTCTATGATGTTTTATTTAGAGATAGAAAAAGAAAAGAAAAAACTAAATGAAATGATTGAAAATGGACAACCTTATGAAAAAATACTTGAGCAGAGTCAAAAAGTGGACAAGTTAATTAATAGACTAATTTTAAGGCAAGGTGATTAATTTCATCTTGCTTTATATTTTGGTCATATTGACATACTTTACATAAATTATAGATTATGATATAATATGTAATATAAATGTAATAAAACTTTAAAAACAATGTTATAAAATTAACTGATTAATGTGATAATATTATATATATAAAAATAATTGTTGCCATTTTTTCCCTTATGTTGTATCATAATATATATTTATTATTGTACTAAAAAGGAAAATAGAATGGATATAGAAAAAATAACAGCATATCATACTACTAATAAAGAAGCAGGAAAAGAGATTGTTAGTACGAAAGTGTTTAAGCCATCACAAAGGGAGAAAAGCCATTGGCTAGGTGGAGGTGTATATTTTTATACAGACATGTATTTTGCCATGCAATGGGGAATAGTAGGAGTTTTAAAGTTAAATAACATAAGTGATTTTAACGTTTTTAAGGAAAGTTGCGATATTGTCTCGGCTAGTATTAATTTTAAGGATTATGAAGTATTAGATTTAACTGTTCCTGAAGGATATGAAATATTTAGTAGTATGCTGGAAATAGTAAAGAAAAATGATATAGTTGAATATAATAGAATAAAAGACAAATGTGATGCATATAAAATTAAGATAATAGAAAAACTAGAAAGAAAATATGATAAAAAAATTTTTTCTGCCTTTGATATTGTATACGCAGAATACAGTAATAATATATATAAAAAGAAAAGATCTGCTAAGTCTGATTTTCTAGGGTGCGTAGAGAAACAATTATGTGTAAAAAACTTGGATGCAATTACAAATATTGAAATTGTAAATATTGAAAATCAAATAGATATATTCGAGATGATAAAAAAGAATAGGAGTGTAGTATAATGATAAATAATAAAAAAATAATTGAGCAAGCTATTTCCGAGATTAACTCGTTATCATTTGAAGATATAAAGGCAGTTATAAATGAATTAGATCAAGAAGAAATATTGAACAGTAAAGTATTAGAAACTAAAGCTAAATATATTGAAAACAAACAATACTTCTTTAATTCTGCAGTATTTGATTATAAAACTGTACATAAAAAGAATACTGTTTTTGATAAAATATTTAAGAAAAAAGAGAAAAATGAGGACGAAATGTTGGAGGTAGCATAAATGGCGAAGACGGAGAGTGTTTTAAGATTTAATGATTATACTGTAAAAGAAGTCAACTTCAAAAGTAATGATGTTGAAATAAATAGAGAGAAGTCATGGAATGTAAACTTTGAGATTAATAGTAAAATTCAATGTAATGATGAAAAGAAAAAAATGACAATAGAACTATCTGTTGAAGTATTTAAAGGAGTACAAGATGCACCTTTTTATATTAATGCTACAATTGTAGGGCATTTCGAAATGCTTACAGATGATGATATAGTAAAATTTAAACCAAATGCTATAGCAATAATGTATCCATATTTGAGAGCGATTATTTCTACTTATACTTCAGCAGCAAATGTTATGCCAATTATATTGCCAGCGATAAATGTAAATGCAATGTTACAAGAGCAAGAAAATAAGAATAAATAGAAAGAACTGACTAATCTCAGTTCTTTTCTTTATATAATACTTCTAGGAGGTATTATATATGAAAGAATTTATAGTAAAAAGAAGAAAGAACTACGTACAGTTTACTTGTAGAATAGAGGAGAAAATGCTAGAGAAAATAAAGCATATTGTATTAGATTATGATTTATCTGTTAATGAGTATATTAATGAGTGCTTAAAGTTGGCTTTGGACAATTTGAGAATAGAGGATTAAATAAAAAAATGTGCAAAAAATACTAATGTCCAGTTGGAGCACCTGAGATTTAGCGCATATGCTAAAAACGTTGCAAGAGTAAGGAAAAACGGAAGTTACAAAAAAGTAACTTCTTTTATTTTTCTATCTTCAACTATAATTCTATCAATAAAAGATAACCAAAATTTCCTCTTATTTTCAGTTTCTAATTTGTTGTAAATCTCAATGTAGTTAGAATTTATAATCTTGTTTGTTTTAAAATAGTTTTTGTTTTTTGGCTCTTCTACAACATCTAGTTTGGCAAGTTCAGCTGTTAGTCTTTGGTAATCTTTTTTATACGTTTCTTTATCTATTAAATCGTCTAGATAAAGGTCCTTTAATTTATAAATCTTTTTTTCAATATTCTTTTTCGTTTGTGTATTATCTATGAAAATTGGTTTGATAGTTTTAATAGATGCCTTAAATTTTTCAAATTCGTTTTTTAGATTTTTTAGCAGATATTGTTCAATCTCATCTTCTCTAATAATCTGGGTATTAGTGCATACCTTTTCAGAAGTTCCTACAATATATTTGTTAACGTTATAACAACGGTATCTCATTAATATGTTTTTAGTTCTGTTTTCTTGATGTTTAGTCATCCTTGCGCCGCAAGAGCCACAATATACTAGACCAGAAAAAACTGATGGAACAGAATGTGCCGAAGAGTTTTTTTCGTGTCGCTTTAAGAGATTTTGAACTTGATAGAATAATTCATCATCCATTATGCGAGGAATATAATCATCGATATATTGATTTTTTCTGTATAATTTGTATTTGCCTATAAATGAAGTATTTCTGAGAAAAGCAGCCATGGCATCATATCCTTTGCCGTCAAAATGCTCTATAAAGTAAGAATATGCTTTCTGCATATTTCCGTTAACTGATACAAAATATTTGAAAAAATCCACCATATTTTGAGCCTCAGAGGTATTCACAACATACTTTTTGTCCACAATGTCATAGCAATATTTTTTCATTCCAGAGGTAACTTCCTTTTTATCTCTTTTGTTTTCAAAGACGAAGTTAATTCTTTCAGAAGTCTTTCCAATCTCTCTTTGTGCAAGAGATACCTTAAGGTTAAATATAAAAGTCCCATCAGCAGTAGAAGTATCAATATCATCTTCATCAATAGCCTTCATTGTACAGTTATTTTCTTTTAATAGCTGATTTATGTTATTAGCATCTAGTACATTTCTAGATAATCTATCCAATTTTGTAAAAATAACCATATCATATATATCAGCCTTTGATAACATTTCTTTTAAGGCTTCTCTTTTTTTCATTGAAGAAGCAGAAATCCCTTCATCTATAAAAAAATCATATTTAAAATTATTTTCTTTACAATATTTTTCAAGAGCATCTTTTTGAGCTTGAATAGAAAAGCCAAATTTTACTTGTTCATCGGTAGACACTCTTGCATAACACGCAACTCTTTGCATATAATTCCTCCTAGATATACAAATAAATGTTTGATAATAACAACAAAAATATATTGCCATATTTCAGGCAATTATCTTTAGTGCACAAATCCATATTTGTTAATGTAAAACTCTAAGCATTTCTGCATAAATTCTTCTGTAACTTCAAAGTATTCGGCTAATTGATAGTTTTCTGTATACCCCTTATCTATCGCATCCTTTAATTGCTGATAAGGAACTAAGGTCAAAAAAGTCCATTTTTTTGCCCTATACTCCTGACGTGATCTAGTTTCAAATTCAGAAGATAGGGAATAGGTTGCATCCATATAATAATGCCCCAATTCTTCTGCTAAGGTGCATTTTTCTTCAATATAAGTACCGAGTTCATCGTAGTTAAGAGCGATAGCGTTGATTTTATCGTAATTTAGGCAAATACCATCGCAGTCTTCTATATGCCAATCATATATTTTAATATTTTCTTTTTCAGCTATATCATATAATTTATTTAAATTCATTTGTATTCTCCTATATAAAGTTAATCATCTACACCTTCTTCATAATATTCGTCAATGTCTTTTTGAACATCTTCAATAGATGTTTCATTATAGATAGTATTTAATAGTTTGTGATATTCACGTTGTTGTCTATTGCCTAAAACTATAAAAATCAATATTATAAGCATTATTGCAATAGTGGGAACATATATTTTAAATTTTTCTTCTGTATGTTCTAAAATTGCTATAATAAATATAGATACAAGGAGAGCAATAATAAAAGAGCCTCCAATAATAAAAAAAGTTTCCATCCTATTTCCCTTTCTTTTTATTGTTATTAAAGACATACTATAGTAAAAAGTTAAATTGAAATTGATATGATTTTAAATATAAAACGTAACATTATAATTAAAAAAAGTATAAATACGTGAATAATAACCCCATCAATAAATTTATGAGATAATTCACTATCTTTTTTTTTGTACACAAAATAAAACAAAATTCCTAACAAGGGAAAGAGTAAAGCAAAAAATATAGAAACATATTTGTCTAGAAAAGCGCCAATATCAACTTCCTTGTTTAATAATTCTTTTACTTTATTACTCATTTAATTCACCATCTTTTTTATTTTTCTTTTTATTATCTTTTAATACATATTTAGCAAATTCTTCAATTTGTTTTTCTTGTTCGCCAGTAATGTTTTCATAATCCTTAGTAGATAAGCCGATTTTTAATTTGTCTTTATCAATTTCCAGTTGCTCATAATTACGAATATTAGTTCTACCTATTAGGTAATCAATAGAACAATTGTAATGTTCAGCAAGTATTATAAGTTTTTCTTGTGACAATCCACGTGTACCTAATTCATATTTTCCAACAGCTTGTCCACTAACTCCTATTAAAGAACCAACAAATTCTTGAGATTCATTAGCTTCATTTCGCAATTGCCTTAATCTATTCATATTATCAACTCCACATTAAATATATATTATATTATAAAACAAAATGTTTAAGTTGTAAAGAGAAAATAAACATTTTGTTTTCCTACTCTTGCAAGGGATTGAAGAAAAATGAAACAAAAAGTTTCAAAAAGTTTTAAAAAAGTATTGACACAAAACAAATAGTTTGATAATATAATGACAATCCAAACAGAAAGTTTCAAAAGCGAGGTGAGAAAATGAAAATAAAAACACTTAAAGAGTTGAGAGAAAACAAGAATAAGACTCAAGAGATTGCAGCAAAAGAGTTTGGAATAACTAAAGAGTACTTGTCTATGTTAGAACGCGGGGAGAGAAATCCAAGTGATAAATTAAAAGAGAAAATGGCTGATTTCTACAATGTCTCGATGTACTATATTTTTTTAGCTTACAATGAAACAAAACGTCTGACAAAACAAAGAAACAAAACTAATTGTTTAAACGATAGTAAACAAAAATAACATAAAAGAAAGGAGAATAGATGAATGCAAAAAAGATATTAAAGACTCTATACGAAATATATGCAGAACAAGAAGGAATGAATGTAGAAATAGAAATTAAGGAGGTGAGAATATGAACTATGTATTAGATATTTTAGGATGTGCAAGTATATGCATAGCAGAGCTAACAGCAGTAATAATAGCAGGCATAATATTGCAAGGACTAGTATATAGAACAACAGGAATCAGTTTATACAACTGCGTAAAAAACAGCATAGAAAAAGAGATGTACCCAGCCGGCAAGCATAAGCACATCTCAAAATAACCAAAATGAATATATGAAATCCATCTCTTTCCACAATTGTAGCAAAAAAAGTGGAAAGAGTCAAGGAGAGAGGAGAAGAAATATGGATATACAAGACAGATATGACGAATTAGTTGAGTTTATAGACACGATTAAGTATTTAAGAAGAACATTGAAAAGCAAGGACTTAGTGGAGGAGTGTAACTTATTATTATTCGATGCAAGTTATGTTGATGAGAAGCTAGACCTAGAACATCAGCTAGCTAAAATACAAGAGCAAGAAGATGCAGAGCTAGAGAGAGAATATGATAAGTTAAGAATTTAAGGAGAAAGATAGATGAATATATATGAAAGCATAGCAAAAATTATGGAAGAAATTCCAGCAATAGGAAAAGGGAAAACCAATACAACTCAAGGATTTAAGTATAGAGGTATTGATGATGTTATGAATGCATTGCAACCATTATTGGCTAAAAATAAAGTCTTTATTGTTCCTCAGATATTAGAACAAACAAGAGAAGAAAGACAAACAAACAAAGGCGGAAACTTAATCTATTCAATATGTAAAATAAAATATATTTTTTATGCAGAAGATGGAACATCTGTAGAAGCAATAACAATAGGCGAAGGAATGGACTCAGGAGATAAAGCAACAAACAAATCAATGGCAATAGCGATGAAATATGCACTTTTTCAAGTGTTCTGTATACCAACAGAAGAGATGGCAAAAGATGATCCAGACGGAGAAAGCCCAGTAGTAAAAAAGAAAACATTTAGACAAGAGCCAACAAAAGAACAAACAGAAGAGTCTCCAAAGTTAAGTGCAGAACAAATGAAAATACTTATACAAACACAAGAAAAATACAGAGTATCTTATGAAAGATTTATGGAGATTCTAAGGAAACATGGATATAACCGCTTAGAAGACGTTTCAGTAGCAGATTTTGCCAAAATAGGTAATGCATTAGGTAAGGAGAAATAAAATGAAAAGCGATTTCGAAAAAATTGTTTTAGAAGATTTTAAACAATATAAAGATATTTCCAGAAGATTTAAAAATGTAAAAATGGAAGATACAGCAGAATTAAATAGTTTGTGTATAGATAGTTGGTTACTAGCAACAAGATGGAGTGAAATTGAATCTATGGCAAACAAAATAGCTAAAGAAAATGAAATTAATAAAACAGACTTTGGAACATGGGCTTACCAAAAATGTCGCCAATTACAGGAGATGCATATAACGTGTCGAAGTTGGTACAGAATGAGTAAAGAAGAGCAAATTCAGCTTAGACAAATGGAGGGTATATGAAATCCATAATGCAAGACAAAAAACAATGCTATGTCTGTGGGCTTTATTCTCCAGTAGAAGAACATCATATTTACTTCGGAAATCCAAACAGAAGAATATCAGAAGAGAATGGATTCAAAGTATGGCTATGTGTAGAACATCATAGAGGAACAATAGGAGTACATGGAAGGCTAGGACATAGCTTAGACATAAGACTAAAACAGCAGTGTGAAAAGAAGTATTTATTACAAGGACATACAGTAGATGACTTTATAAAACTAATAGGGAAAAATTATTTAGATTAACAAGAGAGGAGATACATAATGGCTAGGGATAGTTTCATATTTTACAGAAGTTTCTATGAAGCTATAGATGAGATACCTGAGGAACATCAAGCGGAAACATATAAATCTATAATGGAATATGCTTTGAATCAAGAAGAACTTGAGCTTTCAGGTATTTCAAAAGCTATATTTTCATTGGTTAAACCGCAGTTAGATGCAAATTATAGAAAATACGAGAATGGGAAGCAAACCAAAAGCAAAACAGAAGCAAAACAAAAGCAAACTAAAAGCAAAAGCGAAACTAATGTAAATGTAAATGATAATGTAAATGATAATGTAAATGTTGTAGAAAGCGACAGTTGTGTTGACGGCTTTCAATCAGTTATTGATTTTTACAACAATAATATCGGACAACTCACACCTTTTGGCTTATCTGTGTTAGAGAGCTACAAGGATGAGTTTAATGAAGATGTGATCATTTATGCTATGCAAAAATCAGTAGAGGCTGATAAACGTACAATACAATATATTAAAGCAATACTTAACAATTGGAGCAAAAAGGGAATTAAGAATTTAATTGAAGCACAAAAAGAAAGTGCGAGTTTTAAAAAGAAAGATGCTGAAAAATCCACTAATGGGAATAAAAGAATATACAGGGAAGATGATTTTATGGATTTATATGCGAATTAAAGAGAGGTGATACAAATGAGTATATTGACAATGGAAACACGTCAATTAAGTTTTGAAGATATAAAACCAAAAAAGAAAATAAGATATGAGCAAATATTAGATAGATTAATGACTGGAACAAAGACGGCAAAAGAAATAGCAGTCGAATTATATGAGCTAGGATTGATACCTAGTACTGAGAGAAACTACACAGCACCTAGACTTACGGAGTTAGAGAAAATGGGGTTAGTTAAAGTAATAGAAAAGACTAAATGTAAATACACAGGAAAAACAGTAGCAGTTTATGAGATAGTACCACAAGGAATAGTAGAGAGATATTCAAATCATATAACTAGATAGGAGTCAAAATGAAAATAGAAATACCAATGAAGTTACCAAGCTTAAATGAATATATAGATGCTTGTAAAATTCATAAAGGCAAATGGAATAAAGGAAATCAGATGAAGCAAGATTATCAAAATGATATGATCCCATTTTTAAACAAAATGCCTAGATATGAAAAACCAATAAAAGTGCATTTTTTGTGGATAGAAGAAAACAAAAGGCGAGATTTAGACAATGTCTGTTTTGCTAAAAAGTTTATCCTAGATGCGATGGTAAAAGCAGGAAAGCTAAAAGATGATAACAGAAAATACGTACAAGGATTTACAGATGATTTCGAGTACGGAAAAGAATCAAAAGTAATATTGGAGATTGAAGAATGTTAAAAACAAAATGCAGTCAATGTTTAGGTTGTAATAGGTTAGAAGATTTAGAATTTAAGGAAATATACAGATGTGCAAATTTTGCACAAGGAGTTGAAGATGAATAAATTTGTAAAAGAAAGAAATGAAGCTTTATTAAGTTTAGATGAAGCTAAAATAGATGAATATATGAAAAAATACAATCCAAATGTGAAAAAACCAAAAGATAAGAAAATATATTGGGCTGGCATACATAAAGCAATCTGTAATTTATTTTTAGTAAAAGAGAACAATATAACAATTGAACAATTTGAAAGAAGTTATAAATGGTTAGAAGAAAATGGATTTCACCCTGAAATAAGATAGGAGATATTATGATACAAGATTTAAGTAGAAGAGAGGGAAAATTTATAAATGGTTGTGCAATAGATTATATAACATCAAAGTACCAGTTAATCTGTGATTGTTGTGGTAGAGAAGTTAAGTATTTTAATGACTTTATGGAAGCTGTACAGTACAAAAAAGATAATAACTGGCAAAGCAAGAAATTTGATGGACAATGGACTGATATGTGTCCAGATTGTCAAGATTAAGGGGAAAATCAAATGAAATGTATTAATTGCAACAAGTTTTTAGCTTGTGAAAGAGCAAGCGAAGAAATAGAGAACTGTAATGAATATGGAAGGAGGAGTACAAATGATAATGCAAATTGAATTAATAGGATATGGAATAATAGGATTAATTTTGTCATTAATAACGATGGCAATACTACTAGACAATTTTAGACTAAGGAAGCAGTTTAAGGAAAAAATGGAATCTGTGGACGAGTTAGAAAAAGAAATGAGATTCAAATTTAATTTGAGGGAGATAAACAAATGATATTTGTAATACTGATTTTTACGTTATTTAGCATATTAGAAGTATTGCTAATAGTTTTAGGGATAACATTAATACTGTACTTAATAAGTAGAATTTTTGAAATTTGGAGGAATATATGTCAGAGGAAGAAATAGAAAAGGCAATAAAAAAGTGGGGCATAGATGACTATCATTCTTGTGACACCCCTAAAGATAAATATGATGCGTATTTATGTATTGCTTGCTTTGAACATAGAAAAGTATCATGTACAAGAATAATTAACGACATAAAATGTGAAAGAAAAGTATTTAAGCCAGGTAATAGTTTGGATATACATCAACAAAGTATTTGGAGAAGTTATGATGATGATTTACAACATAGAACGAAGAATATAAAAATAATAGATTATGAAATTTTGTAATATAGCAGATTACAGTTAGGAGGAAAAAATGATAGATTACAGAGAATTAGCGAAGAGATTAGTTTTAAGAGCTATACAGAATTACAAACAAAAATTCATGCTAGAAGAAGATTTATTAAATGGCGAAGACAGAAGAAGAATTTTAGAAGAAATTGATAATATAAGTCAAGAAGTAAAAGCAGACAATAGGCAACAGCTTTTAGCACAGATAGAAATGTATAAAAAAATAACACAAGAATTGGAACAAAGATTAAATCAAGCTTGTAATTTAGATTGCGATGAAGAATTTGAATTGTGAGGTGTAAGTAAATGAATATAGAAGAAGCTATAAAAAGAGTAGAAGAAGTAAAAAAAGAATATGCTACTATGGACGGATTAAAAGATTATGTAATCGCCATAGAAACTCTACTAACAGCTTATGAAAAAGAAAAAGA
>ODAI010725828.1_pt1 | contig 17803 bp, 17 predicted proteins | sample 1539321 | NCBI WGS metagenome assembly ODAI01 (sample SAMN02144231, study PRJEB22623) | gut metagenome | biome: sheep rumen | host: Ovis aries | place: New Zealand | reverse complement strand
TTGAAAGTAACAACGTTCATAGCAGGGATCTTAATTTTTTGAGAAGGATTTTGAGGATTAACACCTTCTCTAGCCTTTCTCTTAGAAGCTTTGAAAGTTCCGAAACCTTGAATTCTAACTTCACCATTTTTCTTAACACCTTTCATTACGTTTTCGATGAAGCAGTTAACTAATTCACCAGCTAATTTTTTAGAAACTCCTAATTCAGCAGCAAGAGCTTCAGTTAATTGAGTCTTTGTCATTGTTAATATTATATAGGAAATAAAATAATATAACAATGGGTACTATAGAAGATTTCTGACAAAATTCAAGAGAAAATGCGGATTATTTTTGTAGTTATTAACGATAATAAGTCACTTATTTCTTGAATTGCCTGTTTTGACCTAATGAAAAGTAATAATACTCATATGGATTGTTTAGTCCTTTTTATTTAGATGTAATTAACTTCTCTTTGTAAATTTAAAGTCGTTTTATGATTATTCTATTGAAACTAATGATAAATTTTCATATAAATTAAATATGTAAAGATAAGAATGATTTTATTTTGTTTGTTTCATTACTTATGGAAAAATTTAACAACTCTGAAAGTTGAGAACAAATTGAAAAGAAAAAAAGATGAAGGCCAAGGAAAGAAAAGATAAATGAAGAACTCCTTCAGAATCTTCAATCTAAAGAAGCACCAATTCCTGATTGGAAGAATTTTGATATCCAAAAAGTAGCTAATTTCGATACAGTTAATTGAACTTTAGTATTAGAAAATGTTAAGGAGGATAAAGATTGAACACGTTTCGTATATATAGAATGAAGAAAATATGTAGAAGCTAAAGATAAACTAAATCTTCCTGATTCATTTTATCAAGTGAAATGAAAGACATTATTCATTTGAGATAAAATAGAGTGAACAACTTTTTGGGATGGAATTTCTTATAGGTGTTCTAGTTTTGCTACAGAAAATATTCATCTTGAAGAACGTAAATCAAAATATAATGGAAACGATTGAGTCCTTTATCTGTGAAAGCTTTATAGGACAAGTGTTCGTGCAACTAGTGAGACAATTACAGAAATAAGAAGGAACTGAAAGTTAGTTAAAATTACAAAAGATATGGTTGATAGAGTTCTTTCATGAACTGCAAATCTAACTGAAATTGCAAACATTAAATATGCAGCAAAAACAGATCCAGAATTCTTTGCTTATTTTGAAAGTCTTAGACAATAAGATACTATTTATAGATATTACTAATAGTTATCAGAGAAATTTGTTTTATTCTTGAAAACTATAAATAAATGAGTAATAAAAAATCGTTTTAGTCTTTTTATAAGTTAAAATATGGTAAAAAAAGGTTTGGTAATGATTCTTGTTGCATACTTTTTTATCGTGCAAGCTTTTATTGCTTGAATGATTTGGCAAGATTCTCATTTTTATACATTAGGATGTGTAAATCTTATTTTCTTTATCTTATTTTTCTTTTGAGTAAATGTGTTTAATTGATGAGATTGAGAAAGAAAACAAGAAAAAAATGTTAGTTATCCTATTGTAAAAGAAAAAAAGGAACAAGAAAAAGTTGTAGCTCCTGTTGTTGAACAAGAAGTTAAACAGCCTGAAGTGGAAGAAAAAGCTGAATGAGTAGATTCTTTTAGAAGAGTTAGATCAGATCAACAAATTTCTGAATCTAATATTGAATATATAAAGACAAAGATTAACCGTGCAAAAAGAAAGCCTCTTAGAGAATGAAGCTCAATATATCGTTTCCTAGTATTCCTTTTGGCAATATTATGATTATGAGGAATATTGTATGTTTTCTGGAATTCCTTAGATTTTATAGGATTAGCTATTTGAGCTTTAGCAATGCTAATATTTATTTGAGTATGCTTTAGAACTGCAAATTTATGGAGAAAAAGTTTATTCTCTTCAATGTACTTCCTAATATTCTTTGTTTTAATGTTAATGTGAGTATATTGAATGATTTTTACAAATAATTCATGAACTGAAAAATTAAAAGAATCTATTTCAACATTCTTTTATGGTGTAAAATGAGACGAATCATTATTAACTTGAAATGTTGATGAAGATACATGATATGTCTTTGAATCAACTGGTTCTGTTATTAGCTTCTCTCTTACTTGAGATTCAATCTATGATTCTTGATCAATATTGTCTTGAGAACAAAAATCTTGAGAAGTGGTTCCAGAAACTACAGGATTAAATTTAGAATCTCAAACTATTGTTGAAGAACCTAAAGAAGAACAAACTAAGCCAGAACAGTCAGTTGCTGAACAGCCAGTTGTACAAGAAAAAGTTGAACCTCAGAATAATAATTCAACTTCTCAAGTAACAATTATAGAAGCAATTAAGCATTTAGTAAGTGCATATAATATTCCTTTATCTAAATCAACTTCTTCTAAGTTTACTCATGTTAGTAAATCAAGTAGTATGTATCCTTATATGAAAACAGCATTAGAGAAGAGAATGATATGAACTACAACAGATCCTCAAATGATAGTAAGTTGTGATGTTTATATGGTAATGAAATGAATAGCTGAGTGATGGGATATAGCAAAATCAGCTAATCTAAAAGAGAATTATTGGAATGTTGCAGAATCAAAATGATTATTAAACTGATGTGTAAAATGAGAAAAACTTACTTATGCAAATCTATAGAATTAAGCTAGTGAAAAACTAGCTTTTTTCTTGATTTTTATAGAGTAAATTGTTATATATAAGTTACTTTAAATGGACTAGTCTTTAACCCATAATGGCGTTAAGGAAATGTTCGTTTTATGAGACTTTGACAGAATGTGAGTTGGTTTGGTAGCAACCATTCTCTTAAATTACGTGTGCTAGTATGCATTCTTAGTCTCTAATCCCTCTATGTTTTATAGGGGGATTTTTTGTTTGCGTAAGTTTCCTTTTTTTTATAAAAACAACTTGAATTTGATTAATCCGTTCTTTATATTATTAATCAATTCATTGAAAGGTTGTGAAGCCTAGACCTCGTCAGTGGAAGTAAAACTAGGAAAAAGAAGGCAGTGCTCCTGTGTTTAGGCAGGTTAAAGTGGCTCAGAACAGTAATCTTTCCTTGTAAAATGTCTCTAATAAGGAAGAAGTTTGGTTCTCGTTCGATAGTAGATTATCCTAGCTGTCTATACATGGATTGAAACAAACTTGAGACCTCTGTCTGTTAAAAGGAGAATATGCTGATGCTTGAGGCAAGTGAAGATGATTATCTCGAATGAGATATGTCCTAACTTCTATAAGGACTTTCCACAATATCTTCCCCTTACTGTCTTCGTTAGGTTTCTGAGAGCTTGGTAATCCATAGCTCTCTTTTTTAAAAAAACATACGGGATTAACCGTATGTTTTTTGAATATTATGAGGATGAAATTATTCTATAGCTATACAAGTATCTCCAGAAACAACAGCAGCATCATCTAATTCTACTCAAGCTCTTTCAAGATAACAGCTATTTCCGTAGATATTACCATCATCTCAACAAACTGGTGCATATTCATCAGTACAAGCTATTCAATCTTCAACTTCTTCTCCAGTTATAACTTCATCATCTATTTCACTACCAGATGTTGTATCGATAGATAAACTAATAGCACTTCAGATTGATGAATTATTGTTTTCAATAACTGCTCAGTTGTTATAAGCTTCAATACCTTCACTTAAAGATTCTTTCATAACTTCAAAGAATAGATATGCTCATTTTTCAATAGTACTAGATCATGTTGCAGCGTTAAGCTTTCACATAAAGTCTCAAGAAAAGAGCTCATTAATCTTATTGTTGGCTATTTGATTAGCAAGGATATTTAATCTATCTTTATCCATGCTTTCAATAGCTTCACCACTTAAGTTTTCTTCAGCCCATACTTTGAAATCTTGAACAGGATTCTCTATTTGAGCGTAGAACATTTTTCAGCAAATTACAAGGAATAGTCAAGGTAGTAATGAGATGATAATAGCAGCAATAGCTTTTCATCTAGGTTTATAGAATAATCAGATAACTCATAGAATGAATCATACGAATAATAGAGGAATAGCAAAGAATATTCCTAATATTGAAATAAAACAAAGAAGTCAGATAATACTGATGATCAATCAAATAAGAGCAACAGTATTCTTTGATTGTGGCTCCTTAAAAGTTGGAGTTAAATTTTCTTCAGTCATGATTATAAATAAAAATAAAACAAAAAGAATATAAGTATAGTAAGATAAAAATCAATATAAAACAGCCTTATACAAGACTGTTTTTTAAAATATTAGTACGTTTATTCACACATAAAGTTCATCATAATGAAGATCGTAACGATAGTTGTGAATGTGAATGCCAAGACTAGGAGAATTAAAAGATAGTAGCAGAATCGATATACCTGTTTAAATCTATCATAATGGTAGTATCTTTCTACAGCTATTTTTTTTGAATGAACAACTCCCAGTAATATAGCAAAGAGAATGAGTCCACATAGGGAAACAATAAACCAAAAGGAAATTTGGGATAAAAAATCCGATAAAATGTAGTTGATAAAATTTGTATCCATAATGATTAGTATTTGTTTTTGTTATCTATGTAATAATAGTAGTGAAATAATATTTCAATATCAATGTAAAAAAAACAAAAAATTTTTCTGATTAGAATACTCAATATACCTTTAAAACGATATAGGTAAATATGATGAGTCATAAGAAAATATAAAAGCTGTAAAGATAGGCTTTCTTAATACAAAAATATAAACTACAAAGCAATCATACAATAAGAAAATAGATACTTCAAGGAATTAGAAAAGCTAACGTATAAGGAGCAGAGCACCATGTGCACGTAAATAATGAATAAGCAGAAATAAGTGTATGTATTATTCATGCAAGGGAAATAATTATCATAAATATAAGATAATATTCTCTCCAGGTCCGAATATGCTTTCTTTTCATTGCTTATTACACGATAAAGTACAACTAAATTAATAGATATTTATTTGGTGAAATCAATTTAAGTTTTTCTATTGAAATAGAGTAGAGAAATCCTATATCAGATTAAAAGTTTATTATCCTCTTAGATATTATGGAAGAATTTAAGTGATTTATATATTCAGTTATCCCCTTGTGAATAACAATTACGATAATGATAACAACATGGAATTGAAGTTTCTCAGATTTTTGAAATAGTGAAAATCGGAATCAAAATCAAATCGAATTATACAGAATAAGTGATTATCAGAATTATGAGCCTACAATATCATGATGAATGTTATATTGGAAAGATTGATGATATTATAATTGAGAATTCTCTGATAAATTAACTGAAAAGCCACATAAAAAGAGAAATTGATTTTGAGCCATGCATTATCCTGATTGATGTGTTCTAACTTGAGAATGGGTAGATTGAATTATTGAGTGAAAATGAACATACGATTGTAATGAATGAATATATTCTTGAGAGTTTAAAAATAATAAAATAAATTGATTATGAATTCTTAATAATAAAGATGGTTCTTATTATTCATGAGAGTGGTTAAATGAAGAACCAAATTGATATTGAGTTCTAAAGTATCAAGATTGAGCTATATACGAATGATATTGGGTAAAAGGAATTAAGGAGTGAACTTGAAAATATACTTCAGCTGCTTGAAATATCTATGAATGAAATTTCTCATGATGATTAAAGAATTGAAAATGAAAAGTAATATATACTGACTGAACAATCCAAGAATGAATCTGGGAGAATGATGTATACAAAGAATAAAGAAATTCTAACAATAAAAATGAACTGACTAAAATAGCCAGTTCTTTTTTTTAGAAGTTTGCAATAACACCTTTACCGCCACTGGCAATGCATAGTTCTATTGCTGATGGAAATCGTTCTACAACACCAGGAGCTTCCCAAATTCCACAGTAGTCTGCACCAGTATCCGCGCAATCTATTCTTTGACATCCTACAAGTTGCAGAGGATTTTCTGAATATACAACACTACCTTTCGGAATCACAAAGTTTGGATTTTTTGGTGTATAGAGTGTGATGTAGTCACCAACATAAATTGGTCTACCGCACCATGGACAAGTAATATGCATCTTTTCTACACAATCCAAACAGTAGGGGACTTTTTTACCTGGCTTGTAATTAATTCGTAAAGTTGTTTTTTCGCCGTTGACATTAACTTCTTTTTTGAGCTTAGAAGTATGCCCACATTCACATTGAATTTCTTTTGGCCTAATATTAAGCCTTTCTAATAAATAATCTATGATACTCATACGCTTAACGTTTTGTTTTTAACAAAAACTAATGATTCGGTATTATTTTTCAATTTGTTTTATAAAAAAACTGATGATAAATGGCTAAAGTGATTAATTATGCTAATTTTGAACTGCTTCTACGTAAAAATAATAAAAAATTTGCAAAATATAAAATCGTGATTATAATAGACACGTCATTGTGATGTGTCCCAAAATAGTTCACATAATAATGGCACGAAAGAGTTGTTGATCATTAATAGACTATAAATTCGTAATTATTAGCATCTACTTAGATGTTATGAGTTCTATCTTTGCATAGAATATCCTGCTTTGAAAACAACAAAGTTGTGAAATTTGTTCTTTGAACTTGCTTATAATGTTTAAGTTTCAAACGTTTCAATTGTCATAAGGAGTATGGCTTTTGCTTGGTATCGGGTTAACTACTGATAGTAAGTGTTTGAATAGAGTGCTGCTCTGGTAAAGAATTTGTTTATCTTTTTGTTTGAGTAATTTAAGCTTACTATTAATAAACCTCTAGTTTGTCTTATGTTATGAGAAAAGATATCAGCTTTAATAACTGTATTCTACATTAGTATTGCTGTAATTACAAGTAATATGTTCATTAGTTGCTCTCCTTTAAAATCTGTGGTTATTGGTTTTGAGTGTATCTTCTAATGATTGGTAATCTCTTATATTTATCTCTGTACACACTATCGTATGGAATTGATATAATGTTACTTCTAACAACATTATTACTTTAGTATCTAATATTAGCTTTAGGAATGCCTAAGGCATTAGATAGTTCTATTTAAGTTAATATCTTATTTAGAATCTCCGCTTATAGGGGCTAGGTTTATAGTTTGATCATTATCTTCTCTTTCAGAGGAGAGAATGCATTATATGTGTTCTCTTTTTTTGTTAATCTTCTATTGATTTTGGTTCCTATTGGTATATAAAAGCATCCGCTAAATAAAAATGAAAAAATATATGTTAAAAGTTGATTTTAAAAGGATTGGAGAAAAATTATTTCCTTGGGTATTGGCCATTGTAATAACATTGGTCTGTGTAGGTTATAAGCATGGTAGTAGCCTGTTCGGAGAGTCGGATCTTGTACACATAAAAGATTCTCTGTCAGTAAACAATCTTCACTTTGATGATTCAAGTTCACTTAAAAATGTGTATTTTGAAGCTAAAGGACGTGAGTTTACAAGCCTCTTAAACTACTTCTGTGAAAAGAACCAGAATGTTGAGATTGTCTCTGTTACAAGAGATGTCTCTGGGAACCCCATGGAAACAATTGGTTACAGAGTTGTATTTAAATGACGTTATGAGCACTAGGATTTCTAGTGCTTTTTTTTACTAGAATAGGCTTGCTAAATTGATTTCTCTTGACATTAATAATTTAAAAGATATAGTATCATCATAAATAAATACTAAAAAACTTAAATTATATGTACGAAATTAGAACCTTTTATCTTTCTAGTGGTATAAAAGTCTCAGACTTATTATCGCTATTGGAAAATGTCTGTGATAAATTTCAGGCTGATACTTCACCTAAAAAAGAGGTAATTGAAGCTTTAAGAAGTTCTATCATAAGGACATCGACCTATTCTTTTGCTCTCTATCATGAGGTAAACTCAAGAACCAAAGATGGAGTTTATTATGAGTTTGGTCTTATGAATGTAGACGGATTTGGTATTATCTCTGCTATGATCTTACAAGTAGATAAATCATACCATACGGTTAGCATTATTCCGCAGGACCTGAAAATTGATGGTTTTGCATTGCATTCTACAATTCCAAGCTGGAACTCTAAACTTCAAGGTGCTGAGCTGAAGAAAACATTTGATGAAATCGAACTACTCATTATCAATGAACTTGAAAGGCTTGAGGTGAAAATCAAGTCTGTAAAGAGTGAAAGTAAATGATTATCTTATTTTAAAAATGCCGGATGTTTTTTATCCAGCATTTTTATTTTTGTAATTTGACGCTTATGAACGAATGCTTCTGTTATCTAAAAAAGTATTTGTTTTGATTTGTCAGTATGACATATATGAAAAAGCATTAAAAAATTCATCAATAGTAAAGGTTTGCTTTTGTTTTCACTGATTTTTTCATCTTGGATCATTCCAAGGATTCAATATATTGATTGACACTACATTTCATGCATGGTCTTTATTTACCTTTGTAACTGAATAAGCATGTCAGTGATAAATGGTATTATTTCATACTTGATATCATTGTGTATCATTACCGTATAGTGAGGATAGTGATAAGAATTTATTTCAAATTCCAGGATGATAGTTCTTAAAAAATCATAATATATTATTTTTTTCTGATTGAGAAATTCTGCTTAATGGTTTTTCTCTTTTATCATCTCAAAATGTATTAAAACTAATATTATGCTTTCATAAAAACGTTTCTAATACTTCTTTAGTCCATCATCATTTGATTTTTGAGAATTCAGCTTCTGTTATAGGTGAATATTTATTTCATTCCTTGTTATTAGGTCTTAATCTATTTTTAGCATACGCTAATTCCAAAAACTTATATCCGTAATTTCATTTAATTTTTGCTATACGAAGTTCTGAATCTTTTATAAAAATTTTACGTCAAGAAGGCTCTCAGAGGGGGATTTTAATCTGGTATCAATAACTTCAATCATCTTTCCACATAACACGTTGAAATCAAGTCCTAATTAAAGTATCAAAATGTTGCGCTCTAGATAATTCATTGATGGCACTTACGAGATAACAATCTCAAAATTGTCATTGTTGTAATTTTTCTCTTCATGAAAATAATTGCTTATATTCCTCATCATTCATTGATTCATGAATTTTAAGATATTGTTGCTCGGCATTTTGTATTTGAATAGTATCATTCATATTTTGAATTTCTCAAACATCTTGCATTAAATTTCAGATTTCAGAATTCGTTGTAGAAGTGATTCTATTTGATCTTTTTAATTTATTTATGTAATTACCAATATGGGCCAAACTATTAGGTCCTAATTTTCAGTCACATTCTTTTATTTTCATTCAAGCTAATCTTTGAACTTCTCTATATTCACGATTTAATAATTTGTTTTTTATAGCTTTTGCTTCTGGTATATTATTAAGTTTACTGTTATTAAAAATTCTCTTAATATCATTAAGTTTACTTTTGGGGGATTTCTCAGTCCATTCTTTTTGATATTCAGAAGTAGTTAAACTTGTTTCATATCTTTTATCAATTTCAATCATAATATGTAAATGCTAGAAGGATAAATTTTATATAAGAATTGTATTTATTATAGTAGATTATGCAAAAAATTAGCTTTTTTATCAAAATAAAAAACCATTTTTTGATTTTTTTAAACTTTAAGAATATACTTAAAATGAGTTTATATTATATTTTTTCTAAGCTATGAAAAAAGAAATCAATGAAGTTGTTTCTTCAAAAAACAAGTCAGATTCGAAGGTTATGTCTATTATTAAAAAAGCAACAGCTCCAGTAATAGCTGCAGCATTACTTGCATCATGTTCTCCTTCAAATTCAACATCAACAACTGATACAAGAACTATCCAAATAGGGCAGTGAGCAACACTTTCTTCTGTAGTTAAAGATAGTCTTTGATTATCGAATGATGTTACTTCTGATCCAAAACTTTGTAAAATATTGATTGATAACATAGCAGAGCAAAATAATATACAGAATGTTGATAGAATTAGCTTAGATCAAGTTTTAACAATTGATATGGATAGTCTTCAGAATGCTATTGAAACTTATCAAGCAGATTCAATGTGAATCCCAAAAAAATGAGAAGTTAAGGAACAAAGAGAAGTTATTGAAAATGTGTCCTATACTACAATACATTCATTAGAAGAGTTTAAAAATTCAGATAATTATTTAATCAAGAAGATTTATAAAGATAATAATATAAATACAAAGTTCTTAGAGACATTAAAATCCTGATATAGCATTAAATTCCTTAACCCAAGAGAAAATGCTAATTCTCCTACATTATCAATAGATGAAATTACTAAACCAAATGAAATTTTATGAAATGAATTAAATGGTAAAAAGTTTGTTTTAGATCCAGGTCATGGTTCTTTAGATACTTGAGCTATAGGTTTAGCACAATATTGAGATGAATCAAATAAGGAAAAAGTGGCTGTATATGAAAGTGCTGTTATGATGGATTTGACCTATAGAATAGCAAGAGAATTAAGAGCTCATTGAGCAAAAGTGGAACTAACACATTATATGAATAGAAGAGGAATTTTAGATATTAAAGATTTACCTCCATGTTCGAGAGCTTTTAATGAGAAAAGTGAAGAAGTTTTCCAAGATATATGGAATTGAACAGATAAAGCTTCTAAGTGAAATTTCTTTAATGCAGATGGTAAGTATTTAAAAAAGAGAGCTGAAATTTCAAACAAGCACAATCCTAATTTATTTGTTGCATTACATGCTGATGTGCTAAAAGATTGAAATAAAGTTGATGATAAAACTAAAATTCTTTCTATAAAATACGATGAAAGACAAGGAAATTGAGAATCAAAAAAAATAGCTCAAAAACTATTGGATAATGGATTCTGATATTATTATCAGGGAAAATTATCTCAAGATGTTAAACGTGATGTGGATCAACAGCACCTTTGAGCGTTAAGACCAGCAAAATCACCTGCAGTTTTAATTGAATTCTGAAATATATCTCAAGAATCTCAAGCTTATATTTTGAGAGAATATTCAAAACGTGAAGAATTAGCGAAGAACTTTGTTTCTTCTCTTATAAAAGTTTATAAAAAATAATAATAAAATGAAAAATTCAATAAATTCATCCTCCCTTCAATCATCTAAGAATTCAAATAACAGAAATGTTAAGAAAATGTTTTGATGATTGCTTTTATGAACTTTATTATTAACTTCTTGTTCTTCTAATGATAAAAATCATAAAGTTCAGGAGCCAGTAACTGAGAATATTGAAGAAAAGGTTGATGGTATAACCCAAGAACCAACAGATTTCCAAGAAACACGAGAATATAAAATTTATAAACTTGGCCTTTGATCTATAGTTCCTATTAAGTGAGATATTCAAAGAGCTAAGGTTAAAATTGCTAATAATCCAGAACTATCAAACCTTTTGTCATGAGAAGATGTAGAATTTGAGACAATTCTTCCAAGTATTATTAAGGAAAGCATGATGAATAAAGATGCTAAATCAAATTCTTGAGCTGTTTGATATTTCCAACTAAAACCAATTGCTGTAAAAGATGTTATTAACTCCTATAAACTTGTAGATCTTAAACTTGATGCAAATAATCCTGTAGATAATGTTATCTTATGAAGTCTATATAGAAAAAGAAGTTTGAAATTACTAAAGCAATGACTTTGAGTAAATCTTTCAGAAAAAGATTTAGAAAAAATGATGATTCTTTCATATAATGTATGACCAGCGAGAACAAAAACATTATTCTTGGAATCAAGAGCTAAGAATTACAAAGATTTTGAAAAGTTTTTAGCTAGAAAAATAGGTGTAAGAAAATCTCCTGAAAAAAAGACAGATAGAACATATTGAGTTGATTATATGGATCCAATAACAGGTTTAAATGTTGATAATCTTACTACAAAAGAGTCGAAAAAAATTGCAGAAGGTCTAAGGTATGTTGCTATTATAGATTGAATATCATGATATATTAACACAAATGAGACGATTCAAATACTTTGAAAAATTACTTGTGATGAGAATACAACACTTTTCTCAGCTGTAAAAAAACTTAGAGAACAATGATTATTTAATCCAATGGCTTCTGTTAATGAAATTTGTAAAATTATATTGGAAACAAATGGATATAAAGATACAGAAACTCCAAAAAATACAGAATTACTACTAATAAAAGAACCATTAGAAAAGTATTTAAACAATATTTAATTTTCTTAAAAATACTATTGCAATAATTAACATTATTACTATATCACAGGTAATAATGTTTTTTTATTTTTCTATTCTTATAATTATGAGACTAACATATAAAGATTGATGGTTAGATTACATCCAAGAATGAGATGTGCTTGTTATTCTTTCTCTCTATGTTGAAGATAGAAGAAAAGGAACAGCTACTAAATTGATGCAAATGCTTAAGGAAAAAGCAGAGGAATTAGAAGTAGATACTATTGAATTTTCTGCTATGTCTTTTGACGAAGAAGATGGTATTCCAACAGAAGATTTAAAAGATTGGTATGAAAGATTATGATTTGAGTGTGTTGTTGATTATAGTATATGATCTGCAAAATGATATGTTATGAAAATGGAATTATAATAGCAGATTAATATATTTTACTTCAACAGATTAAATGCAAATAATTCGAACTCCAGTATTAGCCTCATTTATGGTGCTTTTCCTTATCTTATGATTTATATCTTTTAGGATAAATTCTCTAAAAGCATCATTTACAAATAACGAAAGATCAGAATATCTTAAAAATTTTAAATTTATTAAAAAGGTTACGCTAATAGGTGTAATACTTTTTATTATCGGTGTAATAGCTTGATTGATTCTTCAATTTTCTTTAAATTATGAGTTCCCTTATTGAAGTACTTCATTATTGTGTACTACAATATGAACATTCTTTATAACAGTGAGTTCAGCTATCCATTATCGAATCATCTTAAAAATCAAAAAAAGAAAGTTCTAAAAATTTAAGCATTAATGAGATGAAAAAATTATTAATTGTGTTTATCCTTTTCCCTGTTTGTTTTTTGTATTGATGTGAAAAACAAGTTAGTGAAGATTTAAATGTGGAAAAATCAGCTATTATACAATATTGTGAATCAAATGGTTGATTTATAGCAGAGACAGATACATTAGTTTGTTTTTTTTCTAATTCATCCTGTGATGCTTTGGATTTTTATAATTGAGATTGTCAAATAAGTGATTGAATTAAGGAAAGTTATAATGAAGAAATAGCTATTCAACGCTGTAATGATAATTATTGAATAGTTAATAGTATCGAATCCGAGTGAAATGAAAGTAAGATATGTTTGTTTCCTAATCAGTCAGTTTGTACACTTAATGAGCTTTTTTATTGAGAATGTTTAGCTGCTGAATAATATAATATTAGTTAAGGAGCTTAATCCTCTATTTTCAAAGAGTTTTTTTAGTGAATAGTCACAATTTATTTGATAATTGCATTGATATTTCTATATTCAAAATACCAAACAAAATTTATTATTATAAAATGCAATGAAAAAACGATCTCTTATATTTTCTCTTTTCCTAACAGTATTATTTACTGGTTGTTCTTTTAATTCACCATTTAATGATGAAGTAGTTCAGGAAAATAAGGAAGTTTATGCTAATTTTTCTTGAACACTAATATCAGTGTGAGTATGACCAATAGTGACCAAAGAATTAGATGCAAGTTTTACTGATTTAGTTCTAAGATGATGGTCAGATGATGTATTAATTCATCTATTTGTACCAGAAGAATTCTATAAGAAAGCGTTTAGTTCAGAAGAGGATTATCTTCCATGAAATGAAATTGAAATTATGGGAGAAGTTGTTGAAAAAAATTCTTATCAATGACATCGTTATTATGAATTAAAAAGTGCTAAAACAATGAAATTAGTTAAATATCCTGATATTAATGATATTGGAGATATCCTAAGTTCTTATTGAAGTTGTAAGGAAGATAGTGATTGTGAAATTATTTGATGAATAAATCCATTAGAATGTTTCCTTTCAGTAAATAGGAATTTTACAAGTGTCTCAATGGATATATTAGGTTTGTATGATACTCGTATTTGAGGTTCTTTTTCTTCTCCTGATCTTCGTGATTGTCATTACCCAGATTCAGTGATGTGTAGATATAATACATGTATGGTTAGCTATTGAAATGATAATGAAATCCCATATTATGATGGCCCTATTGAAGAAAAATTTGCTCTTTCTTGTCCAACAGATCTAAATGATTGTAATCCTGATTGATGACCAGTTTGTTCTTCTGATTGAGTAGAATATGTAAGTGATTGTGAAGCTTGTGAAGCATGAGTATCAGTATATATTCAATGAGGATGTAATTAAAATTATAAAATTCATTAAAAGTCTTTGATATTAATCAAGGGCTTTTTTCTTGATTTTAACTTCATTAATGCTTAAATTAAATAAAACAAAAAAACAAATAGTATGAAACAGGTTAAACAATTACAAAAAATTAATCAGGTAAATTATGAGCTTAAAGATAATGAGCATAAACCTTTTTTTACCTCAAAGGTAGCAGTGTGGCTGATATGCTTCCTAGTAATGCTCTTATCTCTCCTTTATAAAGAGCTTTTTTTGGAGCGGTTATCTGATGATTGGAGATTCTTTTCTGCTATACATGTCATATTCGCAATGATATGTATTGCCTGGGTTATAATTTATAATTTTAAGAGTCAGAAAGCTTTTGATGAAGATTTATCTGAAATCGATGGCTTTATTGAATGTGTCCCAATCATTGTAACGAATAATAGGGTGTATGCTAATTCAAGAGAAATTTATGAGCGAATATTAACTCGTTTTAAGGATTATATCCTGATAGCTAAAACTCTGTACTTCTTTGGACTCATAGTTATGGCGGTAATCTTTTTTGTTTGGAACATAACCCATTATTTCCTCATGAAAGACGCCTACGTTGTTCAATTAAACTCTGATTCTGGATGGGAGCTTACAGCAGACCAGATGTATATACCAGGTTTGATAATTATAGGAGTATCTATTATTGGAGCTGTTCTAATTAGAGAAACTGTTAAATCTGTAGCAGGATTATATGTCCTACTAATTCATCTTGGTGCATTAATGAATCAGATATTACGAAACTAATTAAAAAAGCAGTATGAGTTTCCTCTTATACTGCTTTCTTTTTCCCCTTTTAAGTTTATCCTCTTGGACATAAGGTTAGGAAAAACATCTCCATTAGGTTATTATCATATTGATTTAGTCTCTCACATTCATCATCACTTATTTCATATCAGGTTCATTCAAATAACTCAATCCATCATTCATCTGTTCTTTCCATGATTAGTTGAAAATTATTCTCTCAATCGTTTTCTATATAAAAGTCTACTTCCATGTAATCATTAATAATATCGCTTATAACATAACTTACATTTTCAATTTTATATGGTTTTTCATAGTTGTAGTTTGATTTCTTTATGAAGTTTTCTAATGTTCATTCTTCTCAAATGCTGAAATTTAATTCTACATCATCAGCACATCATTCATAATGTGTTTCCTCGTTATTATTATTTGTTATATCCATATTAATATGATATTTATGAGTATCTCATTTTCACAAATCAACACAATCGCTTTTCACTAATTCTCAAGAGACATTATATCATGAAAAATTAATAATATCTCCGGAATAGTTAATGGTAGTAGGATAGTAATAGCTAATTCAATCAGGAATGATTAAGGCTACCTTTCATCATCTAATTGGAGCAAACCAAAATGGTTCTTGTCCTTCAGCGTTAATATTGAAATCTTTTAGTCTTAACACTCATCAAGGTACTCTTCAACATGAAAGTTCTGCAGTATAAGTAGCTGTTTTATGGAACTTTTCTCGTTCTTCATCATAATTTATTGCGTTACCATCCTTATCTTCTCATACAATTAATTCATATGGTGGTTCTTGTTCCAAACCTAATGAATAGTAACAAAAGATATCTTCATTTGAGTATTCAACAAACGATCAGAACATGTTATCTCATATATATTCAACATGCCATCAGTCAAATATTTTTTCGATTCAATTTGTGCTATCAATCTTTAAATTTTTTCAAGTAATAATATATCAATTTATGTCATACTGATTTTCTCGGTTGCCAATATCATTTCGTGAAATATTCCCTTGTGCTATTGCTTGGGAAATGTTTAACTTCTTTGAAAATTTTTCTAAGATAGAAATAATTTCTTTATCTTCATTATTGGAATTTGTATCCACATTAGTAGAATCAGTATTCACATTTGTATCTCAGCTATTATCTATTCATGTGTTACTACATCAACTGAGTGTAAAGACGCTGCAAAAGATGATAAATCATGTTAATAAAAGATATTTCATTGTTATTTATTATATAAAATAAAGGTTTATTTAGTTATTAATAAAAACTTATAGCTAAAAAACAAGTATATCTTTGATGAATATAAATCAAATTATATAATTACCGTTTTTAATGCTTTGAAATACATAATCATTAATAAGTCAATAAAGATTATTTGATATTCTATTGGTATTATAGAATTTAGAATAAATTTTCTTATAATATAATCAGTTAAAGTATATTTATCTTTTTGCTTGCAAAAATGACTATAGAATCAGATAATGCTTCTAAAGAGAATCTAAATCAATGAGTTGATTCTGAAACTGAATCATGACTAGTTGATTTAAAAAAACAAATAGCAGAAGAGGTTGTAAATAAAATGATTGAAAAGAAACCTGATGCTTTTTTGTCTTTATTTAAAAAGACTTATGAAGACTATTTGGTTGATGAATGAACCTTAGAAGATCGTGCAGGTGATTTTTTTATGTGAGCAATTTGATGATGATTAGATGTTGTTTCTCCTGCTCTAGAGAAATATAGAGAAATGATGAGTACTGCTAAAACAGAGTCAGAATTAAATGATTTGAAAACAAAGATTTTTAATGATATAGATTGAATTCAATCTCAACAAGGAGATTCTACTCCAGAAAATACAAATCAAGCAGCAATAGTTGATATAAATAATCCTGATTCTAGAACTACATCAAGTGCAAGAGTTGATGCATCAAGTGAAAGTTATGAAATAGATCATTTTGATATTATTGCATCTCAAGAGTCAAAAAGATTATATGATTGATTAAAATGAAAAGAAAAACCTGACTTAGAACCATTCGCTTGCGCTTTAAAAGTATATAATTCATTAAAAAGACAGAATAGATTAAACAATCCAAAATATATGACAGTAGTTGATTTTACAAAGAATAAGTGAAAAAATCGTTTTTTTGTCATAAATATGGAAACTAATACCGTTGAAGATTCTGTTAAGGTGTGACATTGAAAAAATACAGGTGGTGATTGGGCTAAAGAATTTTCTAATACAAAGTGAAGTAATCAAACATCGTTATGATGATATATCCTCCCAGATCAAATAACAAAATCACCAAATAAATCATGGTCATGATTAAGACAAATTACATGAATAGAAGATTCAAATAGTAATTCAGCAGCTCGTTGAATTGCTGTTCATCCATGAGGTGAAAATCTATGAAGTGAAGGATGCTTTACACTTCCTAGAGATGTTTCTAGATGAATAATGGAAAAAATTAAATGATCATTTTTGTTTGCATATGCTAAAGATGCTGATTACTTCGCACAATCGGATTATTTTTCTCAGAGAGCTGATTGAGCAATTGCAGCATAATAAAAAACTAGTAATCAAAAGAGATTACTAGTTTTTAGTATGATTAATAAAGAACTACTATTTAACAGCAGCTTTAAATTCAGAACCAGCTTTGAAAGTAACAACGTTCATAGCAGGGATCTTAATTTTTTGAGAAGGATTTTGAGG
>ODAI011938698.1_pt1 | contig 17804 bp, 14 predicted proteins | sample 1539321 | NCBI WGS metagenome assembly ODAI01 (sample SAMN02144231, study PRJEB22623) | gut metagenome | biome: sheep rumen | host: Ovis aries | place: New Zealand | reverse complement strand
TACCCGTCATTAACGTGATGGGCTAACAACTACAGCTTCTTCTAAAAACATCGTACTCTCGTGAAATAGTGTAACTATTTGATAATAAACAGTTAATAAACAATAAATATTTTCCAATTATTTGGAAAGCAACATAGAAGAATGAAAGATTAAAGATTAAACAAGGATTTAACGACATATTATGATAGTAAAGATATTGCTCACCATCATCTTTCTCGTTGTGATGGTCGGAGTGGGAGTTTACTCACGCAAGCAAGCGAGTAGTGTGGATGGCTTTGTGCTGGGTGGTCGCTCGGTAGGCCCTTGGTTGACTGCTTTTGCATACGGAACGAGTTATTTCTCGGCAGTGGTCTTTGTGGGCTATGCCGGACAGTTCGGTTGGAAGTATGGTCTGTCGTCAACGTGGATTGGCGTGGGCAATGCCCTTATCGGTTCGCTATTGGCCTGGTTGGTGTTAGGGCGGCGTACCAAATTGATGACCCAGCATATTGAAAGCCGCACCATGCCTGATTTCTTCGGAACCCGTTTTGACAGTCAGGGATTGCGCGTGGTGGCATCAATTATCGCCTTTGTCTTTCTGATACCTTACACGGCAGGTGTCTATAAAGGCATCTCTACGCTTTTCGAGATGGGATTCGGTATTCCCTACGAATACTGTGTCGTCATCATGGCTATACTGACGGCAGTTTATGTAATTTTGGGCGGCTATAAAGCTACGGCCATGAACGACTTCGTGCAGGGGGTTATCATGCTCTTCGGCATTATCATCGTCATTGCTGCTGTGCTGAACACGCAGGGCGGATTGACAACAGCGATAGATAAAATGGCAGCGTTACCCGCTGATACCGCTGATAGCGGTTCTGCCGTTGTCGCCAACGGTGGTTTTGCCTCATGGTTTGGCCCTGATCCTTGGGGATTGTTAGGAGTCGTTATCCTGACATCATTAGGTACATGGGGACTGCCCCAAATGGTTGGTAAGTTCTACAGCATTACCGACGAGAGCGCCATCAAGCGAGGTACTGTCATTTCAACGGTCTTTGCACTGATTGTGGCTGGTGGCTGTTATTTCTTGGGCGGCTTCGGTCGTCTCTTTGGTATGCCTCCTGTGCTGCCCAACGGTAAATTGGCCTTTGACAGCATTGTGCCGTCAATGCTCGTTACGTTGCCTGACATCATCATTGCTTTGGTGGTGCTACTGGTGCTGTCAGCGTCTATGTCTACGTTGGCTTCACTGGTGCTGACATCATCGTCTACGATGACGCTAGACCTTATCTATCGTGATAAAAAGGCGCTCCCAGGTGAGGTGGAGGAAGGTAGTATTGACGATATGGTTTCTGAGAAGATTGAACGTCGCAAGGTAGTCATCATGCGCGTACTTATAGTATTCTTTATCGTTATTTCATTGATGATAGCCCTCAACCCGCCCACATTCATCGCTCAGCTGATGGGTATTTCGTGGGGTGCTTTGGCAGGAGCGTTCCTGGCTCCCTTTATGTTAGGACTCTACTGGCGAGGTGTGACGACATCTAGCGTATGGGGTTGCTTCGTGTGGGGTGTCGGAATCACTGTTGTCAATATGCTGGCAGGTAATCCCATCAACCCAATCAACTGCGGGGCTATTGCCATGGTAGGCGGCTTTCCTGTGGTGTGGATAGTCAGTCTGCTGACGCCTAAAATGAAAAGAAATATCGTGGATAGAATATTCCAATGCTATCAATAAGATGAAGGGGGCGGAGAAAACCGCCCCCTTCATCTTGATTTGTTTCTTCAATAAGCATGATCATTCTTGATCTCCTGCTTGTCAAGTTTCTTCTTGTCGATAGCTCGCCAAGCGTAGACGATATAGGCTAAGACAAATGGGACGAGTAGGGAGACGTAAAACATCGTGCGAAGCGTGAATTCGCTGCTGCATGAGTTGGTCATGGTCAGTGAAGACTGGAGATCAGCGGTAGACGGATAATAGGCTGTGTGGTTCCATGCCGAGCAGAGCAACAGAGCCAGTACAGTCAAAACGGTACCGATGCCAGCAGGCCAGATGCCGCTAATATAGGTTTTGGAAACAAGTGTCTTGCCTATACCCAAGAGTACCAGAACAACACCTGTTAATAATAGAATAAGGAGATACCACATGTCGATGAGGTTGTGGAAATACTTGTTGGGTTCCATATAGATGATACCCTCGTCGGTATAGGCATAGCCGTCTTTCAGCATCAGGTGTACAAAGTAGGCGATAAAGAGGATAAGGAATGGTACGGAAGCACCAATGAGGCGTAGGGAACCGCGGCTGCGGATGTCTTCGTCGTTTACGTTATTCATCACATAGAGGATGCCTAACACACGTGCCAAGAAGAATACTGCCAGTCCAAAGATGAGTACCCATGGATTGAGCAGAGCGTCCAGTCCGTGAGAAGCGTTGGCCCACTGGGAGATAACAGGTGTAAAGGAGTCGGCATCCACCAGGTTCTCCTTGGTTACAATGAAGTTGCTACCTTCAAAGAAGGTGGCTACGGCACCGCCTAACAGAAGAGGACCTAAAATGCCGTTGAGGACCAAGAAGAATTGGAATGTTTTTGGGCCGAGAAAATTGCCGAGTTTATTTTGGAACTCGTAGCTGACAGCTTGTAGCACGAAGGTGAACAGAATGAGCATCCAAAGCCAATAGGCTCCGCCGAAGCTGGTGGAGTAGAACAGGGGATAGGAGGCGAAGAATGCTCCGCCAAAGGTGACAAGTGTGGTGAATGTGAACTCCCATTTTCGTCCTGTGGAATTTAGCACCAGCCGCTTTCCCTCCTCAGTATAGCCGAGGGAACGGATGCAGGAGTTGGCGCCTTGGACAAAAAGCAGAAACACAAGCAGCGCACCCAAAAGGGCGACGACGAAACACCAGTAATGTTGCAGAAATTCGTATGTCATAGTTTCAATAATCAATTGTCTATTATTAATTAGGCTTCAGTCGAGTATTCTGGCCCCTTCTTAATCTGCTTGAGCAGGATGTTGATTTCAACAGCAAGCATGGTGGTGAAGAGAATGAGGAAGAGGAAGAAGGTCAAGGCTACTGCAGAACTCTGGATGTCGCTGACGGAGACCCATGTGGGTAGCATGTCCTGAATGGTCCAAGGTTGTCGCCCGAATTCTGCAACCAACCATCCACTCTCCGATGCTATATAGGCCAGTGGCACTAAGGCGATGGCTATCCAATAATGCCATGCCGGAAGTGCTGCCATGTCATACTTTTGAAGGAATCGCTTCGGGAATTGGTAGCTTGCAGCCAAGACCGCGGCAAAAAACAGGATAAACAAGCACCCTAATCCCACCATCATGCGAAAAGCCCAGAAGTTAATGGCAATCGGGGGTACCGCGTCTTGCCTGTCTTTCATGTAGCCATATCCGAAATAGGGCATATTGGCCTGGATAGTTGTCAGCAAGTCGTTGAGAGTTGCTTTGTCAGCACCTTCCTTTTTGGCTTTGCGATAAGCGGCCAGGGAAGTAATCGCTTGTTTGCCGCGTTCTATCTTCTCGTCCATGGAGAGTTCAGTCTTTCCGTCGGGAGTGGTGTATCCGTTCAGAATGTCGTTGATGCCCGGAACGAAGCCTTTCGGGTCGTTGGTGGCCATGATAGAGAGCGCATAGGGAACTTCAATGCCAGGAATGATGGCCAGCCCCTGTTCGGTGCCTCCGTTGTGTAGTCCTTCGATAGCAGCCATCTTCATGGGCTGATACTTGGCAACCTGCTGGCCGCTGATGTGTCCTGTGAAAGCGGCACCCAAGGCTGCGATGAGGCCCACTAAGGCTCCAATCTTGATGCTCTCCTTGGCCAAACGCACCTCGCGTTTCTTCAAGAGATACCAGCAAGAGACCGCTACTACGAAGACAGCTCCGACAATCCATGCAGAGATGACAGTGTGAAAGAACTTTCCAACGGCAAATGGTGAGAAGGCTACAGCCAGGAAGTCAACCATCTCATTACGCATGGTGTCTGGATTGAATTCACAACCAACGGGATGCTGCATCCAAGCGTTAGCTACCAGAATCCACCAAGCTGAGATGGTGGCACCTAGTCCAGTCAACCATGTGGATGCCAGATGGAATCCTGGTGATACCTTCTTCCATCCGAAATACATGACTGCTACGAAGGTTGATTCCATGAAGAAGGCCACAATGCCCTCGATAGCCAGTGGTGCTCCGAAGATATCACCGACGAACCATGAGTAGTTTGACCAGTTGGTGCCAAACTCGAATTCCAGGATGATACCAGTGGCAACGCCCATGGCAAAGTTGATACCGAAAAGCCGCTGCCAAAACTTTGCCGTGTCTCGCCAAAACGTGTCACGGGTCTTGTACCAGCGTGTTTCGCAGATGCCCATAATGACCGCAAGACCGAGTGTCAATGGTACGAATAACCAATGATAAATGGCTGTCAGGGCAAATTGTGCTCTTGCCCAATTGACGGCACTGGCATCGATGTTTAAAAACAAGTCGTTCATAGCTGTTTTAGAATGAAGTTATATTATTTCTCTGATTCGTCTTCTAAGTTTAACGTCCGTGTAGCTACAAATTCTGCTTCCTGCCCCTTGTTGGCATGTTCCTTGATGTAATTGGGAAAGAAGAATACTTTGAGAATGGCAAAGATGATAAAGAGCTTAATAGCGATGATGGTCCATAAGGTCCGGCCTAACCGCATCTGTCGGAAACCGTCATAGTAAAGGTCATAGACCCGATAGAAAAAGCCCTTTTTCATGGAGTTATTGGTCTTGATATCGTTAATATTGATGCAAATATAGTAAATATATTCAAAACTACCAACTTTTTTTGGAAGTTTCAAAGAAAAAAATTATCTTTGCATTCGTTTTTGGAAAGCTGGTCGACGAATGATTGGCATAAAGAACATTATTTTTGAATGCTAATGAAGAAGGTTATAACGATTATTTCGGGGTTGATGACTTTTGGCTTGTTGTCTATGTCGGCTCAGCGGGTATTGAGTCTGGATAGTTGCAGGGCTATGGCACTCCGCAATAATAAACAACTTAGCGTGTCGAAGGTCAAGCAAGATGTTGCAAGGGATCTGAGGAAATCGGCTCGCACCAAGTATCTGCCTCACATCAGTGCTGTAGGAGGCTATGCCTATACCAGTCGGGAGATATCCATCCTGAATGATGATCAGAAGTCTGCCTTGAGCAATATCGGAACGCAGCTTGGTACAGGTATCAGGAGTTCGGTGGCCTCTTATACCTCTACACTGCCTGCTACTTTGCAGACGATGTTGATGCCGATGCTGAATAAGCTGTCCGGTGATCTAGCTCCCATGTCTGATGCATTGAATAGGAAAGGACAGGAGATTGTCGATGCTTTTGAAACAGACACCCGCCACTCTTTTGCTGCAGGTATCGTGGTAACCCAGCCCGTCTTTATGGGTGGTGCCATTGTTGCCATGAATAAGTTGGCAGATATCCATGAGCAGTTTGCCCAAAATTCGGCCGAGGCCAAACGCCAGATGACCCTGTATCAGATTGATCAGGCATACTGGCAAGTGGTTTCGTTGCGCCATAAGCAGAAGTTGGCGCAGGGTTATCTGGACTTGGTCAAGAAATTGGACGATGATGTGCAGAAGATGATTCGTGAAGGTGTGGCTACCCGAAGCGACGGTCTAAGTGTCAGTGTGAAGGTAAACGAGGCCGAGATGATGCTGATGAAGGTTGATGACGGCCTGACACTTTCTCGCATGTTGCTTTGTCAGCTGTGCGGAATACCTGTTAATGAACAAGTGACGCTGGTCGAGGAGGATTCTGATGAGATAGCGGGAACTTTTGCCTCGCAGCAAACTGTTGGCTCTGGCTTTGCTATTGCTACTGTGAATCGTCCGGAACTGAAGATGCTGCAGAATGCAGTTGATATGGGCAGACAGACAACGAATATCCTCAAGGCAGGCAATCTGCCGCAGGTGTTGCTGACTGGCGGCTGGTTAGGCACTAACCCCAGTGTGTACAATAGTTTTGAGCATAAGTTCAAAGGAGCGTGGAACGTGGGTGTTCTCGTTCGCGTCCCCATTTGGAACTGGGGTGATGTGATGTATAAGGTTCGTGCTGCTAAAGGAGCTACAACGATTGCAACCTTGGAAATGGAAGACGTTCGTGAGAAAATTGAACTGCAAGTCAGTCAGAGCGAATTCCAGGTAAACGAAGCCAACAAGAAGTTGCAACAGGCTCAGAGCAGTATTCAACGTGCCGATGAGAATTTGCGTACGGCAAGTTTAGGCTTCAAGGAAGGTGTCATCTCCTCGACGACGGTCATGGAGGCTCAGACGGCTTGGCTTCAGGCCCAGTCCCAGAAGATTGATGCAGAGATAGAGGTCAAACTGAGTCAGGTTAATCTGCAAAAGGCATTGGGAACTTTGCAATAATGAGTAGAGACGTTGAGCATGTCTGCACATCGAAATAACGAAATAACGAAAAAAACATAATAAACAATGAATGCAAAAACACAACATAACAACCTTATGCTGGCTGTTATTGGTTTTACAGCTGTAGTGATTATCGTTGCTGTGATAGGATTCTTTGCCTTTGGTCGTGAGCCTGAGGTCATCCAGGGACAAGTAGAGGTAGGCGAATACCGCGTATCCAGCAAGGTGCCCGGTCGTATTTTGGAAATACGAGTCAAAGAGGGTGATTTTGTCAAGGTCGGTGATACTTTGGCTATTCTCGATGCTCCCGAGGTGCGTGCCAAGATGGAACAGGCCCGTAGCGCGGAAGATGCTGCTTCTGCCTTGGAGCTAAAGGCTCAGAACGGTGCTCGAGAGGAGCAGATTCGCGGGGCTTACAACCTCCTTCAGCAAGCTAAGGCTGGCTATGAGATTGCCGAGAAGTCCTATCAGCGTATTCAGCGATTGTTTGACGAGGGTGTCATCAGTGCTCAGAAGCGTGACGAGACCTATGCCACCTATAAGGCTATGGAGGCTCAGATGAAGGCGGCTCAAAGTCAGTACGACATGGCTGTTAACGGTGCCCGTCGTGAAGACAAGATGGCTGCTGCAGCTCAGGTTGGCCGCGCTAGGGGCGCTGTGCAGGAGGTGAACTCATACATCCATGAAACCGTTCAGATAGCCCAGATGGAAGGCGAGGTGATGGATATCTATCCCAAACAGGGCGAACTGGTTGGCACAGGCTCGCCTATTATGACCATCGCTATTATGAAGGACATTTGGGGCACTTTCAATGTCCGCGAGGATCAGTTGAATGGTTTGGCCATGGGAAAGACGTTTACTGCTTTCGTCCCAGCCTTTAACAAGGACATTCAGATGAAAGTGTACTACATGAAGGATCAAGGCTCTTATGCCGTTTGGAAAGCCACTAAGGCCAATGGACAATACGACCTGAAGACCTTTGAGGTCAAGGCACGTCCTGTAGAAGCCATGGAGGGCTTGCGTCCGGGTATGTCGCTGGTTATCAAATAGTAATCATAATTAAACATTCGGTCTTGGAGACACTGAGGCACATATATGCGTTGTCGGTGAGGGAGTGCAGGATTTTTCTGCGTAACCCCATCTATCCGTTCTGTATGATTGTCTTCCCGTTGCTGGCGATGTTCTTCTTTACTTCTATGCTGCAGGAAGGACAACCTATGGATATGCCAGTTGGTGTCGTCGACTTGGATAACACATCGACCACCCGAAATCTGATACGTCGTCTCGATGCTTTTCAGTCTAGCCACGTTGTTGCTCATTATTCCTCATTATCCGAGGCGCGTCAGGCCATTCAGGAAAACAAGATTTACGCTTTCCTCTATATTCCTGAAGGTACGACGGAGAAGATGCTCAGTGCTCGTCAGCCCAAGGTGTCCTATTATTATTCCATGACGACTTTGTCGGCAGGTTCTCTGCTTTATCGTGACCTGAAAACCATCGCAACCTTGGGGTCTGCAGCTTTGGGACAGGCAACTATGCGGGCCAAGGGACTTACTGACCGGCAGATAGCTACTTTCTTGCAGCCGATACATATTGACCTGCACCAACTGAACAATGCCACAACCGACTATAATACTTATCTGTCAACGGTAATGGTACCTGGTGTGATGATGTTGTTTATTTTCCTCATTACTACCTATGCCATCGGTACCGAGTTGAAGTTCCATCACTCTCAAGAACTGATGAGAATGGCTGGTGGTCATGTCAAGGTAGCCTTGTTGGGAAAGTATCTGCCCCATACCTTGCTCTGGCTTTCATTGGTATTCGGCTACTCCTATTATGTGTTTGGTGTACTTCATTTCCCGCATCCTGGTGGAGTGGGGATGATTGTGCTGTCCAACTGCCTCATGGTATTTGCTGCTCAGGGTTTTGGCATTTTTGCTTTCGGTTTGATGCCCTCGTTGCGTTTGTCGATGAGCATCAGTTCATTGTGGGCAGTACTGAGTTTCTCGATGGCGGGTGCGGCTTTCCCTGTGATGGCTATGGACGGTGCTTTGCAGTCATTGTCGTGGCTGTTCCCCTTGCGACATTACTGGTCGGTCTATCAGACGTGTGTCTTTAACGGCTTCGGTATTCTGGATGCCTGGTGGCACGTTGCTGCCTTGTTGGCATTCATGCTGTTGCCGATACTCGTTACCAGTAAGATCAAGAATGCAATGTTGACTTACGTATATATACCATAAGTGATGAAGAAAGACGGACTGTTTAAGTTGATAGTCGAAGGACTATACGACACCTGCTACATCTGGCGTGAAGAATTACGTCAGTTGTTGAAGGATGAAGGCGTTCTCATCTTTTTCATCATCGTGCCTATTGCCTATCCGTTGTTGTATTCCTGGATATATAATAATGAGGTGGTGCGTGAAGTCCCTGTGGTAGTTGTTGATAATGCTCATAGCCACATGAGCCGCGACTTCATCCGTCGTTGCGATGCCTCTCCGGATGTGAAGATTGCCTATTATGCCTCTGATATGGATGAGGCCAAAATGCTGATGGGCAAAGAACTTGCTGAGGCAGTCTATTATATTCCTTCCGACTTTCAGAGCCGTCTGAACCGCATGGAGCAGAGTACGGTCAGCGTGTTCTGCGATATGAGTATGATGCTTACATACAAGGCTGCCTATATGACGGCTATGGCTGTTTCGCAGGAGATGAATAGTGAGATTCAGATTAAGCTTTCCGGAAAATATACCAAACGAGAGGAAGAACTGCAGGTTCAGCCGTTGGCAGCCGGTGATGTCCCTATTTTCAGTCCTGCCGGCGGCTATGGTTCTGGCTTGTTGCCGGCTGTACTGATGTTGATTTTACAGCAGACACTGGTGCTTGGCATCGGTATGTCGGCAGGTACAGCTCGTGAATCCAACCGATTCCGTGATTTGGTACCTATCCAGAAGCACTATCACGGTATGTTCCGCATCGTCTTTGGAAAGACGCTGTGCTATTTTATGATTTATGCTTTGATGGGCACGTGGCTGACTGTTGTAGTGCCGCGAATCTTCCATTTCCCCTGTCTGGGTCATTGGGACGATTTGTTAGCGATTATGATTCCCTATATTTTGGCTTGTATTTTCTTTGGTATCACAATGTCGTGTATCGTGCGTTACCGAGAGAATGTGATGTTACTGGTGGTCTTTGTTTCCGTTCCGCTGTTGTTCCTCAGCGGTGCCTCGTGGCCACAGAGCAGTATACCGGGTATCTGGCGGGGTGTCAGTTGGCTGTTCCCCTCTACATTTGGCATTCGTGCATATATCCGTACCAATTCCATGGGTGGTACGCTGAGTGACGTGCTGACTGAGTATCGTGCACTGTGGCTTCAGGTGCTTTGCTATTTCTTTGTCGCTTGTGTCGTCTATCGCTATCAGATTCAGCAGGCTCGTCATCATGCATTGGAGCGTCTGGAGTTCCTTAAGAACAAGCGCAAGGGCAACATCAAGGGCAACAGCTAAGATTTTCTTGATAGGTATTATAAAAAACGCTGCTACTCATCATCGAGCGGCAGCGTCCAAAAGCCTATGTTTAACTAAAAATCCTTTTCAAAAATAATCCAGCTTTTGGCTGGAGGGCCTGCCTTTCGACAGGAATATGTAACAAATACTAACCTTCATAAAGAAAAGAAAGTTATGAGCGCTTCACAGCGATCACTGTCTAAAACACATTTAAAACTTTCTTTTTACCAATAACTAAAAACCTAAAACTATAAATATTACTACTAACCTAAAACAATCTATTAACCAATTATCTTTGACTTCACTTAGTCAAAGTGTGGTGTTTGAACCACTTTGTCTTTGTTTGACGATGCAAAGTTACGACGAATTTGTGTATTACGCAATACTTTTGCTTCTTTATATTTTGAAAATCGCTTTATTCTTGACGTAAATCAACCTGTTGTGTGCGAAAACAACAAAAAAGACCACCTTTTCTTTCTATTTGCTCGTCATTCTAAATAAAAAGTAGTACCTTTGTGCTCTATATTATAATAAGGTATGCGCATACTGATAGTCAATACAAGTGAACGGACGGGTGGGGCAGCGGTTGCTGCCAGCCGTTTGATGGAGGCTCTCTGCAATTATGGTGTGAAGGCCAAGATGCTGGTGCGTGACAAGGAAACCCAAAGTCTGACGGTGAGCGCTTTGCCAGGGCAACGTCGCAGTCAATGCCATTTCTTGTGGGAACGGTTTGTCATCTGGCTCCATCTGCATTTCCGTCGTCAACACCTGTTCGACATTGACATTGCCAATGCCGGTACAGACATCACTCGCTTGCCGGAGTTTCAGGAGGCCGATGTGATTCATCTGCATTGGGTGAACCAGGGTATGCTTTCGCTGAAGAATATCCGTAAGATACTGGAAAGCGGAAAACCCGTGGTGTGGACTATGCACGACATTTGGCCGTCAACGGCTATATGTCACCTGACGTTAGACTGCCGACATTTCGAGAACCAGTGCCAGCAGTGTCGTCTGTTGCCTGGCGGTGGTTCGGTCAACGATCTGGCTGCTCAGGTTTGGCAGCGCAAACAGCGGATGCTTAGCGGTCGTCATATTCATTTTGTGGCTTGCAGTCAGTGGTTGGCTGAAGAAGCTCGTCATAGTGCCTTGTTACAGGGACAGATAGTGACAAGTATCCCCAATCCTATAGATACCCATTTTTACCGTCCGCATGACAAACAGGAGGCTCGCCAGTTGTTGGGACTGCCAGCAGAAGGACCTGTCGTTTTGTTTGCCTCGCAACGGGTGACCAATCAGTATAAAGGCATGAACTATCTCATTGCGGCATGTCAGCAGCTGGCCGCTCAGCATCCGAAACTACGCGCTACAATGACGGTCGCCATCCTCGGCGGACATGCCGAGGAAATCGTAGGGCAAATGCCTTTTCGTACTCATGCTTTAGGATATATCAATGACGAACAGCGTATCGTTGCAGTCTATAATGCTGCTGATGTCTTTGTACTGCCTTCCCTGTCGGAGAACCTGCCCAATACCATTATGGAGGCGATGGCCTGTGGTGTTCCCAGTGTTGCCTTCCGCGTAGGTGGTATTCCTGAGGAGATTGATCACCGCCAGAATGGTTATGTGGCTAACTATCAGGATAGCGACGATCTGGCTCAGGGCATCTGGTGGACCCTTTTTGAAGCCGATCAGGAGTCACTTCGTAAGGCCTGTCTGCAGAAAGTATCACATTGCTATTCACAGCAGAGTGTCGCTAATCGTTATTTTGAATTATATGAAGGTCTCTGTAGTCACCATCACCTATAATGCTGGACGCACCCTGCAACGGACGCTGGATAGTGTCCGCCAGCAAACGTATCACGAATTGGAACACCTCATCATTGACGGTGCTTCCAAAGACGACACTGTGGCTATCGCAGAACGCTATCGTCAACAGTGCCCTTACAACGTGGTGGTACAGTCGGAGCCCGACCGTGGCCTTTACGATGCCATGAACAAGGGCTTGCAAAAGGCTACTGGCGATTACATTGTCTTTCTCAATGCAGGCGACTCGCTGTATGCCCCTGATACTATCCAGACGGTAGTGAAATCGGCGCAGAACGCCGATTCACAGTATTCGTCGGGTGCTTTGCCTTCAGGCGCGTCCACTTCTGATGCGTCGCTTCCTGCTGTCATTTATGGCGATACCGCTATCACCGATGGCGAGGGCCGTTTTCTCCATCTGCGTACCCATCGGCCGCCAGAACACTTGTCGTGGCACTCGTTCCGACAAGGTATGCTGGTGTGCCATCAAGCGTTCTATGCCCGTTTGGATATAGCCCGTCAGGTGCCTTATCAGCTGAAATATCGCCATTCTGCTGATGTCGACTGGTGCATCCGTGTCATGAAGGAAGCCGAGCGTCAGGGCTTGCCATTGGTCAATACGCATGCTGTGTTAGCTAATTTCGAGGAAGGTGGCAATACGACGCAGAACCACCGTGCCTCTCTTCGCGAGCGCTTCCTGGTGATGTCCAGTCACTATGGCTATATCCAGACTGTCGCCCTCCATCTTTGGTTTGTCTTACGTGCCCTGTATAGGCGTTTTACCTGATATGAGCATGAACGTCCTGTCCAAATTCAGAATGAACAAGGAAAAACGCGACTTGCTGGCCGCCATTCGCGAAGATCGTGAGATGACCCAGCGAGAGAAACTCTGGCTCATTGTGAGTCTGAGTATTCCCAGCATTCTGGCACAGATATCCGCTACGGTGATGTTTTTTATCGATGCATCTATGGTGGGACATTTGGGTGCACAGGCTTCTGCTGCTATCGGACTTGTGGAAACCACAGGTTGGCTGATGGGCGGACTGGGTATGGCGGCGTCGATGGGGTTTTCCGTTCAGGTAGCTCATGCTATCGGGGCCAACGACTTGAAACGCGCCCGAAGGGTAATGCGACAGTCGTTGGTCAGTTGTCTGTTGTGGAGTCTTTCCATTTCAGCAGCAGCGCTGGCCATCAGTGGTCGGTTGCCCTATTGGTTGGGGGGAACAGAGGAAATAGCTCATGATGCGACCATCTATTTTATCGTCATCGGCCTGTTTGGCATTTGTTTCCAATTGAGCGGTCTGGCGGCCTCCATGCTGAAGTGCTCGGGCAACATGAAGATACCCTCTGCCCTGAATATTGCCATGTGTGTTATGGATGTGGTCTTCAACTACATCTTTATATATGTCTTCCGTTTAGGAGTGTTGGGTGCTGCGCTTGGAACGGGTTTGGCAGAACTGTTGGCCGGCGGTCTCATGCTCTATTTCCTGTTGTGGCGCTCAGATATGCTGGGCATCTTCGGTCGTTATCACCGCCGCAACCTGACTTGGCACGACTTCCGTCCCAAGGCAGAGGTGGTGCGTAACGCTTTTAACATTGGCGGTCCTATGGGGTTGAATCACGTGTTGATGGGCTCTGCCCAGATTGTCAGCACCCTGATTGTCGCTCCTTTGGGAACGGTGGCCATTGCCGCCCATTCCTTGGCTATTACCGTTGAGAGTCTTTGCTATATGCCTGGTTATGGCATTGCAGAGGCTGCGACCACGCTGGTTGGACAGAGTTTTGGTGCCGCTAAGGATCGTTTGTGCCGTTCCTTTGCTTATATGTCGGCAGGGCTGGGCATCGTAGTGATGACGGCCATGGGTGTGCTGATGTGGGTTTTTGCCGCAGAACTGATGACTATCATGACCCCAGTTGACGATATTATCCGTATCGGTGCCGAATGTCTGCGCATCGAGGCCTATGCCGAACCCATGTTTGCAGCAGCCATTGTCTGTAACGGCATCTTTGTAGGAGCCGGCGACACGTTGCGCCCGGCACTGATGAATCTGTTGTCTATGTGGGGCGTTCGTCTGACGCTGGCAGCGCTGTTAGCTACTACCTATGGCCTGCCTGGCGTTTGGACGGCTATGGCCGCCGAGCTTACCTTCCGTGGCGTCATCTTCCTGGCGCGGTTGTTCCAGGGCGGCTGGATGCGAAACATCAAGACCTCAAACGGATAGAAAAAAATAATGCAGTCTACGAACCAATCGCCAACTGCATTCAACTTATCAATAACTAAAAACCTTTGCTTTCTCTAATTACCTTAGAATACTAACACCTTAAAAACTTTACTACTAACTTATAAAACTACTAACCTAATGCGTCTTTTTTGTTATTCTTACAGGCAATCTCTTTTACCTTGATACCTATCAGTTGTCTCTGAAAACATCTCTTTGTTTCCTTTTGACGATGCAAAGGTACGACGATTTTTGAAACGTTGTTCCGTTTCTTTTCATTTTTGCGAAAAAAAAGGCTTATTCTTGATACAAATCAAGGCGTTGTGTCCGCACACACATCGTTTGTGGTCGCACACAAGGCTTTTTCTACCATGTTGGTAAGCTCTACGAACTGCGCAATGGTCAGTTGTTCAGGGCGTAATGTCATAAAGGGGTGCTCAAAAGGTTCTTTGACGAGCTGACGCAGTGAGACACGCAGCATTTTGCGCCGCTGGTTGAAGACTGTCTTCACCACTCGTTTGAACAGTTGCTCGTCGCAGCCTAAGTGCTGAACCTCGTTGCGGGTCATGCGGATGACGGCACTCTGCACCTTGGGAGGCGGGTTGAATACACTGGGCTCTACGGTAAACAGGTACTCCACGTTGTACCACGCTTGGATGAGAACCGACAGAATGCCGTATTGTTTGTTGCCGGGCTTCGCAGCCATACGCACGGCCACCTCATGCTGAATCATTCCCGTACAGCAGGGAATGAGGTTGCGGTTGTCCAGCATCTTAAAGAATATCTGCGACGAGATGTCGTAGGGGTAGTTGCCCGTAAGCACAAACTGTGCACCATCGAATACTTTGCTCAAGTCCATCCGCAGGAAGTCACCCTCTATGATGGGAGAGGTGGGAGATGTTTCTTGGTCCTCGCGGAACAGTGTCCCTTTGAGGTACGCAACACTCTCGCGGTCAATCTCCACCACCTTCAGCGGGCGTGGCTTCTCTACCAGAAACTGTGTCATCACACCCATGCCAGGACCCACCTCCAATACGGGCAGGGCGGGGTAGGGCTCGTCTACCGTGTCGGCTATTCGCTTGGCAATGCCGAGGTCAGTCAGGAAGTGCTGACCCAGATTTTTCTTCGGACGTACTTGCTTCATGGTTGCAAAGTTACGAAATAATGAACGAACGGCCAAATAATCTTATAAAAAAGCCGCTGACTTATCACGGTCAGCGGCTTCGTATTTGCTTTTTGCAGGTTGTTTTAGAACAGTCCCTCGAGGACGTTCTTCTCGCACCAGTAGTAGATGATACCGCAGAGATAGCCTATGAAGACAATCCACGATACCTTCTTCATGTACCAGCCGAAGGTAATCTTCTCGAGTCCCATCACAACGACACCAGCGGCTGAACCGATGATTAGCATCGAACCGCCTACGCCGGCACAGTAGGCCAGCAGCTGCCAGAAGACGCCGTCTACGGCCATGTCACCAGCAGCCTCGACAGGATACATGCCCATGCAACCGGCTACGAGAGGCACGTTGTCAACGATAGACGACAGCACACCGATGATGCCGGTGACGAGGTAGTGGTTGCCCTGGAAGATCTCGTTGAGGCCCTGTCCCATAGCGGTCAGAACGCCTACCTCAGACAGTACGGCAACGGCCATCAGGATGCCGAGGAAGAACATGATGGTAGAGAGGTCAATCTTTGACATAATGTCGCTGACACGCTTGGCCATTGTATCGTTCTCGTCAGTGTCGTAGTGGAATATTTCAGTGGTTACCCATAGCACGCCCAGTACGAGCAGGATGCCCATGAACGGAGGCAGGTGGGTGATGGTCTTGAAGATAGGTACGAACACCAGACCGCCAACGCCGAGCCAGAAGATGGCGGTGCGCTGTGCCTTGGTGAACTGACTGGCATCCGACTTGGGCAGATTCTGCGCCTTATCGAAGCGGCCTTTCAGTTGTGTGCTGATGATGGCTGCTGGGATCATCAGCGAGATGAGTGAGGGGAGGAAAATCTCGGTCAGCACACCCTGAGTGGTGATAACACCCTTGATCCAAAGCATGATGGTGGTGACGTCGCCAATGGGTGAGAAAGCCCCACCGGAGTTGGCAGCGATAACAACCAGGGCAGCGTACCACAGACGGTCTTCGCGCTCCTGGACGAGTTTGCGCAGCACCATAATCATCACGATAGAGGTGGTCAGATTGTCAAGGATGGCCGACAAGAAGAAGGTCATGAAGGCCATGCGCCACATGAGTTTGCGCTTCGAGCTGGTTTTCAGCGAGTCGCGCACGAAATTGAAGCCCCCGTTGCTGTCGACAATCTCGACGATGGTCATAGCACCCATCAGGAAGAACAGCGTTCCTGCTGCGTCACCCAGGTGGTGCTCAATGGCCTCTGCCACGCGGTGTGCAACTTCACCAGCGGCAATAGTGGGATAGTAACTGGCTGGATCGACCATCAGCAGCGTCCAGCAAACGACACACATCAGCAGGGCAATAGCAGCCTTGTTGACTTTCGTCACGCTCTCCAGGGCAATGCACAGATAGCCTATGCAGAAAGCGATGACGATGCAAAGTGTTAATGTTGACATGTTTTAATAGGTTTTTTATGTATGTTTTCTTGTATCTGGGTGCAAAGGTACGAAAAAAAGTGAAAAGTGGATAGTGAAAAGTGAAAAAATTGCTACCGCGTGGGGATAATCGTAAACTTCATGCTTCAAACGTCACATCAACAGCTTTTCTATCATCGGAATTTCGATGCGTCCTCGGTGCAGCGAGATGAGTCCGTCGGCCTGCATCTCGTTGAGAGCCTTGCTGATGTCCAGTCGGCTGTCGTTCAGCTCCTGGGCAATCTGTGTCATTAGTACGTTGAAAGTCTTGGTTCCTGCGGGGTACAGACAGCGTGAGAAGAAGAAGCGGACGATGCGCTCGCGAAGGCTGCGGGGCGCAGACCGCCAGGCATGGCGGCGAAGGCGCTGTGTCTCGGTTGCCAGGATGTTCACCAGATTGAGGCGGAACACCAGCTGTGTCTCCATGAGCAGTATGACCTCCTGCTTGTCGATGGTGATGAGATTGCAGGGCGTCTCGGCCTTGAAGGTCGATGTGTAGCGTTGTGACAGTCCGAAGATGCGCTCTGGCTGCACGATGTAGGGTGCCGTCATGTGTTCCGTGACGCGGCAAGTATGGTCGTCGCTCTGTGTCTCGCTCTGCAGCGTGCCGTGCGTCAGGAAGAAAATCTGTGAGCACGGGTCGCCCTCCTTGACGAGGCGTTTGCCGGCTGCCACCTTGAGGAAGCCCAGCTTGGTGTGTCCCACCACCTCCATGAGGTCGGCGTGACTCATTCCCTGAAACAGGGTAAATCGCAACAGCTGGTCGTATATCTCCATGGGGGATGTGATTTTGTCTATCCACTCCCCTCCCTACAGGGAGGGGCAGGGGGGGGGTCTTCTATTTCCCGATAGCCTCCTTCAGTGACGGTGAATACCATACCTTGTTTTCGCCCTTGTCGTCGTAGATGAGGTAGGCCATCAGTTCGGGGTGCTTGTCCAGAATGCGACGAGCTCCCTCGAAGCCCATGACCATAAAGGCCGTTGCATAGGCGTCGGCAATGGCACAGCGGTCACATAACACCGTGGCCGACAGGATGTTATGCTGTACGGGATGGCCGGTCTTGGGGTCGATGGTATGGGCATATTTGCGACCGTTCTTATAGTAGAAGTTGCGGTAGTTGCCACTGGTGGCCATCGCCTTGTCAGTGATGTTGATTACGGTCTGCAGCTCGCCGCTGACGTGGAGCGAGTCGTCTGTGGGCTTGGTGACGCCACTCTTCCTCGGCCGGCGCTTCTCGCTAATGCCGCAGGTGATTACCTCGCCGCCGATTT
>ODAI014423781.1_pt1 | contig 17805 bp, 23 predicted proteins | sample 1539321 | NCBI WGS metagenome assembly ODAI01 (sample SAMN02144231, study PRJEB22623) | gut metagenome | biome: sheep rumen | host: Ovis aries | place: New Zealand | reverse complement strand
GCCTTCTGCCCGTTCACATAGACAAGACCGCTCATCACAGTTGTCTTGGCACGTTCCCGGCTCTCCGTAAAGCCGCGCTCGAATACGAGCTGGTCCAAACGTACTTTTTTCATAGCTTTATTTGCTCACAGAGCTCTGCAGCGACAGAGGCAATGCTTTCCGCATCGATCCCTGCATCCCGCATCAGAAGCTTTCGATCACCGTGAGCCACGATCCCCTTCCCGAGATTCAAAAGGCGCGCAGCCTGGAATGGGATCCTCTTTTCACAGGCCTGGCTCAGAATCCGGGAGCCGAGGCAGCCGGCAGCGCAGACCTCTTCCGCCGCAATGAGACGTCCCGTCTTTTGCAGGGAAGCCAAGGTCACAGGATAATCCTTCTGCGTGATCAGGTTGATCTTCACGATCTCCGCGGAGATCCCGCGGTTTTCCAGGATCCGGGCTGCTGCCAGCGCCTCGTTGACCATGACGCCGCAGCAGACGATGGTCACGTCGGAGCCTTCCCGGATGAGCTGTTCTTCTTCCCGAGATGCCGTCTGATATTCTCCTTCTCCTCCTCTGGGATACCGCAGCGCCACGGGGCCCTTCATTTCGGAGATCGCCATCTCCATCTGTTCCCGCAGCTCCGCAAAGGAAGCCGGGCACAGGATCTGCATACCGGGAACGGTTCCCAGGTAGGACAGATCGAAAATGCCGTGATGGGTCTCTCCGTCGCTGCCGACGATGCCGGCCCGATCCACGCCGAAGACCACGTGCAGTCCCTGCAGGGACACATCGTGGATCATCATATCAAAGCCCCGCTGCAGGAAGCTGGAATAGACTGCAAATACCGGCGTCATTCCCTGCTTGGCCATGCCGGCGGCAAAGGCGACGGCATGCCCCTCGGCGATGCCGGCGTCCACAAAGCGGCCGGGAAAGCGGCGGGCGAACTGATCCAGGCCGGTTCCCGAGGCCATAGCCGCCGTGATGGCAACGATCTTTTTATCCCGTTCCGCCATGGCGCAGAGATTCTCGCCAAAAACCTCGGAAAAGCTGGCCCCGCTTTTTTGGATCTCTCCTGTCACCGGGTCAAAGGGTCCGACGCCGTGATAGAGCTCGGGATGCGCCTCCGCATAGGGGCAGCCCTTCCCCTTCTTCGTGAGCACATGGACCAGAACAGGCTTTTGCATTTCCTTCGCCCAGCGGAGCACACACTCCAGCTGGCGGATATCGTGTCCGTCAACCGGGCCCATGTATTCCATGCCAAGGGCGCTCAGCATATTATCGGGAAGGACGCGGGATTTCACCCACTCCTTCACGTTGTGATTGAAGTGATAGAGCCCGGGAGCGTGCGAAAAAGCCTCCCGGTAAAAGCGCTTGAATTCAAAGTATCCCGGTCTCACCCGCATTCTCTGCAGCAGAGAGGCCGTGCCTCCCACGTTGGGATCGATGGACATGTTGTTGTCGTTCAGGATCACGACCATGGGCTCTCCGCTGGCAGCGGCATTGGTCAGTCCCTCATAGGCAAGGCCGCCGGTCATGGCGCCGTCTCCAATCACAGCGGCAACGCTGTAAGCCTGGCCCTGGAGGGTCCGGGCCTTGGCCATACCCAGGGCAACGGAAACCGAGTTGGAGGCGTGGCCCGCCACAAAGGCGTCGTCCACCGCCTCACAGGGCTTGGGGAAGCCGGAGATGCCTCCATACTGGCGCAGGGTGGAAAAAGCCTCCCTGCGTCCGGTCAAAATCTTATGCACATAACTCTGATGACCCACATCGAAGACGATCCTGTCCTTGGCGGAATCGTAAACCCGGTGCAGGGCCACCGTTAATTCCACAGCCCCCAGATTGGACGCAAGGTGCCCGCCGGTTTTGGATATGTTCTCGATCAGGAAGCTGCGGATCTCTCCGCACAGCGCCTCCAGCGAGCCCTCCGGCAGCTTTTTTACATCTTCCGAGCAGCTGATGCTTTCCAATATACTCAAAACAAAACCTCGTTTCGCCTGTATCTCAGCTTTTTCTCACCGCAAGAGAATCTGCCAGGGCATCCAGAAACGCGGTGTCCGCAAACTGTCCGGAAAGCGCATCCTTGGCCGCAGCCGTCAGTTTCAGGACCATTTCCTCACACTTCTTCTCCCCATACAGGGCCATATATGTATTCTTACTCTCTTCCTGATCCGAACCGATGGGTTTCCCCAGTTCGCCCTCCGTGCTCAGCACGTCCAGCATATCGTCCCGGATCTGGAAGGCCATGCCCAACGCCGCGCCGTAACGGGCTGCGGCCTCCTCCTGGGCAACCGTTCCGCCGGCGGCAGCAACGCCCATCAGGCAGGCCGCCGTGAGCAGCGCGCCGGTCTTGCGGCTGTTGATCTCATCCAGCTCCTGGGCGCTGAGAGGTTTTCCCTCACCCAGCATGTCCAGATACTGCCCCCCGCACATGCCGTCCATGCCCACGGCATTGGCCAGATGCATGGCGCAGCGGGCGCGGCGCTCTGCGGAAAGCGCGCTGCGAAGGATGGTGCCGAAGGCCTCGGCCTGCAGGGCGTCCCCCGCGAGAGTCGCCGTGCATTCGCCGTATACCACATGGTTGGTGGGCCTTCCCCGGCGCAGCTCGTCATTGTCCATGCAGGGCAGATCATCGTGGATCAGGCTGTAGGTATGCAGCATCTCGATGGCGCAGGCTGCCGGCAGCGTCTCTTCGATATTTCCGCCGCAGACACGGCTGAACTCCAGCACCAGCGTAGGCCGGATCCGCTTGCCTCCGGCAAGGAGGCTGTAGCGCATGGCTTCCGCCAGGCCATAGACCGGATAGTCCTTCGGGCAGAGAAAGCTCTCTTCCAGGGCCCGGTCAACGATCTCTTTATACTCCTTCGCTGTCATATCAGGCCTCATCCTCAAAGGGCAGCTCTTCCGGCTGCCGGTCTGCGCCCTTGCGCAGCTTCACGACCTTCTGCTCCGCGCTCTCCAGCATTTTGCTGCAGGATGTGAGCAGGCCGGTTCCCTCTTCAAACAGGGCCAGGGAATCGCTCAGGGGCAGATCTCCCTTCTCCAGGTGACGCACGATCTCGTCAAGCCGCTGGAGGGACTGCTCAAAGCTCATCTTCTCAGCCATGGTTCATTCTCCTTCTATGATGGTTTCTACCCGACAATCTGCTGTGCCGTCCAGGAAACGGACGGAAAGCTCCTGCCCAGGCTGCAGGTCTTTCACGCTCTTCAGGATCGTGCCGTCTGCATCGGAACTCACGGTATAGCCCCGGGACAAGACCCGAAGCGGGCTCATGGCATCCAGTGCGGCGCCAAGCTTCACAAAGCTTTGGCGTTTGGCGGCGAGCTGCCGCTCGGATGCGGCCAGGAGCCGATCCCGAGCCCGATCCAGATCCATTCGGCGGTTATCCAGATAAACGCCGGGATCCGTCAAAACCCGCTTGCTCTTTAAAGCATCCAGCCTTTGGGCCAGGCTTTTCAGCATTTTCTCCATGGCCTGCCGGCTGCGGATCTCGTAGTTTTGCAGTCCGTCCTGCATCTCATGCCAGTCAGGAACGGCGATCTCAGCGGCGTTGGAGGGCGTGGAAGCCCGCCTGTCCGCCACATAGTCGGATATGGTGACGTCAGGCTCATGGCCCACAGCGGAGATCACCGGGATGCGCGAAGCGTAGATGGCGCGGGCCACCCGTTCATCGTTGAAAGCCCAGAGATCCTCCAGTGACCCGCCCCCGCGGCCGGTGATGATGAGATCCGCGACCTGGAACTCATTGGCATAGCGGATGGCGCCGGCGATCTCCGCAGGGGCTTCCACCCCCTGCACCCGGACAGGAAGTAAGATCACCTTCGTCATAGGCCAGCGATGACCCAGAATACGGATCATGTCATGAATGGCGGCGCCGGCGGAGGAGGTGATGATGGCGATCTTCTCCGGGAAAGGCGGCAGCGGCTTCTTATGCGCGGTATCAAACAAGCCCTCGGCAGAGAGCTTGGCCTTCATCTGCTCAAAGGCCACCTGAAGGTCTCCCATGCCCTCGGGCATGAGCGCAGTGCAGCTCAGCTGATAGGCCCCGTCCCTGAGATAAACGCTGACCCGACCGAAGGCGGTGACGCTCATTCCGTTTTCCGGGCGAAAACGGAGCTTCATAGCGCTGTATTTGAACATCACACAGCGCAGACTGCTCTCCGCATCCTTCAGCGTGAAATAGTGGTGCCCGGAGGGATAGATCTTGTAGTTGGAAAGCTCACCCCGGACGCACACGTCCATGAGCAGCTCATCCCCGTCCACAAGATTTTTTACATATTGGTTGAGCTCTGTGACGCTGAGAGCGCTTCTCTCCATGGCTTACTCCTGCTCTTCTGTCGGAAACTCTCCCCGCATGAAGCCGCCCAGAACGCCGTTGACAAATGCAACGGTGTCGGGATCATCGTAGTTCTTGTCCAGCTCCACGGCCTCGTTGATGGCGGCGGCATTGGGGATATCCTCCATATAGAGGATCTCACAGATGGCGCAGCGCATCACGGCAAGGGCCGTGCGGGAGATCCGCTCGATCTTCCAACCTCTGGCATAGCGCTCGATAAAGCCGTCGATCTCGCTGCGGTTTTCTGCCGTGAGGCGGGTGAGCCTGCGGATGTAGTCAAGCTGGGAATCGTCCGGATACTCGCTGCAGAGCTCCTGCTCCACAGCCAGGGTATCATAATGCTCCTGATCAAAGAAGCTTTCCAGCAGATCCTCGGGGTCAAGCTTGGCGGCTGCAGCGGCAAAGCTGAGCTGGATCGCCAATTCTCTGGCGGCCGATCTCTTCATAATCTGATCTCCTCAGTCTTTATTTCTCAAAGGCGATGCCGGTCACGTGCACGTTGACCTCCACCTGCTCCAGGCCGGTGGTTGCCTGCACGGCGGCCAGCACCTTCTCCTGCACCTGCCGGGCGACCTTGACCACGTTGCTGCCGTAGGAAACGGTAAGGATCGTATCCACAACGACCTTTCCCTCCACAAACTGGACTTTGACGCCCTTGGTCAGCGTGCGGATGCCAAGCAGCTCGGAAATCTCTGCGCCGGCGGTGTTGGCAAGGCCGGCTACACCCTCCACCTCCAGAACGGCGTTGCGCACCATGCTGGCGATGACATCCTCCGAAATGTTGATGCTGCCGTTGGGCTCCTGGCAGGTAATATAATTCTCTCCCATGACGGTTCCTCCTGAACACGAAAATGCGTGGGTGCATCGAATCGATGCGCAGATCCTGTAATCTTCATTTGCTCAAATGAATTCAGAGTATTTTAACACAGAACTCCGCAAAAAGAAAGAGGAATCGTAAAAAAGCATGTGAAAAACGCGAGAGAGTTTTCCTCCCCCGCGTTTTTCATGGCTTATACCCCCGGAGTCTTTCAGGCCCGCACTTCGATTATGCTGAGCTGGGACGCCTCAAATTCCGTCTCCCTGCAAACGACCTCGGTGATCCGGGCGACCGACTCCTCGCTCAGACCGTCAGAAGGAGCGGGCACCGCCACCGTTACGCTGCCGCTGCCGATGTACACCACGCAATCCGCAAAGCCCTTGGCCAGCAGCAGGTTTTCCAGCTGGCTCTCCTTCATAGAGCTTGCCGCCATGACGCTGATGGCGTTCATGGCGCTGTCGATGGTCTCCTGAGAGGCCGCTTCCGAGGTGGCCGCCGTCTGCAGCAGCTCCAACGCTTCGTCCCGGGAGGTCTGTCTGGTAAGTCTGGCCTCGGCAAAATAGGCGGTGGCGCCGGCTGCCACAGTCTGATTGTAGGCCGCTTCCGCACTGCTGCGCGCCTCGTCCATGGCCTGCACCATCTCCGCATCCGGCTTGCCCCAGCGTTGATTGTAGGACCAGTTGAGCGTTACGGCCGCACAGACAAAGAGCAGCACGGCAACCATGGTGATATTCCGTTTCCTGTTTTTCATGAGATGCATTCCTCCCTAAGTTTCATCCGCCAATTTCAGGACTGTGATCCGATCTGATCCGAAGCCAGTATATGAGCCAATGGCCCGAATAATATCCAATTTCACCTGTGGATCTTCCGCTCCTGTACAGGCCACCACCACGCCCTTTTCGGAGATCAGGACCATTGCCCTCCCCACGCCTCTGGTATTGCTCAGGATCTCCTGCATTCGTTCCCCGGGATCCTCGGGCAGTGCGGCGTCCTGGGAGCCGGAGGGCAGAAGCATCAGGAAGAGGCCGATGAGCAGGATCAAAAGCGGCAGTTTGAGCTTTGGAACAATAGAGGCAAGTTTTGTTTTATGCTCCATCTGTTCTCCATTCCTGCCTGCTCCGGGGGATGCCAAGCTCCGTCTCCAGAATCGAAGAGAGCAGGTTTTTTTGCTGCTCCTCCGTTTTGCCCGTGAGCACCGCCCTGTGCGGAACCCAGATCCCTTCCATGCTCCATTGCGCCGTCACCGATACATCCTCCAGATCGATTTGCATTTGCCTGGCTTTGTTCAGAATATATGTCCTGCACTCGTCCTCTATGACAGTGCGCTGCAGCTCGTCGCGAATCCTCTCCGCATCCTGTAAAAATGCCTCCTCCCGTTGACGGAGCCGGGCCGACTCCAGCGCCAGGCTATCCCAATCCGGTTCCCGGACATAGCGGAAAAGAGCAGAAAGCAGCACCACCGAGCATACAAAGCGCATCACGCGTTTTTCTCTCCCTTCCGGCATCAGGTTCGTCACCAGTGCGCAGAAGACAGAGAGCACGCACAGAGTTTTCACGATCTTTTCCATCTCACGCAGCCATCCTGATGCCGGACATGAAAGAATAAAAAAGCATGACCCCGTAGCAGCCCACCAGGCCCAGCAGCATGCCCATAGCATTCCCCGCAGTTGAGAGGAGACCGGCGTATGCATCACAGCTGCCCATCTCTGATAGCGCAGCTGCCGCTTTGAGCAGCAGCATTTTGGCAAGAAGCAAGCCAAAGGGTGCGGCACAGATGGCGCAGACCGCGATCAGGCAGAAAACGCCGGCAGAGTTTTTGATCACAGAAGCCGCTGCCAGCATGGTGGATGCAGAGTCGGAAAGGATGCCGCCCACCACGGGAAGCAGCGTGGAGATCACCGATTTTGCGGCCTTCACCGCCACTGCATCAGCACTGCCGGATATGACCCCGGAGAGGCTGATATAGGTACAGAAGCCGCCGGTAAAGAGCGTCATTGCTGTGACGATGCACCATTTCAAAAGCCTTTCTGCGGCCTTCAGAAAAGCATTCCCGGCAAGGCTCAGTGTGATGCCGACAGAGAGATATGCAGAAATCAGCGGCAGAAGGATCCGCTGCGAGAGCTCCATAAAGAGATTCGACGCGAAGCATACGGAGGCATATTTTACAGTGGCGGAGACGCTGGCACCGCAGGATGCCACCGCCAAAAAGAAGGCCGGAAATGCAGCTTTTCCGTAATCGGAAAGACGATAAAGCGTGTCCCGGGCTTCAGGGATCACACTCTCGGCACTGCCGGCCAGGAGCAGAGCTGCCGAGCAGCAGGCGGCCATCTCAGCGAAGTTGGTGACTCTGCGATCTTGCGACAGGATCCCGGCTATGCTGCAGAGAGCTGCAATCATCACAAGCTTCCAGGCAAAACCAAGCTCTCTTTTTGCCGAGGACAAAAGCGCCTGCAGAAAACGATCCCAGAGGCGGGCAAGGGCGCCTTCGGCGTCATAGCTTCCGTCCAGGCTCAGTTCTCCGCTTACGCTTCTTTCCTCTTCCCCCAAGGCGCTCTCCACCCGGATGATCTCCGTTCTTCGGGCCGTCTCCTCCTCGATATCGGCTTGTCCACGCAGGGCGGGAGAAGACAGCATCAGCAGCAGGCACAAAAACGCACGCTTCATCCCAGGCCCCCCATCGATTTCAAAATACTCATCAGCAGCGGCATCACAACTCCCAGGGAACAGACCGCTCCCGCGAATTCCACAGCGGAGGCGGCTGCATTCTGAGAAGCGTCCCGGCAGCTCTCCGAAGAAAAGCGGCTTACGACGGAAATGGCAAGGCATTTGAGGATCGGCGCGATCAGGCTCTCCCCTTCTCCGCCGAAAATCTGACGCAGCAGCTTTCGCAGGGACGCGAAGCCATCCAGGATCCCCAGGGATGCGGCGAGGATCCCTACCGCGCAGATCGCCCCCAGCAGCAGCGCACCCTCCGGGTTATGGCGTTTGATCAGCAGGCCCAGGACAGCCGAGAGGAGCGCTGCCGATGCCGCCTTCATCACAAGCTCCATTTTACAGATCAAACAGGGTTTTGATCAGCGTAAAGAGCTCGCTGATCTTCCGCACCACCATCATGAGAACCACCACCAGCGCTGTGATGGTGGTCATCAAAGCCTGTTCTTCACGGCCCGAGCGCTGCAGCAGGATATTCAGCACCGCGACCAGAATTCCCACCGCAGCGATTTTAAAGATCAGATCAACATCCATGTTTTCCTTTCAGTATAGCAGGATCACAAGCAGGGCACTCAGACTGAAGCTCAGGCCAAGAGTCACTCTTCTATCGGAAGGATACGTGCTTCTTTGCAGTTGCCACTGCTCTTTGAGATAGGAGATGCAGGCATCCAGGAAGCGCAGCTGCAGCTCCAGATCAAACCTCCCCAACTCCCCGCCGAGCTTTCGGATCTCGGCCTGCGTATCAAGCGCAAGCCAGGGACAGGTATCTGCCAAGGCCTTGTCCCAGATTTCTTCAAAGGAGTGTTCGCCCAGGTCATGGAAGCCGTCACGGACAGTTGATAAGAATGCTTTCCCGATCCCCTTGGCATGCGTATATGCCCTCTCAATCCCAAGGTCAAGGGGGATGCCGCCGGAGGAGAGTTCTCCCCGCAGAAGCTCCAGCGCTGCGGCCAGGGAACGATAGCCATCCTGCCGCTGTTTCTTCTCCCGCAGCAGCAGAACGCCGCCCAGAGAGGCCGCAGTCATAATCAAGATTGCTCCCAGCAGCTTCATGAGTCAAAAACCTCAAGGCGATATTCTCTTCCGGCTTTCTCAGCCCGTACAAACAACAGACGGGAAAAGAATCCTCGATCCAACAGCTGCCGATACGCGGGCCTTTTCCATAAATCCTCCTTGCATCCGGCGTGAGCGCTTGCCAAAATCCCAACGCCGCAGCCGCAGATTTGCGCGATAGCCCCCGCGTCTTCCTCCCGGGTGATTTCATCCATGGCAATGATCAAGGGGTTCATCCCGCGCAGCAGCATGAGAGTCGCCCTCTCCTTGGGGAGTCCGATGAGGGCGTCTGTACAGCGCCCCAGATCGAAGGCCTGTCCTGCCTCGTCCAGGGAGGCAAGCTCATTTCGTTCGTCCGCTACCCCCACGCGGTAACCGTTATCGGAAAGTCTGCGGATCATTTCCCGCAGGGCTGTAGTCTTCCCGGCCCCCGGAGGTCCGACCACAAGGGTATTCTGAAAGCCCTCACGCAAAAGCGCATCGATCTGCTCCCGGCAGATGCCCCGGCACTCCCGCGGAATGCGGACAGCAAGAGAGCTCACGTGACGAAACACGCTTGTCTTACCCTCTGCCATGGCGGCCATGCCGCAAACGCCGATACGGATGCCCCTGAAGTTGACAAAGCCCTCCGAAAGAGAGGACTGGGCCGCGTGCAGAGAGGCTCCCGTTGCTTTCTCCAGGATCCTGAGCAGGTCGGTTTCCGTCACGCCATCACGGGAAAAGGGTAACTCTTCCCCCCGCAGCAGAAGGCTTGGCCTTCTGCCTGTACGAAGGCGGATCTCTTCCGCTTCCCGGATTCGAAGCCCCACAGCCTCTCTCCAGTGCGCGGGCAGCAGACTCAACGCCAGCGCTTCCTTGTCCATCCCATCACTTCCCGATCCAATCTATGCGCGGCGGCGGGATTTATTCTTGAAACTGCCTTGGGACTGTGCTATGATACAAAAAGATTCAAGAGTTTGGAGGATCCTCTTATGGAAATAAAGATCATGCTCAGCGGTGCGCTGGTTCTGGGAGGTTTTTTGTGGAGCTATCTGTTCCTGCGCCAGTTCCTGTTCAATCTTCTGGTCGCCAACCCCCTCATAAAAAAAATGAACAGCCTCCAGCCGGAGCTCATCGGTGTGGGCGCCAAGCGCTATACGATGATCTCCAATCTGGTCAGCATCCTTGTGGGCGGCGCCATCGCCTTTGCGGTGCTGTACTTCTGCCCGCTCTATATCAAGATCTCCTTTGCCGTCGGCGCAGTGGCAGCCTTTCTGTTCATCTTCTTTCGTACCAAGCCGGAAAGCCGGGAGAGCTTCGAGCTCTTCACCAACGCCTATTACCGCTTTGTACCCGATGATGAGCTGCGCACCCTGCTTTACAAGAAGGAATACAAAAAGATCAAAGCCCGCCTGAGGGAGATGGACATTCAGGGCAATTTCGTTCCGGAATTCAAATGATCGGACGGATAAAAAACCGGCTTCTTTCGAAGCCGGTTTTTTATCCGTTGTTATTGTTATCCGTATCTATCAGGTTTCAGGCCAGGGACTCAGCACTCCTTTTTTCACAAGCCAGGCGTGTTCTGCCAGCTTCGCCAGCGGAGTATCAGACAGAGAATCGGAATAGAAATTCTCAATATGCCCGTCCGGAACCTCCAGGCGGAAGCGGCGTACCTTTTCCTCGTCATGGCAGTTGAGGCCGTGGATCTTCCCGGTATAGGGATTCATGGGCGTGGCAATAAGGGATACGCCAAGCTCCTCGCAAATAGGCCGCAGCAGGAAATCCGGAGAAGCGGAAACGATCAGATCATCGCTGCGCTTTTGTTCCAGATACCAGGACTCCAGATTTTGCCGATGCTCAGCCCAGAACTCCGAGACGATGCGCTCCACGTCGTCCAGTCTTGGAAGGAAGGAAAAGGCCTGCTCTTTGAGTTCCTTCGTCTCCGCCTTTCGACGGAGAGCCTGGATGCCGGTGGCAGTCACTCCGGGAAGGCAGTGAAGCACAGCCCGCGGATAATGCCGCAGACAGTACATCACAAAGCAATAGGAGCTGTCCGGCTGGAAGATGGTCTGATCAAAATCGTAGACATTCATAAGCAGGATCCCTCGCAGTTTATTTGAGTCCGAAGCTGCGCAGGCTGTTGATCATGGAAAGCGCCGTGGAGACAGTCCCCAGGAAAGCAGCCACAGGAATGGAGATTGAGCCAAAGAGGGCGAGGATCAGGACAAGACACTTCACAGCCGACAGCAGCCCCAGGTTCTCCCAAAGGATCAGGCGCATACCGCGGGCGATGCGCATGGAAACAGGCAGCTTTTCGATGTCCCGGTCCAGCAGCAGGATGTCAGCCGCATCCGCCTCATCCCAGGCATGCAGAGCATCCAGCGCAAGACCCACGTCCGCCGCCTCCAGCATGGGGACGTCATTGACTCCATCTCCCACGAAGCCCACACTGGTCCCTTTGCCTTTACCGGAGATCAGATAGCGGATGGCGGAGACCTTGGCGTCAGGCGTCAGTTCCGTGCGAAGCAGGTCAAAGCCCAGGGAAGAAGCAAGGGGGCGGGAGGAAGAAAGCACATCCCCCGTCAGCATCACAAGCTGCTGAACGCCCTGACTTCTCAGTTCCTCCAGCGCATCAAAGGCGCCTTCTCTGGTCTTGTCGGTGACCAGGATATGGCCCCAATAGCGGTTTTCCACCGCCACATGGATGGCAGAACCGGCCCGGGAGGGCACGGTATAACGAATGCCATGCTCCTGGAGCAAATAGGCGTTGCCCACATAGACATGCCGCCCTTCGATGAAGGCGCTGACGCCCCGGCCGGGGATCTCCTCCACCTCCAGCACGCTCTCCGCAACATCAGGCGTCCAGTTGGCAGCCAGTTTCAGAAGCTGGGCAATGGGATGGCGGGAATAGCTCTCGGCCGCAGCGGCGATGGCCAGAAGATCCTCCGCGCCGCAGCCGTTGGGAAATACACCTGTAATTTCAAATCGGCCGCCGGTAATGGTGCCGGTCTTGCCGAAAACCATCGTTTTTGTCTGAGCCAGGATCTCCAGGCAATCGTGTCCCTTGCTGAGGATGCCGTTGAAGATCCCGCTCATCTCACCGCCCAGGCAGGCCAGAGAGACGGAGATCATCAGCGCGCTGGGAGAAGCCGCCAGCAGGAAAATCACCGCGCGCCGAAGATTCGGCAGCCACTGACCGGTGATCACAGAAGGCACAAGCAGAAGCAGCAGAGCAAGCACGCCCACGACCGGTGCAAACCAGGTGCAGATCCGGTCGGAAAGCCGCTCCTGGGTGGTCTCATACCGGGCGGCATCCTGCACATCGCGCAAAAGGCTGGCCGCAGCGGACTCGCCGAAAGGCTTTGTCACCTGCACATCGATGACGGCGCCATGGTTGACGCTGCCGGAGAAGACCCGATCCCCGACGCCGCAGGTATGGACGGTGCTGTTCCCGGTCAGGATCGAAAGATCCAATTCCGTCACACCGGATACGATGGTCCCGTCCAGCGGGACGACCTCCCCGATCCCGACGCGGACGATCTGCCCGGGATCGACGGTCTCGGGCATGACCTCGGCGGTCTTGTCTCCGATCAGAAGCTTTGCCTTTTCCGGCAGCTTATCCCGCATCAGGTCAAAGGCAGCGTCCGCTCTGGCCAGGGCATAGGACTCGAAGACCTGGGCAAGTCTGTAAAGGATCGCCGCGATGGCGGCGCCGGCTTCCTCACCGATGCAAAAGCCGCCTATGATACCGAGCAGGACCAGAACATCCTCCTCCGGCAGCTTTCTGTTCAGTGCATCCTGCAGGATCTGAAGGATTCGGGGCAGGAAGGCAAAAAACGCCGCAAGGGCATAGATCAGCACAGAGACCGCATGCGGAACCGGCAGCAGGATGCCCGCCATAAAGAGCAGCGTTGCCGCTATGACGAGAAACATCTCCTGCACGGAGAACACGCGGTTGTAGCGTTTGGGTTTATAGTGGATCTTCGACCGCTTGAAGAGCTTCGGCAGCTCCGGAACACGGAAGGAGGGCAATTGTATCTTAAACCTGGTTTTCTGTTCGGAAGGCGCAAAGTGCCTGGCCATATTCTTCACCCCTGTTTTGGGCTTCTCTTTTCATACGGGATATTGTACTCTTATTTTGGCCGCAGGTAAAGACATAATTTGCAGTTTTTTCTCGATTTTCACCTTCACGACCACAAAATATAGCGTTTCTTCCGTCCTGTTCTCGTTTCAGCTGCGCCTTTTGACCTCAATATCCATCTTTTTCTTGTGCCGACTTTGCATATCTTTCTGTTCTCCGCAAAAGATATGCACGGGCAAAAACCCAAATTGATCGGAAGGAGATGCAACACATGTCTACCAATTCCAGCAATCATCTTGTGAACCCCGCTGCCCGCGAGGCCATGGACAAGTTCAAGATGGAAGCCGCTTCTGAGGTTGGCGTCAACCTGAAGAACGGTTACAACGGCGAGCTCACCAGCCGCCAGGCCGGTTCCGTCGGCGGCCAGATGGTCAAGAAGATGATCGAGGCCTACGAGAACGGCATGAAGTAAGCTTCGGCTTGCAAAAAAGATTGCAGGAAAGATTTTATCTCTCCTGCAATTTTTTATACTTCCGTGTCAAGTCCGTCTGTGATCGGGCCGCGAACAGAAAGAATACGAGCAATGTCCAAGGTGGCATAGAGACCGCCTCTCCCCTCCCGTCGGTTCAGGATGATCTTCTGTTCTGCCAGGTCGATCCGGCGGACGCTTTCCTTGATCTGACGATAACTTCCACCTGTCTTGCGCTCGTCCGGCACAAAGACCGTGAAACACACCTCCGGTTGTTCCCCCGCCTCGATGGCTTCGCCGATCCGCTGCAGCTTCCGGTTCAGCAGTTCCCTGGCGTTTTCATCCAGCTCCGTCTCCTCCTCTGTGACGCGCTCCTCCTCATCGATCATATCAAAGAAGCCCGCCAGAGCGTCATAGGCGGAAAACTGGGCCGCCCGGTCCGGCAGCGGCATGTGGGCCCGCTTTTCGGACTGATGATGGGGGTGGTGCAGGATATCCGCGTATACGATCCGGGGATCCTCCGAGGGCTCCATATCCGCTCTCCCCCTTTCTCACTCGCCTGAGCGGTGGCCGCCGATCTGGGCGTTTCGCTCGATGGTGGTGCCGCCCTCCAGGAAGTTCATTCCCTTCAGCACGGCGTTCTTGCCGTATTTCTGCTGGATCAGCAGGGTCGCCTGCTGCATCCGCCGTTCCTTTTCGTCCGCAGCCTGCTCCTCCGCCCGCTGTTTTTCCAGTGCCTCATAATCGGTGAAGAGGTCCAGCTGCTCCGGCCCCTCCTGCGGCGCGTCCTTTTCCGGCAGGACCGCGGCCGCGATATTCACTCTCCGGATCAGCAGATCCGGGTCCACCGTCCGGTCGAAGATCTCCAGCATCGTCTTCATGATCCGCCGGGTGCTGTTGGTATAGCGGTCCAGATTTCCGGTACCGTGGGCGTGCTGAGGACTGGGGCGGCCGTAATAGTCCAGGCCCACCTTTCCCGCATAGCGTTTGCCTGTGGTTTTGACGGCGTAGACCGTGTCGGTCAGGCCTCTTCCCGGGATCAGCACCTGCAGGCTCTCCCGGTCATAGCCGATGCTGAGTTCAACCTTCTTTGTGACAAGGCCCTGCCGCACCAGGTCCAGAGTCAGAAGCTCCGTCATCTCCTGTACGATGAGCCGCCCCTTTTCCCAGGTATAGGGCTCCTTCAGCACCTGACCGGAGCTGAGAGAATTGGACTGGGGCTTATACTGCTTGATCAGCGGGATCGTGGTGGGCTCCCAGCCCCAGGCGTGGTCGATGAGCAGCTCGGCATTGATCCCCATCGCCGCGTAGAGCGCGTCCTCGTTCGTTTCGCTGAGCCGGGCCACATCTCCCATGGTGTAGCAGCTCAGCTTCTCCAGCCGCCTTGCCGTGCCTCTTCCCACCCGCCAGAAGTCTGTGATGGGCTTGTGGCACCACAAAAGCTCCCGGTATCGCTGCTCGGTCAGCTCCGCGATGCGCACCCCGTCCTTGTCCGCGGGAACGTGCTTTGCCACGATGTCCATGGCCACCTTGGCAAGATAGAGATTGGTCCCGATGCCGGCTGTGGCGGTGACGCCAGTAGTATAGAGCACCTCCCGGATCATGGTCATGGCAAGCTCTCTCGCGCTCATCCGATGGGTCTTCAGATAGCGGGTGGCGTCGGCAAAGATCTCGTCGATGGAATAGACCACGATGTCCTCGGGTGAGATATATTTGGTGTAAATAGAGAAGATTTTGGCGCTGTACTGCTCATAGAGCTTCATTCTGGGCGGCGCCACGAAATAGCCAAGCTCCAGAGAGGGATCTTCCTCCAGGGCTTTGGCGTCAAAGGAACTGGTGACGAAGCCATAGTTTCCGTTTTCGTCCCGCTGGGCTTTCCCCTCCCGGATGGCCCGGGCCAGACGCTCGGCGTTCACTTCCTTCACCCGCTGGACCACTTCAAAGAGCCTTGCTCTGCCGGAGATGCCGTGGGCTTTGAGGGAGGGCGTCACCGCAAGGCAGATGGTCTTCTCCGTCCGGCTGGGGTCCGCCACCACCAGGTTGGTGCGAAGCGGGTCAAACTTCCGCTCCACGCACTCCACGCTGGCGTAGAAGGACTTCAAGTCGATGGCAATATAGATGTGGTCTCCTTCCGTGGCTTCTCCCCTCCTTTCGGTACACGCCTTGCTTTACATGGCGGCGCACTCCACCCACCAGCGGCCCAGGCGGCTGCCGAACATAGTGCTGGTGCGCTCAAAGAACAGATACTTTTCTTCTCCGTGGATGATCACGGTGTAACAATCCCCGCTGCGGCCCTGCTCCATGGTGGAGGCGGGGCGAAAGTCCCGGATGGCGTCGATCTTGAAGCTGCGTCCGTCCTCCCAGATGATGGCCTTGGGGGTCACGGCGCCGGTGGCGTCAAAATCGGAGTTGACCTTTACATAGACCTTACGCGGCGGCACTTTATGCGCTGTTTTCATGCTTCCCTCCATCAGTCTCCGGGAAAGCTCCCGTCTCCCCCTTCAAAGCTGTGGTAGACGCCGATGGCCACGCCCTGGATCTCCAGCTCGTCCACAATGATGTCCGGATAAGCTTCCCGATCCGGATTGCAGGAGCGCAGGATGAAGCGCTGCTCTCTCTCATCCATCAGCAGCTTTTTCAGGTTGTTCTTCCCATCCGAAAGGGCAATGACCAGATCCCCCGGCCGGGCAGTCTTCTGCCGGCGGACGATCACATAGTCCCCGGGATGGACGCCGGCGCCGATCATGCTCTCCCCCTTGGCGATGAGGGCAAAGCACTCTCCCTTGCCCACCATGCACTCCGGCATATGGATATACTCGATAAAGCGTTCTTCCTCCTCCTGCCCGGGACCGCAGGCCACCGTGCCCAACACCCGCAGAATGTGCTTGGGACTCACATGATCCAGATCCTCGGTCCGGGCGCTGCGGCGCTGCCCCTCATAGAGAAATTCCCCGCTCTCCTTCCACTCCACCAGATAGCGGTGAACAGAGCCCGCCGGGATCCCCGTTCCCTTTACAATGTCCCGCTCGCTGGGAAGCCGGTCATGCTGCAGGTAATACTGCCGCAGGAACTCCGCGATCTGCTCCTTCCGGGAGCTCAGACTGGCACGCATCTCCAACACCCCTTTTCAGCATTTGGAGCTATTCGCTCCATTCTTACAGCCTCATCATACCCCACGGTCCGGGCTTTGTCAAGCAGAATTGGAGCGTTTTGCTCATTTTCTTCCCCAGGAAGAAAATCACCTGCCTATCTTGTATCCGCCGAGAAAAGGCATTATAATAGGCTAAAACGCGAAAGAAAACCGGGAACCGACCAGAGGAGGCCATGCCCATGATAGACCGCTACGGAAGGGAGATCCGCTATCTCCGTCTCTCAGTGACTGAGCTGTGCAATCTCCGCTGCCGCTACTGCATGCCGGAGGACGGCGTGTGCAAAAAGCGGCATGAGGAAATGCTTACCCAGGAGGAAATGCTTTCCGCCATCCGGGCGGCGGCCTCTCTGGGCATTGAAAAGCTGCGCCTCACCGGCGGCGAGCCGCTGGTCAAGCCCAATATCGTAAGCCTCTGCCGGGGCGCTGCCCAGACTCCCGGCATCCGGGAGGTCTGTCTCACCACCAACGGAACGCTCCTGCCCGTTCTGGCGAAGGACCTGCGGGAGGCGGGCGTGGATCGGCTGAACATCAGCCTGGATACTCTGGATGCCGAGAAGTATCACTATATCACCCGGCGCGGAAAGCTGGAGGAGGCTCTGCGGGGCATTGAGGCGGCTCTGTCGGCGGGCTTTGAAAAGATCAAGCTGAACACCGTACTGATCGGCGGCTTCAACGACGGGGAGATCCGCGCTCTGGCGGAGCTGACGAAAGCCTATCCCATAGATCTGCGCTTCATTGAGCTGATGCCCATGTACGACAGCGGCGATTTCGGTCCCGAGTCCTTCATCCCCTACACCGTTGTGACCGACACCCTGCCGGAGCTGGAGCCCCTGCCGGCAGACGGCAGCGTTGCCAAACTCTATCGGCTCCCCGGCGCCAAAGGTCGGGTGGGCCTTATCAGTCCGGTCAGCGCCCACTTCTGCGCAAGCTGCAACCGGATCCGCATCACGGCGGACGGAAAGATCAAGCCCTGCCTCCACTCCCCGGACGAGCTGAGCATCAAGGGGCTTACAGAGGAAGAGATGGTGCAGATGCTGCGCCGTGCCATCCTGGAAAAGCCCAAGTGGCACGGGGAGCTCTCTTACAAAGAGCGCAGCCACGCCAACCGCAACATGAACCAGATCGGCGGATAAGGAGGAACGCACATGAGCTATACAGCAGCAGTCATCACCGTAAGCGACAAAGCCTCCCGGGGCGAGCGGGTGGACACCAGCGGCCCGGCAGTCAG
>ODAI010902712.1_pt1 | contig 17806 bp, 15 predicted proteins | sample 1539321 | NCBI WGS metagenome assembly ODAI01 (sample SAMN02144231, study PRJEB22623) | gut metagenome | biome: sheep rumen | host: Ovis aries | place: New Zealand | reverse complement strand
GGCCCGGGTGACGGAGAGTTTCCTCTCGGATATTATGTATCAAAAATGAATGAGATCGATGAGGATATGCCGGTGATCCTCGAGCATCTCGACTCGGATGACGAGTATATCAGATATATGAAGTATCTGCAGAAAGTGCTGGCATGAAATGACCTTCAGATGCAGGTGAGGATATTAGTGAAAATCGGAAAAATGTCCGGATCTGCAGTCAGGATATGGGACGTACCTGCATAATAAACGTTTTGGCATTCATACTGAAACGTGTGCGGAACAGATCATGATCCCATGCAAGTGCGAGACGCGGATCCGTAATGGGAAGAGTTTCTTTGGATACGATCGAGGCACCGTTGATCGTGACCAGGGCGTTTCCTATACGATATGTATTTGCTGACCCTTCGTTTTCCGGTGGTTCATATGTTATGAAATTCAATATGACATCATCGCAGTTTGTTGTGTCCGTAAGCGTAAATGTTTCAGCCGATGCGCATAGACTGATGCGGCGAAGATATGTAACATCTTTGAGCTTGTCCGAAAGAGGATAGGCTTTTTCAATGTACATGCTGATCGATTTTTCGTCGTCCTGAAGATCACACTCCACACGCGTTGCGCGGTACTGATCACCGGCCATCTGGTCAAGCCCGGATATAGTGGGAAGATTGTGATATCCTGACTGCATAGTCCATATATCATATCGGTCCGGTGAAAAAGTTTTGCGTGAGTAAGTTTCCACGCCGACATCAACGAACAGAGGCTTCTCATCCAAATAGAGGATGAAACTGCCGGTATCATTATGATTGTGATTGTCTGCATTGTCACCGGCTTTTGCCGCAAGGATGAAGTGTGGTGTTCTTGCAACCATAACTCCGACGCTCGGATAATAGATATCGGGGACTGTATAATGAGGATCCCGGGATCGTTCTTCGTGATACTTTAATATTTCATCGCAGAACATGATTGTAAGAGATCTGCAGTACAGATTTAATCTCATGGATTCATCCGTAAACAGGTTGCCGGAATGATAATCATGATAAAAATCATCAGCGGAAGCCCTCATAAGTACTTCAAGATCGCAGGTTTTGCCGAACAGGTACTCACGAATGCCCATTCTGCCGGCCTTGGCGGAACAGTCTGAGAAGTTTATATAATAGTCACCGGCGGCATGAACATTGACGATATATGAAGCAATATTCCGGATCTTATCGGTTGCGGCAATACGGCAAAAAGCACCATCCGTAACGGAATTTAATATATCGATACAATGATACAGACACAGACCTGCGTGACGATAATACTGCGCTCCCTCATCACAGCATCCGTCTTCTCCGTAATCCTTCAGAAAACAATCCAGACTATAAGCAGCCTGACTGATCACCTTAATGCGGATGTCATTGCCGAATGGCAGTAGAAACACTGACAAAAGAACGTTCTGGGTACACCATGGCGTCCAGTTGCACATGGGTTCATCTTTGTTTCCCATCCACCAGAAATGATCGTTAAGGTACGGTTTTACAAGCCGCTCTCTTATCATTTCAAGAATGTGATCACATATCAGAGGTGAAATGGTGTCCAGTTTATCTTTTAACAGATAGTATGTCATGGACAAAAGGGAAGCAGTCTCGCATGCGAAAAGATCAAGGACCGGCCGGGCGGGATCGGGAAGAATGTGCTGCGGGGTGTCCCGTATATAAGTGTTGTGTGCCGGCAATACCCAGGCTGTTTCTTCACATATACAGTAGATACCGTCTATGATCCCGTCGATGAATCCGGGATCGTCTGTGGCAAGAGCAGCTGTTACAAGTGCGCATAACTTATGACGTCTCGAAAAGTATTTTTCTTCATAGGCCTGACGATCTCCGGTCCGGACAAACTGCATAAAATCCCGTGCCGATATTGGGGTGTAGGGTTTTCCAAGATAGGCCCTTCCGTCATCGATCAACTGTTTTCGCATCTCCTCTGAAAGTTTCAGACCTTCGTTGCGAATTTGGGGAAAAGGATCATACGATGACACTGTTCGATCAAATGTGTGTATGCAGTTCTGAAAAGGTGTATTAAACCTGCCTGAATTCATGATTTCTCCTTGCATATGTCCTGCCTGATAAGCTGATCTATGGTTTCGACAGATACTCGGAAGGTGTTACCCCCTGGATCTTTTTGAACACTTTGCTGAAATAAAATTCACTGCCGAAATTAAGTATTTCCGCGACCTCATAAACTTTATGGTTTTCGGTTCGAAGCAGCCGTTTGGCCTCTTCAATCTTGCACGTGTTAATGTATTCGTTAAATCCCGTGTCGTTGTATCTGCCGAAAAGTTGGCTTAAGTATGACGGACTTACACCGAAGATGGCGGCGACCTCATTAAGAGACAGTTTGTCATGTGTGTGCGCGCTGATGTATTTTTTAACATCCGAAACGATCCGGTTCTTGTGATCACGACGTCTTTCTTCAAACAGACGGCACATGCAGTCCCTGTATCTGTCAAGCCACTGCGTGATCTGTACGACTGAGTTCATGCGATACAATGATAAATATGAGTCCGCGGTGTCACAAAAGTATTCTTTGAGAACCTCCTCTCCGTCGGGCAGAATGGATATGGACAGATATAAAAGGTTGCTGGCAAGATCAAGAGACTGTACATAGTGATGAGTATGTTCATTCAGCAGGTCGATCAAGCGGCCTACGGTTTGTGTAAGCAGGGTAGGATCATATTCTTCAAAAGCACGGATCAGTTCTTTCTTGACCAGGGAAATGTTGAAAGCATCGTGAGTATTGGTACTTCCGTTGGAAGGACTCTGCACTATGGGATTTACGTCATCGGATCTTCGGAAAGCTGATCGTGCAAACTGGAATGAATCGCAGATTGACATCGGTGAGGATACGGCAATCCCCACACCGCATCTGACGGTAACATTATAATAATTGTGTATGCTTGAAAAGACTCTTTCAAGCAGCATACCGGTGTCGGGTAATTCCCCTCCGGCACAGATGATAAGTGCGAAATGCGAGCTGTCCAAAGTAATGGCATGACATGGAACCGTGCGTTCCACCAGATTGGTCAGCATTCCGACACATCCTGAAAACAGTGTGCTGTATTGCGAGTAACTAAGAGACAATCCGCGTGGAGACAACAGTTCTCCGTAACAGCAGATATACTGTTCATGATCAAAGGCGAGTCCGAGATCCTGTGCTTGCAGACGAAACTGATCTTCGGATTCGAACAGATCATGCAGAAGACTTATCATGAATTTATCACGCATACGATAGAGAAAAGATGAACCTGCCACAGCGTTTTCATCCGTTATATCAATTACGGGACCGACATGTTCCATTGCACGAAGCATGGATTCTCTGAGCAGTTCTTCGGTAAGTTCGACTTTTACCAGATAGTCTCTGGCATTGTAAGTGATAGCCTGCTTTGCCATGCTGAAATCCTCATAGCTTGTCAGCATGATAAAGACAGGTTTTTTTGCCCCATACCTCTCTCTGCAGGTCCTGATATATTTAAGACCGTCCATGACAGGCATTTTGATATCGGTAAGAACTATATCGGGCATTTCCTTTTCCATAGCCTTTAAAGCTTCTTCGCCGTTTCCTGCTGTATCGATCACTTGAAGATCCATATTCAGAGATTCGATCATCGATCTTATGCCGACAACTGCCAGCGGCTCGTCATCCACGATCAGTATTTTATACATCGTCCCTTCTTTCCGGGATAGTTACCCGTATGTTTGTATACTTTCCTTCTTCGCTTTCGATCAGGAGGCCGTACTGCATTCCGAATTCATACTGCAGACGCCTATGTACGTTGCTGATACCGATTTCTTTGAAGAACTCGGACCGGTTCTCTCCATCATGGTCGTTTAGAAGCGTAAGGCACTGATCTTTGGGAATACCTACCCCGTCGTCCCGGACATTTATGCAGATGTTTTTTGCCGCGTTGTCACCGGGAACATAATATGCGTGCAGATCGATGTTGCCCGTACCGCCTTTTGGCTCGAGACCATGGAAGATGGCATTTTCGACGATAGGCTGCAGAGTGAATTTGAGTATCTGCGCATTCATGATCATTTCATCATCAACCGTGATGTTCAGTCGAATCATGCCTCCGTAACGGAGATTTTGGATCGTAAAATAATTCTTAACAAGAGACAGCTCCTCTGATATCGGAACCAGAAGAGAAGTACCTTTTGATATACTGCGCAGCAGTGTAGCCAGGCTGGTGGTCATTTCGGTTATACCGTTGGCACCCTGAGCCTGTGACATCATCTTGATGGAATTGAGTGTGTTATACAGGAAGTGCGGATTGATCTGACTTTGCAGCATTTTGTATTCCAGATCGCGCTTTTGTTTTTCGTCCTCCAGACGGCTGTCAAGGAGCCCGGATATATTTTCGGCCAGATCGTTTATACCCTTTCCGATCTCCCCGATTTCATGATCTGCTTCTATCGAAGCGTCTCTCGAGAAGTCACCTTCAGAGATCCTTCCTATCTTTGTCCGTATTTTCGACAGGGGTTTATGTATCAGATCGTTCATCATTTTTACCATAACAAGACCTATTGCGAGTATTCCGATAAGGATAGCTACAAGAATGATACGGAACAGCACCACCTGCCGGTCGGATTCCTGAGCAGAAACGGTCTGGGCAAGATAACATCCGTTCATGAGCAGAGGGTAGGCGATCACAGTACGCTCTCCGTCTGCTGTGTCGATCCGGTAAACTTTGGAGCCGCTGACAGAGACATCGGACATATCCTTGAGAATGCGATACCGGGGATGAATTTCGGATAAGGTATTATCATCGAAGCGATAGAGATGGTCAGCCATCCCAAGATACAGTTCACTGCCGGCCTCCCTGTAATATGCCGACAGTTTGGATGTGATCATATCTGCGGATATCTCCATAAACAGATAACCGCCTCTGTTGGACCGGAATCTGTAAGAGATCGGACGTATGAGAGGTATAACCTTCTTGCCGGTTTTGCCGCGAAGAAAGGGATCGTCGATCATTCCCTGAGAGAATTCGTAGTCATCAGCGGACAGCATTGAGGAAAAATAAGGAAGCTCAGGGATCTTATCGGACAGATTAACGGAAGTGGAGTAACTGGCCTGGCATGCCTGAAGATAATTATCATCGGTTGCGATCACAACCCGCGGCATATATCCGTTTGAAGCATTGTTCTGGTATTCCTCATACAAACGGTCATAAGTGGAAACACTCAGTAAAGTTCCGGGATCGGGGCTTGCCTTTATATACTCCGCAATATCAGAACTTCCCTGACAGAAACGCGCCATTCTGTATACATCCTGGATGTTTTCGTTTATTGAATCACCAAGCATTTTCAGATTGGTCTCGGTCGAACTGATGAGACTGCTCTGCATGTATCTGTTAAAAAAGAAATAACTGGCGGCAGCGATCACTACACACATTCCCAGTATGCTTGAAAGTGTGATGAACATGATCCGACGCTGGATTTTTCCGCTTTTAATTGAATTTCTCGTAAACATAAGGACATTATACCATAATAAGTTTGCTTATTATCGGCCAAAACAGCCTGTGAAAAAAATAGTGTATGAAATATAAAAAAAGTGTATTTTCATTTCACATGTCATCATTAACTTCTATAATTTTTCCATGGAATAAGAATTATTTTCCATGTTTATCTTTTGACCGAACTGATATGTTATCTATGTAGGAAACGACCTGTGGGATGATGCCTCAGGACGTGGCTTTCATAAAAGGAGGAAGTTAAATGAAAAAGAAAGTGATCAGTTTGATGATGAGTGCAGCGATGGTTGCAACCGTATTGGCAGGTTGCGGCGCACAGGCTGCTGCACCTGCACCTGCTGCAGAAGTTAAGGAAGAAGCACCTGCAGCTGAGGAAGCACCTGCTGCTGAAGAGGCACCCGCTGCCGAGGAAGCAACAGAAGATGCCGGAGAACCCGTTACTTTAAAGTGGGCGATCTGGGATGAGAGTACAACACAGTACTGGGGCGATATCAAGGCTGCTTATGAAGCCAAGAACCCCAATGTAACGATCGAAATGGTCGATCTCGGCTCACAGGATTATATGACCGTTCTTGCAACGGAATTATCGGGATCAGGAAGTGACTTTGATGTTGTAACCATCAAGGATGTGCCCGGTTACGCAACACTTGTTCAGAAGAATGCCATAATACCTCTTGATGATTATATTTCAAAGGACGGTATCGATCTTAAGAAATATGCCGGCGCTACGGATCAGGTTGTAGTAGACGGAAAACTCTACGAACTGCCTTTCAGAAACGATTTCTGGGTACTGTTCTACAACAAGGATGTATTTGATGCAGCCGGAGTTGATTATCCTACCAATGACATGACATGGGATGAGTATGATGCTCTTGCAAGAAAAGTAACGGATACAAGCTTTGGTTCACAGGTATATGGTGCGCATTATCATACATGGAGATCCACGGTACAGCTTTGTGCGGTTCTTGACGGAAAACACACCATTCTTGACGGTAACTATGATTTCATGAAACCTTACTATGAGATGGTCCTTAATGAGGAGAAGGACGGAGTCTGCAGAAAGTATACGGATCTGAAGACGGAAGGTCTGCATTATTCGGCAGCTTTCTCAGGCGGAGATGTTGCAATGCTCAACATGGGTTCCTGGTTCATCGCAACAATGATGACGAACCTTGCATCAGGCGAGTATGATTCTTCACTCTGCGGTAACTGGGGCATAGTAAAATATCCTCACGCAGAAGGTGTTGAACCCGGTTCTACGCTCGGTACCATTACAGGTCTTTCTGTTACAACAGCATGTGACACACCGGATGCAGCATGGGATTTCGTTAAGTGGGTAAGCGGTGAGGAAGGCGCAGCAGTTATGGCTTCTTCAGGTAACTTCCCTGCCATCATGACTGATGAAGTTAAGACAGCCATCACAAATCTTGAAGGATTCCCGACAGATGATGCTTCCAAGGAAGCTCTGAATGTTTCGAACCTTTATCTTGAGGTTCCTTACGGTGAAAATGTTTCCGAGATTAATTCGATCCTCGACAGCTATCACGGATCGATAATGACCGGAGAGATGAGCATAGACGACGGAATAGCTGCAATGAATAAGGAAATATCCGCACTGAAATAAGCCGGATAATTGACGGTATACAAAAGGTGGGGATGTAATCCCCACCTTTTTACCGAAATAAAAGGCAAACAGACCTGCCGGAGAGGTAAAAAGTGGGAAAAATGACCGGAACTTCGAATATCGGACAGATCGATGAACTGCAGAGGGCTCTTACGGAGACGATCGAGAGAGCCCGCGTTGAGCAGGATGATCGAGAGAAGAAAAAACTGATACTTAACATAGAAAAATACAACAGCAGGATCGATAAACTCAGGAGCGGGAGAAAGATCAGCAGACAGACCAGACGCGATCTGATCGCTTATTCGTTCATCGCACCGAACTTCATCGGGTTCTGCGTGTTTACACTGATCCCTATCATTTTTGCGTTTGCACTTGCATTTATGAAATGGGACGGCTCTAATCCTGTGTCTTTTGAGGGAATAGATAATTTCAAAAGACTGTGGGGAGATACATTTTTTAAGGCAGCATTTAAGAATACGATAATCTATTGTATCGGAACAGTGCCTCTGACAATGATCGCATCTCTTGCACTTGCTATCATTTTGAATCAGAAAGTATTCGGAAGAGGGATATTCAGAACGCTCGCATTCTTTCCCTATGTTGCATCTTTGGTCGCGATCACCTCGGTCTGGAAGCTTTTGTTTCATCCGTCGAAGGGACCGGTCAACAATATTCTGTATACATTTTTCCATGTTCCCCAGGAAAACCTTCCGCAGTGGTTCTCCGGAGGGTTGTGTGTTCTGTCAATGATCCTTTTTTCCGTATGGAAATATATGGGTTATTACATGGTCATTTACCTTGCCGGACTGCAGGGTATCCCCGGCGAGCTTTATGAAGCGGCAGCGCTTGATGGCGCGGGAACATGGAATCAGTTTCGCTATATTACGTGGCCGCAGCTTAGTTCAACCACATTTTTCGTTGTCGTCATGCTGACGATCAACTGCTTTAAGATATACGACGTTGCAGTGATGCTTGCCGGAGGAGGCAGCGGAGAACTGACCGTTTCCGCAACGGTTCTTGTATACTATATTTATCAGAAGGCGTTTATCGACTGGGATCTCGGGTATTCAAGCGCAGTTGCCATGGTGCTGTTTGTAATGGTCCTGCTGGTTACTATCATCCAGTTCAGAGGACAGGCAAAGAAGGAGGCGTAAGAGTATGAGATCTGCACATAGAAAAGCTGTTCTCGGTAAGATACTGGTATATATCCTGCTGCTCGTCATAGCGATCATAATGATCACCCCGTTTTTGTGGATGTTTTCGGCAGCAATAAAAAGCGACCGTGAAGTGTTCAAGATGAATCCTTTCGTGTTCATTCCGAAGGTCCCGAAGTGGTCGAATTATCTTGATATCTGGACAAGGATACCGTTTGCAAAGTTTGTTGAGAATACCGTTTTCCTGACTGTTGTCGTAACGATCCTTCAGCTTTTAACATCCAGTTTCGCGGCATATTCGTTCGCAAAACTACGGTTCAGGTACAGAAACGGCCTGTTTCTGGCATATATTGCCACTATTGCAATGCCATGGCAGGTTTATATGGTGCCTCAGTTTATACTGATGAGGAGGATGGGTCTGAACGATAAACTGCTGGCCATAATCTGCCTGCAGGCATTTTCGGCCTTCGGCGTATTTCTTATGAAACAGTTCTACGAGAGCATTCCCGATGACCTGTGTGAAGCCGCGAGGATAGACGGCCTCTCCGAGTACCAGATATACACGCAGATCATGCTGCCGCTGTCCAAGCCGGCACTGGCTACACTTATCATATTTACGTTTGTCAACACATGGAATGATTATCTTGGACCGCTTATCTATCTGAAATCACAGGAGAAGAAAACGATCCAGCTTGGACTGAAAATGTTCATATCACAGTATTCATCGGATTACGGTCTGATAATGGCTGGATCAATGCTGTCGCTGATCCCGGTGCTGATCGTATTCCTGTGTTTCCAGAATTACTTTGTGGAGGGTGTTGCAAACACCGGACTGAAAGGATAAATATGGCAACTCTATCATTAAAAGTACTTGATAAATCAGGAAATACCCTTGCAGTGGCAAGCGGTGAGGATTTTGTCGATCTGGTCTATGCAGCCGGATATTCGGAAGGGGATGTCATAGAACTGCAGTCTTCCGAAAAGAACATACATATCAATTGGATGGTTGATGACGCGCTTCAGGAAGCATTTGTATATGTTACCGACACGGTAAAGTATGATATACCGTTCGGTGAGGCAAGGATCAGTTATTCACCGAAGGTTTTTTCCGGAAACAGACATTACATGTATGCCAAAGTTGCACAGCCGGAGGAGGTATATACATACCGGAATCTTGCGTTAAATCCGGCGGACCAGCACAAGGATGTTCCCTGTTATCCTCATGCGAGTGCAAACGTGGAGACAAGGGGAGAGAGCGTTTTTGCCGCCAAAAACGCGATTGACGGAGTCAGGGCAAATCTGTCACACGGAGAATGGCCTTATGAGTCATGGGGTATAAACAGACGCGAAGATGCCTGTATGAAGCTTGAATTCGGAAGAAGGATATGCACCGACAGGATAGTGTTTTATACCCGCTCGGACTTTCCGCATGATAATTACTGGACGGAAGTTACGGTTGAGTTCTCAGACGGTACATCTGAGAAATTTCCGCTTAAAAAAACCGCACTTGCACAGGAGCACAGATTTGCAAAGAGGATGATCGATCAGCTGATACTCAAGGATCTGATAAAATCCGAAGAGCCTTCACCGTTCCCCGCTCTTACACAGATCGAGGTATACGGGACAGTGTGTGGTGATGATGATAAAGACTGAGCAGGAAAAAATGAAAGGATATGAGGAGATCGGATCTGCCGATATAGCGGCAGGGCTTGATTTTGCGCGTGATCAGATACTCAGGGTTCTGCCTGATTTTACGGAATCATTTCAGCCGGCATACAGCGTGAACAATTTCTACGAACCGTCTGAAAACACGGACTGGACGAACGGTTTTTGGACAGGTCAGATCTGGCTTGCATATGAGTATATTAAAAGAACTCATCCCGAATATACGGCTGATATCGACAGGTTATATCATGCAGGCACGGTTCAGGTGCAGAGCTTTCTTGAACGAATAAGAAAAAAGATCAGTGTGGATCATCATGATATGGGATTTCTCTATTCACCTTCATGCGTGGCGGCATACAAATTAACGGGCAATAACGATGCACGATCTGCAGCCGTACTTGCCGCCGATCAGCTTCTGACACGTTTTCAGCCCGTCGGTGGATTCCTGCAGGCATGGGGGCCGATGGACCAGAAGGAGAACTACCGGCTTATCATAGACTGTCTTTTAAATTTGCCGCTTTTGTTCTGGGCATCGGACGAGACCGGAGATGACAGATACAAAGAGATCGCATTAAAGCATATACGCACCGCCGTCTCAAATGTCATATGTGAAGACGGGAGCACATGGCATACGTATTTTTTTGACCCCTTAACGGGAAAACCGGATCACGGGGAAACCTGCCAGGGATACAGGAACGGATCGGCATGGTCGCGAGGTCAGGCATGGGGGATCTATGGAATGGCGATCGCATACAGGTATACTGAGGATCCGGAATATATAAAACTGTTTTATCGTGTTACGGATTATTTCCTTGAGCATCTTCCGGATGATCTGATACCGTATTGGGATCTGGAATTTACTTCGTGGACCGTCAAACAGCTTGAGGATGATCCCCAGCCTCTTGATTCATCTTCCGCATCGATCGCGGCATGCGGTATGCTGGAAATGTCAAAGTACCTGCCCAAAGAGACGGCAACACTTTACATCGGATATGCGAAGAAAATAATGAAGGCCGTTTATGATACATGTGCCGTGCATGATCATACTGTATCAAACGGGCTTGTGCTGCACAGCACTTACTCAAATCATTCACCGTATAATACCTGTAATCACTACGGGGTTGATGAGTGTAATTCCTGGGGAGACTATTTTTACATGGAGGCGCTCACGCGTCTTGACTGCGATTGGGAGGTGTACTGGTAGATTGAAGGGTACCGAGTTTTTAAATCTTGACCGGTTAAACACTAAAGAAGATTTCAGGGATCTTCTCTTTGCAATACTGGGTCCTCTTGAAAAGCGATACAGCAGTACATGTACAGCTATTGACACCGACAGGGTTTATGCTCACTATGATGCGGCGGCGGCTGACATGGAGGCTTTTTCAAGACCTTTGTGGGGACTTGTCCCCGTGTGGGCTGATACTGGGGAAAATATGGAGGATAACGGCATATCTTCCGGGTTTGCGGATATATACCGCAGGGGACTTACCGAGGGAACGGATCCGAATTCTTCCGGATACTGGGGCGATTGCAAACCGTTTGACCAGCGTTTTGTTGAAATGGCGGCGATCGCGTACGGAATGCTGTTCGCGCCGCATGTTCTGTGGGACCCGCTTGGTGAACAGGCCAAAAAGGATCTGGCAGATTATCTTAACCGGATCAATGATATGGAACTCCCGGTATGTAACTGGATATTATTTGCGGTACTTGTAAACATCGCACTGAAAAAAAGAAATATGCCGTATCGCCGGGATATGGTTGACAGATATTTGGACGGACTGGAAACCTTTTATCTTGGAGAAGGTTGGTATTGTGACGGTGATTCCGGCCAGAAAGATTATTATGTTTCATTTGCCATACATTTTTACTGTCTTGTCTATTCTAAGGTCATGGATGGGGAGGACCCAGACAGGTGCATATTGTACAGGAAGCGCGCCATGGAGTTTTCGAAGCAGTTCATATACTGGTTTGATTCTGACGCAGATGCGATCCCGTTCGGCAGATCGCTTACGTATCGTTTTTCTCAGGCGGCGTTTTTCTCGGCATGTCTTATGGCCGGTCTGGAGCCGTTTCCCATGCCTGTTATGAAGGCGCTTATAACAAAGCATTTAAGGAGCTGGCTTGCCAGAGACATTTTTGATCAAAACAGAATGCTTACCATCGGGTACGGTTACGCCAATCTGAATATGAGTGAGCGTTATAACGCGCAGGGCTCCCCATACTGGGCAATGAAGATATTCGCTTTCCTGATGCTTCCCGAAGATCATCCGTTCTTTAAGGCTACTGCCGCAACTGATAAGGAACTTATGTGGAAAAAACCGGTATGCTCAATGAAGTATGCTGATATGCTCGTATATCACTATGGCGATCATACCACTGCTTTTGTGCCCGGAGTATACAGTCCGAACGGCCACGGACATATCGTCGAGAAGTATTCCAAATTTGCATATGATTCCAAATTCGGGATCAGCATCAGCCGCTCACAGTATGAATTGTGTGAATGTGCGCCGGACTGTATGCTTGCGTTTCTGATAGGCGGATATGTATATGTAAGAAGGATCTGTGAGGATCATACGATAACGGAATCATCTGTTATTTCCGTATGGAGCCCGTATCCGGGAATCAGGGTAAAAACGACAGTCACACCGGATGAGAACGGTCACGTTCGCCTGCATGAGATCGACAGTACGATCGACTGTACTGCAATTGACAGTGGTTTTGCCGTAAGGCGGGACGATACGGCGGATGTTGAAATGAAAGTAAATGACGATAAAAACACAAGCAGTGTCATTAATAAGTATTGCGGATGCATCGTGACAGGGAATATTATTGAGGGTAATACCGGTGATGTTTGTGCCTGTTCTTACACGGCTGATCCCAATACCCATCTTCTGTATCCGAAAACAATGATCCCGGCTGTGCGGTACCTGATCAAAAAGGGCAGGAGTGTTTTGAAGACGGATGTAATCAGCAAATGGAACCATATTAAGACAAATTCAAAGGAGGAATGAAGAATATGGAAGTAAGAACGGCAGCATCGCCAAAGGACGTAAAGTATTATGATACCCAAAGGCTGAGGGAGGAATTCCTGATACCTGAGGTGTTTAAAAAGGATGAGATCACATTTGTGTACAGCCACGTGGACAGGATCATCACAGGCGGTGCCATGCCCGTGAATTGTGAACTGAAGCTAAATGCGGCTGATGAACTCAGAGCGGAATATTTCCTTGAAAGACGTGAGATGGGTGTGATCAATATCGGCGGAAACGGCAGCATAAAGGCAGACGGAAAAGTTTATCCCGTAGCACACAGAGAAGCCATGTATCTCGGCATGGGTACAAAAGAGATATCCTTTATGAGCGATGATGGATCGAATCCGGCCAAGTTTTATATCAATTCAACTCCGGCACACAGATCATGTCCGACTGTTGTGATCAGGCAGGAAGGAACACCGGAGGAAGGTGTTGTTATAGTTAAAGATGAGAACAAAGTCCACCTCGGATCATTGGAAGAATCCAACGTAAGAACGATATGTAAGTATATACTCCCGGGGCAGGTGGAAAGCTGTCAGCTTGTAATGGGAATGACACATCTTGAACCCGGAAGCGTATGGAATTCCATGCCGTGTCACACACATGACCGAAGGATGGAGGTATATCTGTATTTTGAAGTTCCCAAGGACGGTTTTGTAATGCATTACATGGGAGAACCTGATGAAACAAGACATATCGTCATGAGAAACGAGCAGGCTGTGATCTCTCCCAGCTGGTCGATACATTGCGGATGCGGATCGTCAAATTATACGTTTATATGGGGAATGGCGGGAGAAAACCAGGTATTCTCCGACATGGATGATGTAACAACCGATATGTTAAGATAACGGCCCTAATATTCTGAAGGAGGAAATAAACATGGGTATATTGAACAGTTTTTCACTTGAAGGAAAAGTAGCATGGGTCACCGGAGCATCCTACGGGATCGGTTTTGCGATAGCAACCGCTTATGCCCAGGCGGGAGCCACAATAGTATTCAACGATATAAACAGGGAACTCGTTGATAAGGGACTTGCGGCATATAAGGAGAAAAATATAAAAGCATACGGCTATGTATGTGATGTTACGGATGAAGAGGCCGTAGGTGCGCTGACAAAGCAGATAGAAGAGGAAGTCGGCAGGATCAACATTCTCGTTAACAATGCCGGTATAATAAAGCGTATCCCCATGTGCGAAATGAGTGCGGACCAGTTCAGACAGGTGATCGATGTGGATCTGAACGCACCTTTTATCGTATCAAAAGCGGTAATCCCTTCTATGATAGAGATGGGCGGAGGAAAGATCATCAATATCTGCTCCATGATGTCGGAATTGGGAAGGGAAACGGTATCCGCATATGCGGCTGCAAAGGGAGGCCTGAAGATGCTTACGAGAAACATCGCATCCGAATATGGCAAATACAATATACAGTGTAACGGTATCGGACCCGGCTATATCGCGACTCCTCAGACCGCGCCGCTTAGGGAAAAACAGCCTGACGGAAGCAGACATCCGTTTGATTCGTTCATCATAAGCAAGACACCGGCTGAACGTTGGGGAAGTACGGACGATCTGATGGGGCCGGCTGTATTTCTTGCATCGGCTGCATCTGATTTTGTAAATGGTCATGTTTTGTACGTTGACGGTGGTATACTTGCATATATCGGAAAACAGCCCGGTTAAAAAACAAACAGATGATTCATAAGGAGAATAAAATGGACAGGATCGTAACTTTCGGTGAGATAATGCTGCGGCTGGCGCCAAACGGCTATTACAGATTTTTTCAGGATGACCAGCTTCAGGCCACTTTCGGAGGAGGAGAAGCAAATGTGGCGGTCTGCCTGGCGAATTTCGGGATGGATGCCGCTTTCGTGACCAAGCTTCCGGAAAATCCGATAGGACAGGCTGCCGTCAATTCGCTCAGATATTTCGGTGTTGATACCGGCTTTATCTCAAGAGGAGGCGACAGAATAGGTATATACTTCCTTGAGAAGGGGGCATCGCAGAGAGGAAGCGTGTGTGTATATGACAGGGCACATTCCGCGATCGCCGAAGCCTCACCGTCCGATTTTGACTGGGATAAGATATTTGATGGCGCAGGGTGGTTTCACTTTACCGGGATCACTCCGGCGCTCGGGGGTGATCTTCCGAAAATATGCCTTGAGGCATGCAAAGCGGCAAAGGAGCGCGGCGTGAAGATAAGCTGCGATCTTAACTACAGGGCAAAACTGTGGACAAGAGATCAGGCCCGGGAAGCAATGACGGATCTGTGTGAATATGTGGATGTGTGCATCTGTAACGAGGAGGATGCAAAGGATGTGTTCGGAATAGAAGCCGAGGGAAGCGATATTACCGGGGGCGTGCTGAATACGGACGGATACAGGTCGGTAGCAAAGCAGCTTGCGGATAAGTTCGGATTTGAGAAGGTTGCCATAACGCTTCGATCATCGATATCCGCAAATGACAATGACTGGCAGGGGATGCTGTATGACGGCAGCGACTGCTTATTCTCCAAAAAGTATCATCTTCATATCGTTGACAGAGTCGGCGGAGGAGACAGTTTCGGCGCCGGACTCATATATTCGCTTGTAAACGGTTATTTGCCGCAGGATACGATCGAATTCGCAGTGGCTGCATCAGCTCTTAAACATTCGATAGAAGGAGATCTTAACAGGGTTACGGTTTCCGAGGTCAAAAAGCTTGCAGGCGGCGACGGATCGGGAAGGGTTCAAAGATGATATGCCGCATCATCAGGAGGTGTTAGACATTGAACGAGATTCTTACGAAAATACATGACATAGGCATCATTCCGGTTATTGCGATCGATGATGCCTCCAAGGCAGTTCCTCTTGCCGAGGCACTTGTTCGTGGAGGACTTCCGGCTGCCGAGGTGACATTCAGGACGGAGGCTGCGGAGGAAGCGATCAGGGAGATAGTTTCAAAGGTGCCTCAGATGCTTGTGGGCGCAGGAACCGTTCTGACGAAGGAGCAGGCTGACAGGGCGATAGCAGCAGGTGCCCGGTTTATCGTAAGTCCCGGATTCAATCCGGAAATAACAGGCTATGTTATCGATAAGGGTGTGTGCATGCTTCCCGGTACGGCAACGGCGGGAGAGATGGAGCAGGCAATGATGCTCGGTCTCGAAGCGGTCAAGTTTTTCCCGGCCGAACAGAACGGAGGAGTTGAAAAGCTCAAGGCTCTTGCGGGACCGTACAGGGGGCTTTACTGGATGCCGACCGGCGGTGTTAATACCGGTAATCTTTATGACTATTTGAGCTTTCCACAGGTTCTCGCATGCGGCGGAACATGGATGGTCAAAAAGGATCTCATAGAAAACGAAAAGTGGGATGAGATCACTTCGATATGCAAAGATGCGGTAAAGACGATGCTCGGTTTTGAGATCCGCCATATAGGCATAAACATAGAAGATGAAGAAGAGGCCGTAAAAAGTGCCCGCACGTTATGCGCTTTGTTTGATCTTGAGTACAGGCCGGGGGATGCCTCTATATTTGCAGGTACCGGATTTGAGATCATGAAAAGAGTGCAAAAGGGAGAGTACGGTCATATTGCCGTAGCGGTATCCGATGTGGACAGAGCGATATATCATCTTGCAAGACGAGGAGCATTGTTTGACGAAGATACAAGAAAGAGCGACGGGAAGGGAACAAAGTTTATCTATTTAAGCGGCGAGATCGGAGGATTTGCGATCCACCTGGTCAGAAAGTAAACATATTGCATTTACAGGCCCGGGAATGCCCCGGGCTTTCTGTTTGAATAAGGGCCAACGGAGTAAAGAATTTGTCAGTTGAATAAATAATTTAAGCGAAAGAGAGTATCACCCTTAAGGTATAATGTTTTTGGACCAAAACTAAAAACCAAAAGGAGGGATACTCTCATGGACTTTATTGTACCACTATGAGGACTCAAAAAAGTATTGAATTTACTGAAGAAAACACTTGACTATATGGAGAGGATATATACGGATAAAGACAGGCAGGAGGAATACGGTCATGGATAAAATGACAGTATATGATAAGGCATATAATAAAGCTAAGCTTGCATTAAAGCTTCAGATAGAGATCATACTTGAATCATACAGGAAAGATCTGGCAAATGTCATGGATGATGACGAACTGTGCCTTATCATCCAGTCCAAAATGATGGCCTTAAACCAGGTGCTGAATGAAATAAACGATATGTAGAAGATCATCCAAGCGCCACATCCAATGCCATCATAAGGCTGAAGCCTATCGCAAAGGATACTACTCCTATATTGGAGTGTTCACCGGCAGACATTTCAAGTATCAATTCTTCCACAACGACATAGAGCATGGCACTATAAGGCTCCAGATCGAAGCCGCGACCATAACACCTGCGGCAAACCCGGTCAGTGCACGCTGTATACCGAGCTTTAGTTCATTCCTTAAGAAGAAAACACAGGCCGATCCCGCCGCCGTACCGATAAAAGGGATCGCGAGCCCCCAGATAACGAGACTGTCATGTTATCTCCTCTCTGTACATACTTGCACTCATACCATAGAATTTTTTAAAAGCCGATGAAAAATGTTCAACGGATGAATAGCCGAGTTCATCCGCTATATTGGTGATCGTCTTATCGGGCAATTTAAGCATGAGCGCGGCTGCACTCATTTTTGCTTCTGTTTTTTTACTTTGGAAATTCATCCCGTAATGTTCCGTCAACAGTCTCTGAGTCTGTCTTGTGCTTAAGTTCAATCTTGAAGCAAGCGACGAGAGTGTCAAAGAAGCATATTCATAGAGGAAGGCTTCCTCTATTATAAGATACTGATTATCTGCAGGTTTGATCACT
>ODAI010833834.1_pt1 | contig 17806 bp, 15 predicted proteins | sample 1539321 | NCBI WGS metagenome assembly ODAI01 (sample SAMN02144231, study PRJEB22623) | gut metagenome | biome: sheep rumen | host: Ovis aries | place: New Zealand | reverse complement strand
GGGGGCTTTTCGGGGAAGGGCTTCCCCTGCAGGGGGCGCGGCCTCTCCCCGGGGGCGCGGGCCTCCTTTACCCTGGTGTGAACCAAGGTTCCGTCCCGGGCGCGGCGGGAGGCATGCCTACGGCACCGCCGGTGCTGGGGATGAGGATGACGTTGGGGCACTCTTTGAGGATGGCCTCGGTGCACTCCTGGAAGCGCTCGTGGCTCTGCGTGGGGGTGCCGTCGTCGTGGCGCACGTGGAGGTGCACGATGGCGGCACCGGCGTCAACGGCGCTCTTGGCTTCGCGCACGATCTCCTGCACGGTGTAGGGCACATTGGGGTTCTGTTCTTTGGTGACTTCGGCGCCGCAGATGGCGGCGGTGATGATGAGTTTATCCATAGTATTCCTAAATTAATTTTTAATTTTCAATTTTTAATTTTCAATTTCATCCAGCTTTCCTTGTATTTTCCGCCGGCCAGGCCGCTGATCTCCTGCCAGCGGTTCTGCAGGGCCGACTCCTTGTTGAGCTTGGCTTCGACGCTTTCGTAGATGTCCTGGTAGGTGAGGCGGAAGATGTTGTCGCCCTGCGATTTGACCTCTTTGAGGAGGAAGTAGGTGAGGAATCCGTGCTGGTAGGCGTCGAAGGCGTAGGCGGTCTTCGTGTCGTCGGCGGCGTAGAGCACCACGGCGTCGGCGCGGAGGTTGGCCTTGCGTTTCTTCTTCTTGGGGTCGATTTTGCGGTCGGCGCGCAGGATGGGCTTGCCGTCGCGGCCGTGGCCGTCGAAGCTGGCGTCGAGCACCACCGTGAGGTTCTTCACCGGGTAGGCCTTGAAGGCGTTGCAGAGGGCGTCGACGCTGAGGCACTGGTCGGCCAGGCGGCCGACCTCTTTTTTGCTCAGCACGATGTCGAAGCGGCTGCTGTCGTTTTCGTCGGTGGAGTCCTTCTTCTTACCACAACGACTCTTTTTCCCGTTGAGGCTCTTGATGTTGTCGGCGTTGATGCCGTTGGGCAGCAGGTAGGTGACGCCGCCCAAGTCGGTCAGCCCGTGGCCGGCGTAGTAGACGATGAGGTTGGCGCGGGGCTGCGGCGTCTCGCCCTTGCCGGCCACGGCCTGCGAGAGCTCGGCCAGCCAGTGGATGCCTTCCTGCTGGATGGTGGCCAGCGTGGCGTCGTTGAGCACTTTCACCTGCCGCTCCGGCACCCCGAGGGCGTGGACAAAGTATTGGCGAGCAATGTCGCCGTCGTTCGCGGCATAGGGCACATCGGGGATCAGCGGGTGCTGGTAACGCTCGTTGGCGATGATGAGCACATAGGTGTCGGGGTTGCGCTGGCTGGTGCGGGGGATGTTGTAGTCCACGTAGTTGTCCTGCATCCGCTCGGCGCGCATGCGGGCCACCGTCTGGCTGTACACGTCGATGATGCGTATCTCGATGGCGGAGCGGCGGTAGTAGTGGGTATTGAGCGAGTCCTTGTACGACTGGGTCACGTAGCGGTAATTGTTGCGCGTGTGCTGCAGCGAGGGGTTCTGCTCCTCGAGGTTGGCGCGGACGGCCTGGGCGCGGAGGTAGGCGAGCTGGCAGTTGTTGCGGATGCCCGTGCTGCGGTCGACGGAGATGCGGAGGCGTTCGCCGTTGAACACCACGGGGCAGTAGCGGAACTCGCCGTAGCGGCCGTCATAGCCCACGGCGGAGGTGAACTCCGTGCCGTCGGCCGACGACGAGATGGTGATTTCCACCTCCTGGCCCTCCTTCAGGTGCTCGGCCAGCGGGCCGTGGAGGAACTGGCTCGTCAGGCTGCAGATGGCGCGGCAGGAGTTCGACGAGTCCACGTCGAACGTGCCCAGCGGGTAGTCGTCCGTGTAGCCTTCGAGGTGCTTGCAGTTGTAGTTCAGGCGGTAGACCAGGTCCAGCCGCATCAGCCCGTCGGCGAACATGGTGTCCACCAGGTCCGCCTGCACGCTGATGAAGCTCTCGTCGTAGAGTTTTTGGTGGTTCGGCAGGGCGGTGAGCCACTGCTCGGCCTGGCGCTGCATCTGGCGCTGCTGCTGCAGCACCACGTCGGCCAGCGAGTCGCGTATCTCGTTCTGATAGCGGCGGTTGAGGGCCTTCTCGCCCGTCTGGGCGGCGGCCTGCATGAGGGTGGCGGCAAGCAGCGCCGTGAGGAGTAGGGTCTTCTTCATGCGGTCGTAATTGGGGCTGCAAAATTACGACTTTTTTTTGACATGGGGAGAAAAAGTTTTTCCCCCGCGGACAATCGCGGACAATCGCGGACAATGCCCTCCTATTCCCCTACCGTTCCCCTACCGTCTCCCTACCGTTCCCCACCCCCAAACACACAAAAATGGTAATTCCAATACAGCAAATCTTTTGTTTTACGTTTGCATTACGCACCAACGCATCCCCTGTATCCCAATATATGTGTGCAAAGATACGGGTTTTGTTTTAAATGTCAAAATTACAGACTAACGTATTTGCACATTCTGTTGTTTGAACGGATCTGCTTTGGGAGAAGGGATGGATTGAATTAGTCGGAAAAGTTGTTCGGTATCGGCCACGTCTGTCAGTCGCATTTTCCCGTCGGGAGCCTGAAGTTTGAAAGCGTTACAATTTGTAACGGTTTCGTTGCCCTCTTTCTTCAAACGATTTTTCAAGACCCTCCAGTAGGTCTGAGGGTTGGTGCTTTCGGTCAGAACCTCTACCACATCCACAATGGAGAAATACCATTTCTCATGCTCGTCATCCCATACGGTGCGAACCTTCTTCTCTTCAAACAATTGTATTGCTTGCCTCTTGGTCATATTTATATAATATCTTTGTTCGTTTTCATTATTGCACCACATATTCCCACATTCACGCATTGACTCATTTTATATAATTCAATTCAACGGTATTCGCAGCCTTCGGCACACACATTAGCACATTCTGTTATTCAGTTATACGTTGGTTCCACATGGTCGCCGACCTCTGTTCAAGCAATTAATTGTTCAAGATTTACATATTAACACGTTCATTTACTTGTCTCATTTAACATGTTCTGGTAACGTTGTGTTGAAATTATTGGATGGTATTATTTCATTTCTAGGCTTCTGCTGGTTGAATTTTTTATTTTTCTTATGACGTAATGAAGTATGAAAAATTGTATGGCAGTGAATTTGGAAATAAGAAAATCATTGTATGATGGATGCAATAAAAAACAATATACTGCGTTATTTATAGCAAATTATTAAGTACAAGATGGATAGAAAAATAGAAGACATAAAGGCTGAAATAGAACAACTTCTTAAAACAGAACCAATAGATTACTCTCGATTTACAGTTCTCTCAAATGAGCTTGTGAAACAAGATAGGGAGCATGTGAGGTTCTCTGTAGATGCTGCCATTATTAATAGATTGGGCAAAGAGTTGGTTGGACGTGCTGAGACAGCCATTTCGGAATTGATAAAGAATGCATATGATGCTGAAGCGTCATATGCAAAGCTCATTTTTCAAAATGCGTATAGCTCTGGTGGAACTTTAGTAATAGAAGACGATGGCTTGGGAATGACTTATGATGATCTTATCAACGGTTTTATGCGGATTTCATCATCTGATAAAATTCATAAACCTGTAAGTCCTAATTACAAACGTAAAAAAGCAGGAAAGAAAGGTATTGGACGTTTTGCCGCACAGCGTTTAGGAGAGAAACTGATTATTGTTACACAAACTGCAGATTCCGAACTGGCAATCAGGGCTACAATTAACTGGGCTGATTTTTTGATGGACTCGGATGTTAATGAAGTCTCAGGTCATATAGAATATATTCAAAAAGAAAGAAGCCATGGTACTACGTTATATATTGAGAAATTGATTGAAGGATGGAGTGATGCGGCTATTTTGAGATCATATCGTTATACAGAAGACTTGCTCATTCCCGAGCCTCTTTCGAGAGAGAGAAAAGATTGGGATGAGAATCGAGAAGACCCGGGATTTAAAGCCTCTTTTTATAGAGATACTTTATCCGAATCCACAAAGGTTGTTGATGAAAACATTGCATTTTACGATCATGCTCTGGCTATCATAGATGGATATATTGATAAAGAAGGACTTGGACATTGGCGTTTCTGGAGTAGAAAACTTGATGTTCTGCAAGGAGAATATCGTAAAATGGGCAAAGATAGGGAAGATTGTACTATTCCGTATACCACGGCTCATTCTGTTCATTTTAAGACATATTATTTCATATATGAACGTAGCTTGATCCCGGGTTCATTATTTTCATATGTAAAGAACCTTGGTTCAGAGATAGGAGGTATTAGACTTTATAGGAATGGCTTTCGAGTCCCTCCGTATGGAGAAAAGAATAACGATTGGATCGGATTGGATGAGTCGGTGAGAAGGAGAACCTTTATTTTCCCACACCAGAATCAGAGTTTCTTTGGATATGTTGAAATAGATGATGCAGCTTCAGAACTGTTTGAAGAGACCTCAAGCAGAGAAGGCCTTATTGAGAATCAGGCCTTTGCCGAAATACAAGATTTTGTGTATCGTGCAATAACAACTGCCGGTCTTGAAATTGCAGCTTTGAGGCAGAGAAAACAAACTGCAAATCAAAAAGATTGGGAGAAAAAAAATCCAAGCCAAAATCTTAAAGATGCAATTGAAGAATTGTCTTCTTTGATAGACGAAGAAACCGATTTTGACTCGAAAGAGAATGAAACAAAGGATGATGACACAAATGGAAATAGACAGTATAAAAACAGGCGAAAACAATATCATGATGTATTTGAAAAAATAAGATCTAGCCAGGAAGAACAAGAATCTCAAAATCAAGATTTGCTAGACAAAATTAATATGTTAAGGGTTTTGGCTGGTCTTGGTTTGGCAATTGGTGAATTTATACATGAGATTAAATACTTTTTCCCCGGATTCGCAGCAGAAATAAACCACCTGAAAAATAAATTGATAGGGAATACTGAGGCATTGGAGAGGTTGGCTCTTGTTCAAGCAAATTTTACTTCGATGGAAAGCTATCTAACATTTTTTGATCATTCTATTTCAAAAAATGCAAGACGGATCTTGGAACCAATCAAAATAAAGGAAGAAATAAAGAAGTTCGAGGATGTGATAGAAAATGACCGAAAAAGAGCGAATATTGATGTAAAAGATAATAGAGATGAAGTAAGTGTGTTGTTATCCGATATGCAAACAATCCCAATGCATCCTTCTGAGTGGGCATCAATATTCTTTAACCTTTATTCGAACGCCAAAAAAGCGATTAAGCGTTCAACTCAAAGACACAATGGACACATATTCATTGAATGTCACCAAAACGGTGATATTATTATAATAGATTTCTCGGACAATGGATGTGGTGTTGATTTCTCCATTAAGGATCATATGTTTGAGGCTTTTGTTACGACAACATCTGCTGCATCTCAAAGTAGTACGGACGATGAAGTATATACGGGAACAGGACTTGGACTAAGTATTCTCAAAGATATTATAGATAGTTATGACGGGAAAATATATCTATTAGAGAAACCGAAAGAAGGATATGCTACAACTTTTCGAATAGAGATACCCAAATTAAAACAATAAAGGATATGAAACCAAAATATTTATTTATAGATGACGAGACTGGTGGTCCCACTACTGCTTTGCTAGACGGTTTTAAGGATACAGGTTTGCTTTCAGTCATACCTTTGTCAATTGATAAAAATGACACATTTGAGTCGATATGCAGTAAAATTGTCGAACAATTCGCTCAACAAGACATTAATGGTATCCTGATTGATTTGTGCTTGGATGGTGCAGGGGAAAATAGTATGTATTTCAAGGCACCTCCATTGGCTCAACAAATAAGATCTAAAGCATCAGAAGGAATTATTAAACAATGCCCAATTGTTCTATGTTCGACGGTCGAAAACATGGATACATATTATACTCGCGATAAGGCAAGTCATGACTTGTTTGATTGTTACTTTAACAAAACAGACTCTTCGTTTATGCGGATTGCCACAAAACTTGCGTCTATTGCAAAAGGGTATTTGCAGTTAATGGGGGAATGGACCGTTGAATCAATTTTAAATCGTCCTAAAGCCGAATTGTTGGATTTGCGAATTGTCAACTATTTGGAAGAAGAGACATTATCTCCTTTTGATGTCTCGCACTTTATTATCAAGAGTTTATTTTCAAATTCAGGAATACTAATAAATGAAGATGTGCTTGCCGCTCGAATGGGAGTAAATAGAGAAGCTTCTGGTGTTGCATGGTTGCAATTAAAGAGTGCAATAGAAAAGGAAGCGCAATATAATGGCATATTTGCAGATGGTTGGAAACGGTACTGGGCAGATAAGGTGGGTGCTTATTACAATAGGCTATCTGGCGGTACCCCTTGTCAGGTGAGTAATGCACATGAGCGAATTGAGGTGTTGATAAGGATGGGATTTGATGGTATTACGGCAGCAGAACCCATCAAATTCAACAAAAGCACATACTTTAATACTACATGTGAGTACTATAAACTTCCAATAGATTCGATGGAAGGAATACCAATTGAAGATTCTGCTTTGTTAAAGCCATGGCAGGAACATCACTATGTGTCTTTTTATGCACTGGCAAAAGGCGATTTCCCAGAAGTAAAGATAGGAATTGAAGGTAAGAAAAAATATGCCGAAATGAAAAAACGTATTGAATATGAGCAACAAGCCTAAGGGTAATAGAAACTCTACTTTTTTTCATGACCGAGCTAATGAATTACGTCAAATACAACAGTCATTAGAATCTCTTTTTCCTGAAAGTTATATTGTTTTAGATCCTCTCATGGAAGCAGCAAAAAAACTGGATATTATTGCGGATGGGGAGAAAACGATAGATAAATGGGGGTATGACATTTCAAATCTAATACTTCCAGTAGGTGACATCCACAATGTTAAACCAACAGGTATACAGGCGAAAATAAGTGTGAGCTGTTCCTGTGAGTTCAATGTAAAAGATTGGGATAAAAACATTTGTGACCCATTCCTGTCTTATTCTTTCCGAATTCGTATGTTTGGGGATTGTGATGGAGTTAGTTATTCTTGGGGAATGCATATTGACAAAGATGATTCTTTTAGTCAAGAAGAATGGCATCCATTATACCATTTGCATTGTTTTGAAAGCAGGTTAGATTCTCCCACAATCCTGATTGATCATGAAAAAAAGAGAGGCACATTTTTGCTGAATGTGCCAAGAATAGTACATTATCCACTAGATATTGTTTTGGGAATTGGCTTTTGCTTGATGAATTTCCACAAAAAAGATGTGTTTAAAAAAATATACACTAGTGATTTGCAATTTCCGAGGCTCTATAATAGATCTCGTGATATGATATTGGGGCCATTTTTTGGTTCACTTGCAGGGAATGCCAATAGTGTATATGATAAAAAAGTATTATGCCCACAAATCGTATAATTACCAGTTCTGTCTTACGAAAATTTGCTTTATTGTGTGATTGCAGTGATATACATTACACAGATTGTTTCATTGTTTCTACTTTCATAAAGCAAAACGGTATTAGAGTGGAACACAATCGGTTCTTGTTGGACCATATAATAGATAATGCAAATGTTTCGCGTTTTATAGACTATTTGCATCAAAAGAACATTCGATTGAGCCTTGAGGATTTGGTTGTTTTTTTTGAATTTGTTGTTTCACCGCAAGAGAAAAAGGTTAATGGCGCCGTATACACACCGGAATATGTTCGAGAATATATCGTATCATACATTTTAGAAGAGTTAGAGGGGCCGCTGTGCGAGAAGAAGTTTGCGGATATTGCATGTGGATGTGGAGGATTCCTTCTTACATTAGCAAAGCGTCTTCATAGTGCAGGAATACCATATGTTAGGATCTTTAGAGAATGCTTATATGGGGTAGATATAGCAAAATATAGCATAGATAGAACGTGCATAATGCTTTCGTTGCTAGCACAAGAAGAAGAAGATTTGGATGAATATTGTTTTAATTTAATTCAAGCAGACTCTCTTTGTTTTGAATGGCAAACGGTGGATTCAATTAGGATACATGGTGGATTTGATGCAATTGTAGGGAATCCACCATATGTTGGGGCTTCGAAGATAGATAAACATAGTCTTGAATTAATGAAGCGAATGGAAGTCTCCCAGACAGGTAAGGCAGATTTGTATATTCCATTCTTCCAAATAGGAATAGAAAACTTGGTCGAAAATGGTCTATTGGGGTATATTACCGTTAATAATTTTTATAGGAGTGTAAATGGTCGATCATTAAGACATTATTTTGCTCGCAAGGGATTAAAAATTCGAATTGTTGATTTCGGCGCAGAACAAATTTTTCAGGGAAGGTCTACGTACACATGCCTTTGTTTTATAAGGAATGAGAGAGAAGGTTCAGTGTACTATACGATGTGCAATAGTAAACAATATCATCAAATAACAGAAAAAAGTTTTGTCCATTGTACATATCAACAACTGTCCGGGGAAGATGCATGGATGCTGTCTGCTGGTGAATTTTTGCCGATGATAAAAGCTGTTCGTAACATTGGAATTCCATTAGGGGAATATACAACTATACGCAATGGATTTGCAACCCTTAGAAATGATGTTTACATTTTCACTCCGAAGTATGAAGATGAATTCTACTATTATTTTGAATCTACAGATGGGGAGGAATCGGTGGAAAAAGAAATATGTCGAGAAGCCATAAAGGGTAATATCTTGAGAAGTAAAAAAGACATGATATTATATAAGGAAAAACTTATTTTCCCTTATAAGGCAGACAAAAATAATAGTGTTTCCCCTTTGCAAGAAGATGAGTTGCAAGCCCAATATCCAATAGCATATAGCTATCTTAAGAAAAACAAAGTAGAACTTGCCCAAAGAAGCAAATCAGAAAAAATAATTCCTTGGTATACCTTTGGTCGTACACAAGCCTTAAATATATCGGGTTATAAGTTGCTGTTTCCTTATATAGCGGATAACCCATATTTTATTCTTTGTGAAGACAAGAAATTAATGTTCTACAATGGATATTGTATTGTGGATGAGTCTATGGATAAGCTTCGTTTTTTGCAGAAACTGCTCACTTCCAGGTTGTTCTGGAATTATATCAAGGCAACAAGCAAGCCTTATGGCGGAGAATTCTATGCCCTCGCAAAGAATTATATTAAATCTTTTGGTGTTATAGAATTATCTGATGAGCAAAAACAATCTTATGTTAGAATGCCACAAATCGAGTCCGATAGATATATTGAGAGGATGTATGGAGTATCTATTGAATAGCTGAATTTCTTTGTGTCATTCTTGTATACAGCTATTTTTTTGAGGCAATAAACCACACTCTCTTTTGGTATATCGTAGGTGGCCGCTAATTGCTCAACAGATATTCCCTGTTTTGTGATATTTTATCAAATCCCCAACTTCTGTTGATCTCCAGTGTGCCGTCTTTTTCTTCTCTTGAAGCATACTGCCCATGGGGGACTCCACAACAGGTTATAACGCAACCTCAATATTGTTCTACAGCATTCTCTTCGTTTTGGCTTTCTGACTGTGCAATTGCTTATCAATGAACATGTCGACTTTACTCTTGTCATCTGCAAGATTGCCATACATTTCCTTATATGTCATTGAAAGTGTAATCATGTGTTCCAAATGCAATATTATTTATCTCCAAAATCCATTGTTAGTTGCTGTTTCCACATATAATTATTTGAAACCAAAACTCTTTCTTTAATTGCTTTTAATAGAGCCCTCATGCTTTCAAAAACAGGGTAGGGATACGTTATATGTGCGTTTGAATAGTAAAGTATCTGAATACCATGTTCTTCGCATAATTTCTTTTTCGCAGCATCTCGTTCAATTGTTAATTTAAAGAAATCTTCCCCACCGAATAATCGTGAGGGGGAGAAGTGTTGTCTCCCTTGACATTCTATCGCTACTCCATATTCAGGCAAAAAGAAATCTAAAAACATGCTGCGATTATATCTTAACCAATCAAACCCCTTTTCCTGCTCAAAAGCAATATTATTTGCTAGTAAAAGGTGTCGAATTTCTCCCTCCATGTTGCTTTCTGGACAAGTAGGACAACCTGCGCCGAAAAGGTGATTGTTTGGAGTTTGCCAAAATTCTCCGTGTTCTGGACAAATAACGCAGACTTTTGTCGCTGTATTTACATATTGAACTTTGGAATAATCGTATTTATCTTCATGAACAAGTTTTGCCTTCTCAATAAACTCTTCATTAGTCAGGCGCTTGCTGCCACCACAAATAGGACATCCGTATCCACGATAATGAACTTTGGCACGTTGCCAAAATTCGCCATGATATGGACAAATGATTTTAACGAAGTCGTCTAAATGCACAAAATTAACGCCAGAATAGTCATATTTTCCATTGTGTTTCTGTGTGCATTTTTCAATAAAAATTGGAAGAGTTATCCTAGGGATTCTAGTAATTTGTGCTGACAAGTCTGTTGGAAGGATTCCATTGCAAGTAGGACAGTTGCCTCCTTTAAGATGGGTTTGTGGATACACCCAATATTCTCCATGATTGCGACATATTACACACACTTTCTTTGAGAGTCCCTGGTAATCTATTTTAGAATAATCGTATCGGTCTCCATGTACCCTTTTTGCACGCGCAATAAACTGCTCTGTTGTTAGCTTAGGAGTTCCATAACATTCAGGGCAACGGTGCCCTCTAAGATGGTTATTGGGTGTCATCCAAAACTCTCCGTGTTCAGGACATATTATGCAAACCTTTTCCTTATTACCCATATAATCTACTTTAGAATAGTCATATTGATCTCCGTAGATTTCTTTAGCTTTCCTTATAAACTCCTCTGTAGTTGATTTAGGAGAGCCAAAGCATATTGGGCAACCATTGCCGTACATGTGTCCAGAAGGCAGTTGTTGAAATTCTCCGTGTACGGGACATATAATGGTTACAGGAATATCCAACCTTTGATAGACAACTTTTGAGTAATCGTACCTACCTTTGTGTTTACGAGTGGATCTTTCGATAAAAATCTCCTTTGTAATCCTCTGATGCCCACTACATTCAGGACAAGAGTGATTGTTTAAAAAGTTATGAGGTGTTATCCAAAAGTCACCATGTTCGGGACAAGTAATACAGACTTTTATTTCTGTATTTACGTATATGACCTTAGAATAATCATACTTATCACCATACAGACGCTTTGCTCTGTTGACAAAAACCTCTAATGTTAGTTTCTTGGGCATCCTTTCTGTATTTAGAACATCTTCCCCTTTGTTCCCAATGCCTTTTTGTATTCCTCTTTCAGATTTTCTTTTGTGATTGGTTCTTTCTCTTGCTCTATCTTATGGAGACGGAATTCGATGGCTCTTTTACTACGGTTAAAGAGTTTGGACAATTCTTCGATGGTTGTCTTTTCATTTAGCAGCGTCCATAGACGTTCATCATCCTCTACCGTCCATTTTACTCCGTGATTGGAATATTTCTGACGCATTTTGTTTTTGGATGACGGTAATGGAGACTCTGATTGTGGGTGTTCATTCCTTGTCGAATAACTCTGTTTGCTGGGGATTACCCCGCGAACACCACCTTTAGGATTAGGCACATCTCCTTTGTATCGGGGTATCAAGTGCATGTGAACGTGAAAGACCGACTGGCCTGCTACCTCGCCCACGTTGATGCCAACATTATATCCGTCAGGATGGAAACGCTCTTCTACTTTCTGCCTGACGTATTGCAACATCACGTTCATTGCTTCTCGCTCATGGTGCGTGAGGTCGAAATAAGAGGCAACATGTCGTTTGGGAACGATGAGCGCGTGCCCAGGAGAAACCGGGTAACCATCATAGAAGGCCACACAAATAGCCGTCTCGCATATCACTTCCACTCGACGAGCCAACCTACAGAACGGGCAGATTTCTCCTGCGGTGCGGGGAAGTTTGTTGAAATGATTGTATTGGTATAGTTCATAGGAACTGTTACTCACCAAACTCTTATATGGCAGCTTTACGTTGCATTGGTAGGTGTACTGCTTATGGATGGCATGAAGCCGGAAGCCTTCTTCCTCCAAGTCGCGACGAACTGCATAATAGGCCGTTCCCGTTGGCTTCAGCAAATTCGAGACATTCATCAACACCTCCGCCTGTGCATAAGGTTCAAGAACATTAAGAACATAATTGCAGATGATTGTGTCAAATCGTCCTGTGGGATAATCGGGACGATAATAATAGTCGTATCCGACAATATCCAAACCTTGCCGGTGCAACTCATCCGTATCATATCCGAAACCGCATCCGAAATCGAGGATGCGACCTTTCAGAAGTCCTTTGCCCAAAAGATAACGTGAGGGAACAGAAAGGTCTGTCCGTTTTATAGCAGTCAAATACGGATGGTTTATCTTTTCCGGTTCTATGTGCGTCAGTTTCTCCATAGTTCGAAGCCCATATTTAGTGCTATTTGACTCAAAGGGTTAAATGTGCGGGCAAAACAATTGCAGAGCGTCGCATTATCCATATGTATCAATTCTTGTGGAGTGCATCCAAGGGAGATGTAATCCTCAAGTATTTCTTGCCCGCGATAGTTTTCACTTAAGCAAATACGAACAGCTTTCTGCTGTGTGCTGGCAAGTTTCAACAAGTATCTGTTCAGATCTGGCAGACGGTCGCTCTTTGAAGAATTCACGCTTCCATCAGCAGGAATAAGATTCCACAACAGGTTATGTGAAACAAAACTCCAAGGAATAAAATGGTCAAGATCGTAATTGCCAACCGTTATAGGTTTGTCTGTATAAATGCACTTCTGCCCATCAGAGTGTTCCAACACAAAATCCCAATAGTTGCGCTGGCGAGTTAGTGCTTGGCGGTTTTCTGCTTTCACCAACTTGTTTATGATATTTGGCACATTGGGATTCCGTACTTGAAGAAAAGAGGAAAGATTCCAATAAGCGTAGTCTTTCAGAATAACATGGTTTTCTTTCAAATATGGTAACCAACATGGGTTCAGCTCAACCCATATTGTATCATCATCTTTTGTAAGTTTGTAAAGACAATTATTCTCAAACGATTGTGAACGTCGCATTATCTCTTTGGTGTCAGCGATGTCGATCCATGGACGCATAAACCAATAGGGAACGTTCTTCGGAAGAAAACCGAGTGTTTGTCTGACTTGTGTGTCGTTCTTATGCGAGTGTAACCATTTACGTAGTTCGTTAAGGTTAATGTTCATCGGTAGCTGATGCACTTCTTGAAGAGATATGATTGCATCACGCAAAGAATCACTTTTGCCAAATGATAGTCGGGAATAACTTACAGGATACCATGCATTGACTGTCATCTCAACCATAATGTCCCAAATATTCATTCGAGTCATATCTTTCTTTACGTACAGGTCAAGAATACCCATGAACCAATAGAACTTATATGTCGCCGACGTGTTTTTGAAAATGCGCGTCAACGGCTCTATTGGCAATGTTCTGGATGGAGGAAGTGTATTCATCTGTTTGCTCAATCATTTGCATTTTGATACATAAGGGGCATAGAACCTACGAAGAAGGATCGAAGAAGGGATACCACCGAAGGGTCGCCGAAAGATCATCGAAGGATTACCCATAAATATTACTGCGATATCCTTACCGCCAGATTTGCCTAATATGTGCCGTATAGTCATTTGGGGGATTCCTCCTTTTCAAGTTCTTTTTCAAGTTCCTCTATCGTGGGCAAGGTCGATACCCATTTGTCGGCGACCTCTCGGCTGACTTCTGTCTCCCACGATGCCACACCAATGGGTTTGTTCATTCCGGCAAGCGAATAGCGTACTACCGTTTCGTTCTTGCTTTTCACCAAAAGAAGTCCTATGGTCTTGCCGTCCGTTTCATGCCTCATGGTTTCGTCCACCACGGTTTGGTAGAAGGACAACTGCCCCATCATACCGGGATTGAAGGGCACGGCCTTCAGTTCTATTACCACATAGCAACGCAGTCGCAGGTGATAGAAAAGCATGTCGATGTAATAGTCCTGACCTCCCATTTCAAGATGGACCTGACGTCCAACAAAAGAGAATCCTTGTCCCAATTCGAGAAGGAAGCGCGTGATATGTGTGGTCAGGCCGTCCTCTATTTCTTTTTCCCTGCTATTGGCATCGGCGCCGGTGCAATCCAAAAGGAAGGGGTCTTTGAACATCTGTTGCACCATGTCGGACTGCACGGCGGGAAGTGTCCCGTCGAAGTTGCTCGGCAGTTTGCCTTCACGTTCCAGGGTGTAGTTGTCCAGTTGCAGTTCAAGGATGTTTTTGCTCCATCCATGCTTTATGGCCGCCATCGCGTAAGCCAATCTGCGATTGGGTTCTTTGGCCTTCTCCATCAGGCAGATATTGTGACGCCAGGGCAATTGTGCAACGCTGCGTTGCACAATTGCTTCGTCGGGCCAAATCTCGGCGAAGCGACGCATGTATTTCAGGTTTCTCGGAGAGAATCCGTTTTGGTCGGGAAATGCTGTTTTCAAGTCTGCAGACAGCCTGTCAACAATACGAGCGCCCCATCCATCTGCTTTCTGTCGCTGGAGGATATGTTTGCCAATCTGGTAATACATCATGGTCATCTGCACGTTGGCAGTCCAAATGACCTGCCTGCGGCTGTTGGCAACGAGTTCCTTCAGAGTGGAGAGGGTTTCTGCATACCATTCGGGCAGGTTGTTCTCAGCGGGAGGAACGGGAAAAAACGCCTCCTCGTGTCTGGATGCGCGACCTTTTCTTGTTGTCAGTTCTTTGCCCATCTTCTTAGCTGTTCTTTTAATAAACTACTTAATTTTAAGTCATAACGGCTTGCAAGCAAAGAATTCGTGGCCCAAAAAGCTGTATTTTGCCATATGATTTGTTTATTCGTTTAAAAGTGCAAAGATACGAAGAATGTTTGGATGGGCAAAATTAATTTGTTCAGGTTTGTGCGACGGACGGATTTCAACGGTGAAATTGCTTGATTGTCTGAATGCTTGATTGTCTGATTGTTTGAGTTGGAGAGGAGAGGGGGGGGGGCGGTGTCCGCGATTGTCCGCCCATGGTGGCGTCAGGGCGGACAATGGCGGACAGGGCCGAACTATTCCCCTAGGGAGTCCCTACCGTTCCCCTGGCGCACTTCTTGGGGGTTGGGTTGGAGGGGTTGGACTTTTTGGCGGAGCTGTTCGATGTCGAGCTGCTGGTAGCCCATTTCGTCGGGGTTGGCGAAGTGCTGTCGGTTGGCGAGGTAGGATTCCTGGTTGTATTGGGAGGCTTTGTCGAAGAGGCTGTTGGCGAGGGCGCTTTTGAGTTGGTCGATGCCGATGCGGCCCTGCTGCCATTGTTCGAGCTGCCGGTGGGAGAGGTATTTGGCTACGGTGCGGATGGCGGTGGAGTCGGTCTGCAGTTTGCGCTGGAGGTCGGGGAGGTTGACCCAGGAGGTGATGGTGGTTTCGAGGAGGGCGATGTTTTTGCGGTCTTTGTCGGTGTAGTAGCCGAGGTAGGCGTGGCAGGGTTCGACGAAGATGACGGGTTTGAGGCCTATTTTGCGGAGGATGGAGGCGAAGAAGACGCAGGCGTCGATGCAGTTGGCCTGGCGGTTGCGGTAGATTTCGTCGAAGAAGCGTATGTGCTGGACGTTGGCGTTGGGGGAGGGGTTGGAGGTGCAGGAGATGGAGGCGTAGGTGATGCCGCGCTCGAGGGCGTAGCGCCAGACGGCGCGGACCTGTTCGGTGACGTTGCCGGGTCCGTTTTGGTAGCCGGAGAGGCGGACGGAGGGGTCGCGGTCGAGGATGTCGGTGAGGATCTGCTGGATGTAGGGGTGGTCTTCGTTGACGTAGGCGGCGAAGAGGTAGCGGGTGTCGACGAGGGTGTCGGCGGTGCGGAGGGAGAGTGGGCATTCGCCGACGGGGCGCGCGTTGAGGCGGAGGTTTTTGATGTCGACGGGTTCGTCGTTGATGTAGCAGGTGAGGGTGAGGTCGAGGGGGCGCGGCTGGCGGAGGGCGATGAGGGCGTCGTATTTCCATTTGATGTCGGGGGTGAAGGTGTAGTTTTGTCCGCGGTGGGGGAGGATTTCCTGGAAGATGGTGACGTAGTTGAGGGAGGAGGAGTCGATGACGACGCGCAGCACGGCGTTGTCGCGCGGGGCGGTGAGGGTGACTTGGAGCGGGGCGAGGGGTGCCTGGTTGCTTGATTGTCTGAATGCTTGATTGTCTGAATGCTTGATTGTCTGATTGTTTGAGTTGGAGAGAATGAGGGAGGGGTAGAGCTGTCCGTCGAGCAGGGCGGGTGTGCCGGCGGCGAAGGCGACTTTCTGCGGGTCGAACTGGCGGTTGTTTCCTTTGGGCTGGCAGGCACTTTGGAAGACAAGAATGACAAGAAAGACAATATATGTGGCAGATGCTGTTGTTTTTCTTGTTTTTCTTGTCTTTAAAGGATTCGGTCGGGGTTTTGGTTGACGAAGTCTGACCATTGCTGTTTGGATGATTTGCGTTGTTTCTTTTTTGGGGCGAGCTGGCTGCGGAGGTCGGCGAGGGGGTTGGAGAGCTGGAGGTGGCAGGTGTAGGCGACGGCGAGGGCGTCGGTGGCGTCGAGGTATTGGGGGTTTTGAATGTTGAATTTCGAAGTGCGATTTTCAGAATTCAAGATTGAGGAGAGCATGGCTGCTACCTGCTGTTTGCTGGCGTTGCCGTTGCCGGTGATATGCTGTTTGATGACGGAGGGTTCGTATTCGGTGATGGAGAGGTCGCGGCTGATGGCGGCGGCGATGGCGACGCCCTGTGCACGGCCGAGCTTGAGCATGGACTGGACGTTTTTGCCGAAGAAGGGGGCTTCGATGGCGAGGTGGTCGGGGTGGGAGGAGTCGATGATGCGGAGGGTGGATTCGAAGATGCGTCGTATGCGGAGGTTGAATTCCGGTATTTTTTTCAGGTAGAGCACGTCCATGGCGACCACCGTCGGCTGCGGGCCGTCGGTGTCGAGGAGGCTGTAGCCGAGGATGAGGGTGCCGGGGTCGATGCCGAGGATGAGCATTTGTTAAAGGTTATAGGGTTAAAGGTTAAAGGTTAAAGGTTATAGGTTAAAGGTTATAGGTTAAAGGTTATAGGTTATGGGTTTTAGTGGTCAGTGGTCAGTGTTCAGTGGTCAGTGGTCAGTTTCAGTGTGAAGCGGTTGCCGATGCGGTGGCGGAGGAGGTAGAGCGCGAGGGTGTAGAGTGCGAGGGCGGCGAAGGTGGTGCCGATGACGGCCAGCTCGGGCAGCCCGGCCAGCGAGAGGCTTATGATGACGGCGAGCAGCAGCAGTGCGGGCAGGATGTAGGCTATCCACACGGCGAGCAGGCCGCGCCCCTGGCCGATGTGCACGTTGACGGCCTGGCCTTCGGTGTAGCGCTGCCAGTCGGCGGTGGGGATGTCGAGGGTTTTGTCTTTGGCGTCGGCGAAGCCGCATTTGCCGTGGGCCTGGCAGGAGGCGCAGGCGCTGACGGAGTGTATCTGCACGCTGACGGTGCCTTGTTTGACGGCGGTCACGCGTCCTTCGTGGGTGGCTATATGCTCCATGTGTTGGGGTTACAGGTTAAAGGTTATAGGTTATAGGTTATAGGTTAAAGGTTAAAGGTTATAGCTATAAACTATCAGGCCATGGACACTTGTGATTACTTCGTGTTTTCGCACTTTTAGATGTTACCACCTTTTCGCGCTTTTAGATGTTCCAAAAACGCGATTCGGTAAATCAAAATCTTTGAGGGTTTTAGAAGGCGAGCTTCTCCAGACGGGAGCGGAGTTGGTCGGCTTCACTCTTGCGAATGGCAAGGCGGATGGTGCAGGTGTTGTCGTAGGTTTGGGAGACAATGCGG
>ODAI010200443.1_pt1 | contig 17808 bp, 16 predicted proteins | sample 1539321 | NCBI WGS metagenome assembly ODAI01 (sample SAMN02144231, study PRJEB22623) | gut metagenome | biome: sheep rumen | host: Ovis aries | place: New Zealand | reverse complement strand
TCTTCGAAAAGAAACACCGTAATCTCGGTATCCCAAAGCTCGCATCGGACCTTACCCTCCCGATAGAAGGAGTCCTTTGTCAGCGGCTTTCGCTCCATGTTTGTGATCATATCTCAAGCGCCCCTTTCATTTGTTACATTTTCCCCGTGATGATGTCCAGAAAGGCCGCGTCCTCGGTCCAGTCGTGGCCGCCGCGCGGCCGGCCGGTCATCTCGGCCCCGCAGCCCGGACAGCGGTCCGTGGGCTGGGCAACCTTGCACCCGCAGGCGGAGCACTCGTAGTCATCGGGGTCAAAAAGACGGGTGTTTTTGATCCAGTGGGCGTGATTCATCGGGAACCTCTTTTTTTGCCATCCGCCAAGTGCTCATCATTGCAGCCTTTCCCGTTGTTGATGTGTTTTCTGCAGCAATAAGCGCTCTTGCTTCTTCTTCGGTCAGTTTTCCAAACGAGTACCTGAATTCCTCAACGGTTTTGAACTGACTCCTGTATTCTGAATAAGTCATTGCCATTCCTCTTTTGGCTTTAGCAGGCTGTTTGCCTCCAAACGATTCAGCTTTCGAAGCATCGCCAAGGAGATCTGTATCTGTCCGTTCTTCTGTAGTTTCTTTTTCCTGAGCTCCTCGAAAACAATCTCACCGAGACCATGATAGATTAACTCCGGCTTTCCGCGTTTTTCTCCTTCTTTTTCGATCCGGATTACGATCACATAGTCAGGAATTATCTTGGAGCCTGCTTGAATGGAAAATGCAACCCGATCCGTCGTTGTTGCCTTAATCTGAACAGTTTTCCCGTCTTTTGTCTCTGCGTCGATCACCGGCTTTCCGGGATCTTCCAGTTTCAAGTCGAAAGCTTCTGCGACTAACACCTCGCCGATGCTTCCAATCAGGTGCCCGTCGATGGTGAATTTGCGATTGTAATCTGCGTATTCAGTTTCCAGCAGCTCCACGATTTGAAACAACTGCTTCAGTTTTTCTTGTATCATCGCCATATGTAAGCTCCTTATATTTCCTCAAGCCCAAGGTAATATTTGTTAATTCGACCCCAATCCTGTTTTTGAATGATCAAGTCTCTGCTTGACAAAGAGCTTCCGTCCGGGGCCTTTTTCCCGCGATTCCGGTTCATAGTGCCGATGGTCCCGCAGTGAGCTACGGCGTAGACACGAACGGGTTGGCCGGAGTTCAGCGAAACATCTTGATCGTTCTTGCCGCTGTCCAGGAAGCGGTTAAAGCCCTTGATGTGCTGCATCCGCCCGGTCAGAGCATAGATGACCCCTTCATAGGTGTTTTTCCCCAGGCAGAGGATAACCTTCGGCTCGATTATTTCCGCCAGTCGTTTGAAATAAGGCGCGTCATCCCGGAGCCATTTCTGCCGGAATGGTCCGCTGGTTCCATGATTCCGATAGCCCAGGACGAAATTGGTGAAGAACAGATCCGGCTGCTTTTGCCAAATATCATATCCAAGGACTTTGAACAGTTCCCCAAGATTCCTATCGGTAGTCCAAATGCCGTTGTCATTGCAAGCCGGGAAAAAGAGTCTCCCGGCACCGTCGTTCACACTTCGGATTCTCTTCATGGTCTCTTCTGAGCTATTATCCCAAGGGCAACCCCAATCCTGGCCGACCAACATAATCCTGGCATCCAAGCTGTTCTGCCAATAGGTCCAGAGGTTGATTTCCTGCTTGCAGTCCTCACACCAAAGCAGCCTCGTACCGCCTGTGGTGCGATCTGTCGACCCGGAAAGATAATCCAATCGCACATTGGAAATCAGTTTATGATATTGTTCAGATTTGCCCATACCGTTCATAACTTTTTTCTTTTGGTAATACTATGAATGAAAGATAATTTGATGAGATATTAGCATTTTACAATAGTATGCTGCATTTGTCTGAATACTCCATTCGGGCTGCGGGTGAAGTTGTCAATGGAGAACTGCGATATGATTGTCCCATCCCGGTACACGTTTATCTTCCCATCTTCAAAGACCACCATAGCGTCCTCGAAACGGAAACCGACATCCGCGCCTTCTTCGTTTATCTCTGTGCTGTTCAGCGCACGTTTCAGTTCTCGATAGAGGCGGTACTCATTCTCGGAGCGGAGCCTCAGTTCCGGCACCTCTTGGCTATGCTCCAATAGGAATCGGTTGGTCAGCAGTTGCGCTGTAATTCCCGTTTCTTTCACCGCGATCGGTTTTGGTAGTTCCTTCCAGGATTTGATTTCGAAGCGGTAATACAGCTCGTCAGAATCCTTCGGCAGTTCTGAGATCTCTTTACGGTGAACAACCGTACTGCGAATAACATCTCCGTAATACCGGATACCGGATTTCGCACCGAATAGCTTTTGAGACTGGTACAGTGCAATTGTATGAATCGGCAGGTCGGAATCCTTCAGCCGGCTGCAAGGAATGTGATAGAATCGATGCCGCAGGCACACATCAAGCTGTTTGACTGAGTTCAATGCTCCGACCAAAACATCTCTGTGCGCCCAGTCCACCTTCGCCAGCTTTTCCTCGATGCCGACAGGCAAGGTGGCGCGCTCAAAGGCGGATTCCGGTGAATCGGAAACCAACTCATCCAGCATTGAGGACACCAGCTCCGTTGCGGAGGGGAGGAACGGCAAGCCGCCGATGTTCACTTTTCCGATGCTCTCAAAGAACCGATGCGAACGGTATTCCGATTCGTTGTGATACGGGAACAGCACATAAGCGCCAAACATCTTCCGTTCATAAGGCGACGCTCCGCTTTGATAGACGATGGCGTCCCGATACCGGTGCATTGTATTGATGTCGCCGACTTCAGGCCCGGGCAGATGCGATATGGACTGATAATAGTCCGTTCCCGGAAGCGCCGGGTTGATCCGATATTTCGCGTCAAATACGTATTCGTAATTGACCTTCGCGCCTTTCTTTTCCAAAGTCAGCACATTGTCCGGCCGCTGAGTACCGGTGGGAGTTTCCGTTTCTTTCGGGTTATAGGACAGTGTGATTGTCTCACCGTTTTTCGGATTACGATACTTTACACGGGAAGCGCTGCCTTTGACCAGAGAAACATAGAGGCCGTTGCCCTGGACCTGTATCACGTCCTGCTTGACCAACTGATATCGCTCTTTCATCATGCTGTTGAGCTTGATGAAGCACCAATACTCATAGAGAAGAGCCAGGTCTTTGATGGAGATCTGGAATACATCTCCTGTGATGGACAGACCGTGCAGCAGCATCAGATAATACTTATATAGATCTCGATAACCGGGAGCCATAGAGAACACCAGAGACAGGCCCGCGGAAGCCTCATGCGCACCGACTTCCGCCAGGAAGGAAGCGGACGCTCTGCGGCGGATTCCCTGGATCATTCCGTCGATCTCACGTATGACCGCCGCGTCTTCTTCCCGCTGCAGGCGGAGATAGTTTTTGCGGAAGCGCTCCAGCTTTTTCGCGGTAGAGATCAGGATATATTTCGTGAGCCGGTTTTCTTTGGTGTCATAGGTCACCTGCTTTTTCACAGCAAGGGCTTTTGCGACAGCGACCGAGTCGCCTTTGCGCAGGGCATGTTCGGGATGCTTTTCTATCCAGCGGATGCCCTGATTATCGATGCGTTTCACTTTATGTCCTGGCAACACTTCGTGCGTTGTCTCCAGAACATGATGGGGCTGCGACAGAATCATATCCGCTGATTTGATAAAATCGCCATAGATTTTGCGGATTACGGTGAAGAATTCCACCGGACTGGAGGCAACATGCTCACTCTGGCGATATCCTTGATACGTTTTCTTCAGGAAATCGAAAACCAGATTGTAAATCTCCGTCGTGACATCTGTGATGATAGCCTGGTAGTCTTCTTTGTAGCTGATCTTCGTCGGAAAGACTTCGATTTCCAGCCGCAAATAATCCGCTCCGTCCAGACGAATAATCAGATCGGATTGCCCAATCTCGTTGCCAAAGTTCAGGATGCCGGAGAGAAGCTCATGCTTTCTGCCGGCGCGTGTAACTTTATTCCGAATGTTCAGATTGTCATGCCAGAACTCCGCTTTGTGTCCATCTGCCGCTTCGATGATGATTTCGTACCTCTGCTGTTCGTAGAACATCGGCACAATCGAATAGACGCCAACACAACTACCGGTCCCGTTTACCACGGCACCGGTAGTTTCCGTTTCTCTCAGCTGACACTCAAAAGTGTCGTTGCAAATCACCTTCAGGCGGGAATCTCCCTCACGGTATTCGACACCCTGAAACCCGGGGTGAGATGCCGGGCCTTTGATTGTCAGGCTGACTTTTTCTGTTTGGATGTAAACCAGCTCATCAGAGCCAGTAGGAAGTGAAGCCATCTTCTTCGAATCTCCTCACCATAAAGGCAATCTTCCTGGCGCTGTTCTTGTATTTACACTCCGGCTTGTCCGCCGCGGCGAACATCTTTTTACTCAAATCCTCCGATCCCGTTCCGTAGCCCTCAAAATCAGAAGCGCAACGCTTGAACAGCTCGCAGAGCATTTCCTTGACGGAAGCGCTGCTGCCCTGGATGCGCGGAAGGATTTTCTGCATGATCTCATTGTCCATGGCTTCGTCATCGGACAGCAGGCCATGTTCATGATTGTTCAGCAGATAGAACACGATTTCGTCGCGTACACGATAACCGACATGGGCATTAGCCGGTTGAAGGACCTTGTTAATCTCCTGCAGTTCCGCACAGTATTGATCCACAACGTCGCGCTCACCCAGGCACTGCTTCAACAGCAGGTACTTCGTTTTCAGGAAACCGTTGGAAAGCGCCATAGGCGGCACGTTGTCTTCCAGAATATCGGTAACGGAGAGATCCACATGGGAGAACTCGATGGTGTTGGCACGGTCCAAAACCTTCTTGCTGAAGGGGAATGTGGTTTCGTCCATGTTGACTGTGCCGACGATGTACAGATTCTCCGGGAGACGTACCGTGCCGTATTGTTTGGCGGCATCCGTATCCGAGCCGAAATACCCCTCCGGCACCAGAGGATCGGTCACAATATTACCCTGAGCATCAAAGTCCCGAGTTTCAATCACGGACAGGATGTCGCTGAGATAATACTCCACCCGTGCAAGGTTCATTTCGTCCAGACAAAGAACGTACGGGTTGTTGATATCGGTTTCCGCACGTTTGACAAAGTCGATAATCGCACCGGCAATAAAATTGCCGTTTAGATCCACGTGGCCAAACAGGTCCGTCGAATCCGACCAATCCGGGCGGACCGACACCATTTGATATCGTCCGTTTGCGCCGGTTGCGCCGATTGCCTCCGCAAAAAGCTTGACCAGCCTGGTTTTGCCGGTGCCGCTTGTGCCGGCGAGAATAACAAAAGGCTTGGACTTAAGGCTGAGGTAGAAGTTTTCGATCAGGCCGTCTTCGTAAGTGAACCCCGCCGCGGCAATATATGCCTTGATGTTCGCAATCGTATCACTGACTGACAACTTTTCCTCACCTCCGCCTTTTATGGCCTTTGCCCATTCTTCTTCCAACTGACTAACGTACTGATCCTGGATGGAAATACCAGAGGCCATGGGGCTCCATTCCTGTTCCGGGAACAGTTCCTTCAGGTCGCTCTGTTTCAGATACGGGTCAGTTTCATAATCTGCAATCCAGTCAAAACTGACGTCTATCCGTTTTGCTTTCTTGCCTTGGGCTGCTTTTTCAGGGTCCCAGTGCTCATCCTCATAGCTTCCGCGAGATGCGTACCCAGAGGCGATAACGCCGTTTTGCTCACCCTTTCCGAGAACAGTCAGGAAAACACGGTCCCCCGGCTGTACCTTTATGCTCATGCATGTCCAACTGTCCTCATAAGGCTGCCCAATATGGGTGGCAACAGCCACTTCCCGATAGTTATCCCAGTGCCATGCAGAAGGATTCCAGGACAACAGCCAGGTCTTTTTCCCAGAAGAAGTTGGGATGTACTTTTCAATGCCAAACTCGGTTAAGGCATCATACAGTTCTGAACGAAGTTTCCAGATATATGCTCCTTGCTGGTCGGCGCTGGCATTTTTCCCGACATAAAGAACTGGCCACAGTTTTGAATTCATTTCTTCCGGTGGTTTTGCACATCCGCTTTCCCTAATTACGCGCTCAGCGAGATGAATACTGGTCATAATATAGAAACTTGCACCGTTTCCGTATTTTGCCCCGAGTTGTGCGCAGGTCGCCTGTCCACCTTCAGCATAGAAAGATGCCATCACAGTCAATGCATTAGGAATGAACACTTTTTCGTTCTTTAGGAGGTCAATCCACTGGTCTTTTGATAAGCCAGGAGAATACTCAGAATCATCTGGCCACCAAGAATCTATTGTTTCTTTTACGCCGGCTTTTGAAAGAATCCAATTATAAAATGGCGTCCTGTTATCGCGGTGAGATCCGCCTTGTCTGTAAAGTTGGCTTGTAAAAACATAATACTTGTTGTTGATTTTGTATGGTCTCTGGTAATACCGTACACGTCCTGTATTATCTCTGATTATGCGATCTATACTGGCTGCGTCGTTCTCAACTTCAAGCAGGAATGGATAATCAGATTTGAACTGATTGCTGCATATGTCTCTATCTGTGAGAACGGCAATATCCTCTTCACTTAACCACTGATTCTTCTCAACTAACGACATTATTGTTTCTGCAAAATCAGCATTCTTTTTTTCCTTTGCTGACTTCAAAAGCAAGATGTCTTGTTCAATTGTTTGCTCTTTAGTTGTTTCTAGAAATGCACCCTGTTTCACAAATGAATCAACTGGGATTGAGTCAAAATCAATATCAAGTCCGCTGAACTCGATGGCAGCAGCACAAGCCTTTCGTAAACCAGGCTGTGCATTGTTAACACTTTCACGATAGGCCATATTACTTTTCACCGCAGAGAGCGCAGTAACAAACGCCTCTTCTCCGTTTTCTTTGAAGATGTTAGTCAACAGGTATTGGGTGAAAGCTTCACTTGTTCCCATCTTATAGCATACGCCTTTTCGCATAGAAGAATAAATAGTAAAATACATTCTCAGGGAGGCATCAGATGCAACTGTTTCACTTTTTAGTTCCTTTATAGCGTTTTCACTGGTCGTCTGCTTTAAGAAAACGGCTTTACAAGCCTCATAAATGATTTGCATTTCTTGCGGATTATCAAGTTTCACAGCCATATCTTTTCCCCCAGTGTGTTGATCAGTATTGAATATGGAGAATTATCTTTATTCTCTACAGAAAAGTCGACATATCTATCGATCGCTTTTCTGATAAATCTAAATCATATTTAAGGGCGCTTATCTCATCTGGAATTACTGGGAACGGATTAATATCCTTTGCGTTGAAAAAAACTATTGCCTGCACACAAAGTAGTTCTTGATTTGCCTCAATCGGGGATATCCTCTTTTTTTCCTTCTCAACATTAACAGCAAAACTAAAGTTATTACAGAAATTCGGGGCATTAAGCATACTCTGAATTAACTGGTTTATTGTAACTCCTGCATTATTCTTTTCAAGATAGACAACAGCAAGATAGTTTGTATCACTATTGAAAAGTTGCGAATGTTTTATTTCAACAGTCCTGTCGCGAGAAATTGTGCTCTTTACTTCAAGATTATAACCAGATAATACAAAGTCATATTTTCCAGAACTTCCAGTCTTGTGCCATTCACCGGAGATATCTCGCCCTGTTTGCTCATAAACATACTTAATGACCGATAGTTCACCAAAGAGTCCTATGAGATTTTTGTACGCTTGTTCAACAGGAATCTGAAAAATATTAATTAACGAATAGAAAAAACGTACAAATTCTGCAGAATTCATGTATTCCGCATGAGCTGCGCATAGATTTAGAAACGACTCTAGGTCCGCCTCGCTGTACCCACATTCAGAAGGGACAAATTCTAAGATGTTATACTTTCCGCTTTGAAACTGCTGGTCATCCGCAAAAGCACGGATATCAACATTTGTGTTAAGCCGCAAAAATTCTGTACTGATATTCTGCGATGTCTCCAGGTCGGAATTGCTTACCACATAGAGGAGATGCTTATTTGAAACAAAAAATCCAGCCTTATTTGTGAGTTTTTTTGCCAGATAGATCATGCCGTCTACCGGTGTGGTAGCGAGAGCCTTATTTATTTCAGATAACACTTTATTCTCCCCTTACAAAATAGACTTTTTGTTTCGGAAGGTAGATCGCAAACATATATTGGGTCTTCTCCGGCAGTTCTTGCTTGCCCATTCCATATCCAGGTCTAATGCAATGAATCTGAATGTTGATTTTGTCTTTGTCCACAACGACATTGCTGTCGCCCTCATATGTAATTTTGTCATCAAAAGATGAATCCGCGCCTTGTTGTAATGCTTTAATTCTAAATGACTGGGGATACATAGTACGATAACGCTTTCTTGTCTCCTCTGTATCATCATGATGCCACATAAGGATTACTGGCAAATTATCTTTACCAATCAGATCGAGTAACGCCTTCTTTTGGAAAGGTTCGTAATCAAACACGGACTGGATTAGGCCGATGAGTTTTTTCAGTTGAGAAGCAGAAAGAATCGAATACTGCGCAGTCTCTTTCCCCACACGGCTACCAGCCGTTGTTCTCTCCCATGTACATTGCGAGATCATGTTTTCAACAAGCGCATTATTGGCAGCAATCAAGTGGTCCTCTTCCATTAAGATGCGTTGCTTAATCCAACGATTTTTAAATGACACTTTGTTGTACGATACTCTTGTTTTGCTTGTCGGATTTTGCTTCGTTTTATCTGATTGAATTAAAATATCCTCAATTTTCAGCGAACCATTCTCAATTTCTGCGAATTGATCCCATAGGTCATCTTCAATTTCAGCTAACGCGGTAAACTCTTGTGCAATATCTGGAGTCGTAAAAATCTTACAAAGATGAATATAATTTTTACGATAGCCAAACCATCTTGCTCGTTGTAAATTGGTGTCCATATTTCCACCACCAGTTGCCCAGCGTGTAAAATACGTCGTAATAAGGTTTTTAAATGTTAATCCTCTTTGAAGCAGATCTCCACCAATATAGATTTTATGCCACTTGAGGTTCTCATTTCCTTGTGTAGTTTTACCGATTCCATTTTTAAGGATAACCTTTACTTTTTTAATGACAATCCGGAGTTCATCCTCTAGATCGCTAAATGAAACCTGTGATTTAGCAAAAGCATCAAAATGATCATCATAACAGCGCTTGAATTCGGCCATATAGTGTTTGATGTCGTCCTCTTCATCAAATTCAAATGCAGCTTGAATAGTTGCAATATAGCTTTCGACCGATGTATATATCATGCTATGTTGTGTGACTTCTCTAAACGCATGGATAATCATATCGCTATATTTTTCTTTTGAAGAGGTGCTCAGTTTTCTCTTGGCAGCGCTTGCGACCATAAAATAGCGAATAGCTTCCCACAACGATTCTGGCATCGTTCCACTTGTAAGGTCTGCATGATCTTCATCAGGGACAAACTCAATGATGTTGTTCTCCCCAATATGGTATACTTCTGCGCCTTGATAACCTTTCCCCGGTTGAATAAGTCGAATCGAATCCGGCCGAAGATCACTCCACTCATTCAGAAAAATGTTGGCTTGAGGCGTTGCTGTTACCGACAAATACATAGGGTCGGAAAGAAGCTTTTTCATTATTTGTATTTGCTTATAAGTGGCAGAGGAATTATTGATTTTGTCTTTTGCGGTATTAAGGCTCGCTTGATCTCCTTCGTCATCAATAATAAATGCCTTAAACTTTGATTTATCTAATCTTTTGAAAAGCGTGTTAATCTTTCTCATTGCCACAGGCCGCTTCATAGAAACGAAAATGACAGGTTTATTATTATCCAAAAGATCTGTCATGATTTCGTCATCTATGCTAAGGATCTGAGCGCTGTCGTCTGTTGTGAAGATAGCTGGTGCATCACCGTCGTAAGTTATCTCCCCAGACGCATCAAAAGTGTCCATAAAACGATCTGTAGTCTGCTTTAGCAGACTTGAGTCATACCCGCCGTAGATCACAAGGATATTGTATCCATTGTCAAATGCTAAAGCGGTTAGCAACTCAAGATTTGAAGTTTTACCAGACTGGACTTTGCCTACAAGCAAAACATTATTGCTGACGCTAGAATCACTAAGTTGCACTTGAATATGCTTATATGTTTCAACTATGTTTTCTACGATATTCGCTGCACCAGTTTCGCCGTATGCTTCAATGTGTTTTTGATGCACCAAGGAAAAATACCTGCCAAAATCGACTAAAATAGAGCCTGTATCTGCTGGTTTACGTATATATTTCTCCATTGTTACACCTCCGAAACTTTTGACAGGTATTCGTTCATTTTATGGCGAATCGTACTTGCTCTGATATATCCGTCTTTATCAGACGTAAGTTTGGCCTGCTCTTCAGCTACAACAAAAGAAATAACGAATTTCTCCAGGACAACTTTGAAATCTTCATTGTTAGAATATGGCTTAAAGAATGGATGGTTGATATTGATCGTAACAAAAACCTCTGTTCCATCTTCGTTATCTTCTTTGCTGATCCAGTTGCTTTTGTTTCCGATTGCCCAGGAAACAATGAAGTCTTTCTTTATAACTTGGTTTATTTGAATAGAATATCTACGCTCATTGCCAACCGTTACTTCTTCGTTTGCGTTTGTTGCAGTGAGATATTCTTCGAATGCCTTTTCAAGTGTTTCGCCTTCTGTCTCTTCGGATACGACAGGGAGTTGGGCGCCAATGCTCTCACCGCTTGAATTATAACTAGACAAGGATTCCGCATACTCTTGAACTACGTTGTGAACCTTACTCGAAGTCTCTTCCGAAAACTCGTCTTCTTTTGCGCGCTCCTTGTTTGTCATTCGCGCAATATTGATGTATTCTTGAATCTTTGCCTTTAATTCATCGAGGAAGGCGTCCTCCAGCCCGTCATCCCATACAAAACCGTCCTTGGCTTGGTTGACAGGAAAATCCTCTAGATCAAACTCGCCGAACAATTTGTGTGCTATAGTGCTCTGCGCTTGTTGAAAGATTCTAAACGGTTTATAATTCTGCTCTTCTCCTCCTATTACTACGCGGCCCCTCCGGAACAGAGCAAATCCAGCTCGTCCAAAGCCGCCGTTTGCGAGTATTCCAACAAAGCCAGAAACATGATGAACAGTATTGTCATGGGTAAAATCGAAGTCGACTTCTTTTCTCCATGTCGTGCCTCGAAAAGACAAACATTTATACTCATCGAAATGAAGCAAAACATCGTTAAACCAGATGTTGATTTTTCCTGAGTTAAGATCCCTCCGATACATGCTCTCTAGCAATTGAATTATTTTTCCTTTTGTCCTTGAGGCATCAATTTTCTTGGTCACATCGCTTATGGTAATTGTAGTGCCGTGCTCGTGGGGATCACAATCAACCGAGATAATATCAATACTGTTTAGTTTTTGATCTCTAAGTTTTTTTATATCAATCTCAGTATAGTACTTGTTGGTAGAGCCGAACTGAGTACTCTCTACAGACCAAGAATTACCGAACCATGATGCTGCAGTTTTGAGGCCCATTCCAAATTCGTTGCGCCCACTATTTGCTTCCGGAGGAGAATCCACTTTGACGGCCCGTGCAAAGTCTTCGATCTCCATCCCAAAAGCATCATCCTGAATTACAAGGACATTCGTTTCGAAATTATAATTGATGTGAATTGTAATACTATTAATACCAGCGCGAGACAATTCAGATTCGTGTGAATAGAAAGATTGCGTAGAATTGTCAACAAACTCCGCGATTGCATACCAGGGTTTATAATTTAGTCTGGAAAACACCCCTAATACACCGGCTTGAGGCTGAATATTAAGTTCCGTTCTTCTTTCCATTTCTATTCACCATCCCATCCAGCAATTGCCAAGTCAAAAAGACTCCTGCCTAGAATTTTAAGAATTCGTACATTAACAGAATTGCCTAACTGCCTGTATTGTGTTGCATCTGTTCCCTGGAACTTGTAATCACTTCTAAAGCTTTGAAGGTTTGCAGCTTCCCGGGGTGTTAATTTGCGGTAGTGGCCTTTTTTCTTATCCCATATAATTGGGGTATTGGCGATTGCTACAAGAGACGGATAATATGTTGGTCGCTTTGCCCGAATACCAGACTGGCGAATCTGAATCAAGCAATCATGCATGTCAGTTACATCTGTTCCGCAATTCCATTCGAATTTTTTGAAAAGCTTGATCTTATTCGTCATGTCGTATTTTTTGACCCAGTTATCAACAAACGCCCTATGGGAAAGATAAAACGCCCGATTGTTACGAAGAAACTTCTTTTTCCAGGCAGGCATGTTATTATAACCTTGTGCCTCAAAAACAGCTTCAGTATCATCTTGACCCACTCCGAAACTGTCTAGCCAAATCGGAAAGCCGATAACCTGTATTCCCGTTCCGATTCTGAACTCGTCCCATGCAGAAATCATCAGTTCTTGTTCTGGAGAAATGATATATTCATCCGGGACTTCTTCTTCAAGAATCGTCCAGGCATCGCCCATCTTGCACTTTTTATAGTGTTTCTCGAGGTTTAGGTCCTTTTTATGTATGTACCCGTTCGTAAGGATTGTTTCATTCCGGATGTCTTTCCTGATTCCCAGAATATAAACTCGTTCACGAATCTGGGGAATGCCAAAATCCGAGGGAGATAGAATGACGGGATCTTCCGTGATATAGAAATTGCGTTTCATGAGTTCGGAAGTAATAATGCCCCAGTTTTCTGTTTTGTCTGCCAGATTGCGGACATTTTCGAGAATGATAAACTTAACTTCTGGGTGCGCATCCAAGATTTCCATTATCTTGTAGAACAGGTTTCCGCGGGTTTTATCATTGAACCCCTGCTGAGCTCCCGCTTTACTAAACGGTTGGCAGGGAAATCCTGCGCAGAGAACATCAAATGGGGCAATGGATGCAGGATCAATCTTCTTAACATCGCCGCGGATCTTTTTTTCTATTGTCTTGAAGTTAAGAGAATAAGTTTTTACGCATTCTTGATTGATTTCCGCAGCCATTAAGCATTCTCCACCGAGATACCGCATTGCCTGATGAAAACCACCAATCCCCGCAAAAAGGTCGATGAAGCGGAATTTAGCTTTGGAATTCTCTGTTGCCTTCTTTCTGGCATCGTCAGGCTTTGCTGCAGTTTCAGGAATCATCCACCGATTGCCCTCTTTGATGGCTCCAGGAATTCGACCCTGGTTGCAAAGGATAGTAACCCATGTAACTGAAACGCCCCATTTTGCGGCAATCGTTTTTGTCGATAAAAGCATAATACGTTCTCTTTTCTATTGACAATAAATGTGTATAATTCACCAAAATTAATTATATATAGAATCCGTCGAAAAAGCAACAACAGAATTGCCTCCCGGCCGGATAGGTGCCGAACTTCGGCTGTATAACCTGTGGACAAACAGGCGGGGCTGTGGTATGATAGAAAAAACGAGAAAATCGAACGTTGAGGCCGCTGTGGTCGGCGGCTGCTGCGATGCGGTCGAAGGCGAAAAAACGACACAGGAGGCTTGCGTTATGCCGAACAACAGCACGCTGAAGATGAAGATGCTGGCGCTGTGGGAGATTTTGCGGGCGGATTCCGATGCGGAGCATCCGCTGTCCACAAGTGAGATCTGCCGCCGGCTGGCGGAGCGCGGGATTCCCTGCGAGCGCAAAAGCGTTTCCACGGACGTGGCCCTGCTCAGGCAGCACGGCTACGAGGTGGAGACGAAAAAGGTCAGCCGGACGCGGTATTACTGGGTACCGGACCGCCGGTTCAGCGTTCCGGAACTGAAGATCATCCTCGACGCCCTGCAGGCGGCCGCCTTCGTTACTGAGAAGAAGACCGCCGAGCTTACGGCCAAGGTCGCGGCCCTGGGCGGCAGCTACCGGGGGGAGATCCTGAAGCAGAACGTCGTCCGCTTCAACACCCGCAAGCACACCAACGAGTCCATCTATTTCAGCGTCAACGAGCTGGAGCAGGCGCTGACCGACCGCTGCCAGGCCTCCTTCTACTATTTCGACCTCAACGAAAAGCACGAGAAGGTCTTCCGCAAGGACCGGCAGTTCTACGTGGTGGACCCGGTGGCCCTGGTCTTTGTGGAGGACAACTACTATCTGATGTGCTGGAGCGCCAAGTACGCGCAGATCGTCAGTTACCGGGTGGACCGGATGGAGACCGTCACGGCGCTGAAGACCCCGGTCTGCCCGGAGGCCCTGCTGCCGGAGGAACAAATCGCGGCCTTCACGGAGGAGACCTTCAAGATGTTCGGCGGCGAGCCCGAGGAGGTCACGCTGCGCTTCGCAAACGAGCTGATCGGGACCATCTATGACAAATTCGGCGAGGACACCCAGATGCTCCGGGTGGACCCGGACAGCTGCGCGGCCCGGGTAAAGGTCCAGGTGAGCCCCACCTTCTGGGGCTGGATCTTCCAGTTCCGCGGCAAGTTGCAGATTACCGAGCCGCAGGAATTGATCGATACCTACAAGTCCCTGCTGGAAGCGGCGAGTAAACAATAAATTACTCTCTGGATTTATGAAAAACGCCACAGCTCCGATTTCGGAGTTATGGCGTTTTTTGCGCAAATCGCTATATTTCGGTAAAGAATGTAAAATGCTGTTCTCTTTGTTTGTTGGCAATGACGCGTCTATTCTGCGTGTTTTCCCTGCTGTAGCATTTTAGCAACAACAGAGCGCACTTTAAAACTGGAGAAGATATCAGATAGTGCGGTTTTTAGTTCCTTATTACTAGATAGAGGGGCTGCGTTTTTATATTGGATATCTTGTAGAATGCCTTCATCAACATCCAAGGAAATCGGAAACATCTCACGATAATTTACAATAAACAGCCGGAACCGGTATTCGGAATTAAATATCTCGAACTTATATTTGGTAATACTGTAAAGGTCATTTACATCTTTTTTTCCGGACAATTCTTCGTCAAGCACCTCTTCATATGTAGCAGACGCCATGGCAGTCGCAATCAGGCTCAATGATTTCATTGCGTGTGTCGGTCCAGTTTTATAATTCATTTTTGAGAAGGTTGCACTGACAATCCCGTTTGTTTCTGATTTGATCGCTCTGGCTTGTTCCCTTAATATCTGTATAGAATCATTAACCTCAATGTCTTGCTCTTCGAATTTAGGCCATAGACTATCCATAATTATTTTCCTTTCGCAAAGCTTACGAGCAATGGGAGATGGTCGCTGATGTTCTCATTTGGTCTTACATTTTTTATTAGTTTTTTCCCATTTATAGTCTTTATGTAATCCAAAGTTTCAATGTTCCTTACTAACTCCTTTCGAACTAAAATCTGGTCATAGCAGTTCCAATATAATGGCGCGCTTCCAGAGGAATAGTATATCGAACCAAACATGCAAGTATCTTCCGACAAAAAATGTACTATGGGGTTATAAAATCTACGATAGTTTCGTCCTTGATAAGTGATTATTTCTTGCTTGTCTATCACTGGCCTAAATAACACTGCGTTAAATGTATCCTTTTGAACGACCTCTTGATCAAATGGGTTGCAATTAAAATCCCCAATCACTATAGTTCGCCTGTTTTTTGTTTCTAACTCAAGTTCAGAAATATCTTGGACAATATTCCGAATTATATTTTTTCGATCATTAGAATCAGATGCTGGGGGGGCAGGTAAATGAATGCCTGCAATATTATATGAGATACCTTCTGCGCTGCAATTATACAGCGTGTATCTATCCTGCTCTCTTTTAACTATTACTTGTGCTGTATTCTTACACAAAAGTGTAATTTTCTCACACGCTCCGAGACCGTCGTATTGATTGTAATTCTTTAGATTAGGCAGAATTCGCTCAAAAGAAGTACCTTTATACTCAGCAAATAAGGCAATGTCAACATCGTGCTCCTGCAGTATTTCTTTAACCCAAGCTTCATTTGAGTTATTATGGAGATTCCAAAACAGAATATTCACAAACTTATCAAACCCCTATTTTTTGTATCATTGGAATTTGCTTTTACTATAGTTATAGTTATTGTGATTAATCAAAGATTGTTTGCCTAGTAGGTATTTAGAATTTATGGTCTTATAGTTGCTGAATTGCATTATTCTTACAGTCAAGTTTCGTTTTCTCTTCCAAGAAGCCAATCAACGCTAACCTGCAGGATATCGGCTAACGCATTCAACTCGATATCGGACACAGGCCGTTTCTGCCCCTCCAAGAGTGACAGGGCAGGTATGCTCAGATCGACGCCGCGGAGCTGCAGTTGCGCGAGTAACTCAACCTGCTTCATGCCGAGCGCTTTTCTTGCTTCGGTGACCCGAGCGCCAACGATATTCCGATTGCCCAAAGCAAGCTTTCTTCTTTTCACTCGAATCACCTCCTACTACATGCAATTATATGTAGAAAAGAGGTTGATATATTTGGTATTACCAAATATAATAAATTTATTTGGAGATACCAAATATGGAGTGATGAGAATGAAAACCTGTTTCCTGATCGGACACCGGGATGCGCCGGGTGAATTACGGGAAAGGCTGAAGTCGGCGATAGACGAAGTGATCGTGCGGGAGGGTGTGACGGAGTTTGTGGTCGGGCACTACGGGGGCTTTGACCGGAAGGCTGCGGGCTGTCTTGCGGAGGCGAAGGAATGGTATCCCGGGCTGCGGCTCATTTTGCTTCTGCCGTATCATCCGTCTGAGCGGGACTTTGTTCTGCCTGCCGGCTTTGACGCAAGCTTTTATCCGCCTGGGATGGAGCAGGTCCCGCGGCGGTTGGCCATTGTGCGGGCCAATGAATACATGGCGAGGCACTGCGACGTCTTGATCTGCTACGCTTTGTTGGAAAACAGCAATCCCGGAAAAATAATGCGAATCGCAAACGGCAATTGTAAGGTGATAAATCTTGCTGAATGAGCACGAGTGGAGACGAGATTCGTCAATTCTTTTCGAAAAATGTTCTGTTTCCCACACGAAGTGAAAATGAAATGGCACAGAAATGGCAGTGTTTAGCTAATGACAAAGAAACGCAAATGTGCTATACTGTTATCGTGCAAAAGTGCAGAGAGACGAGGCACCGCTTCCGAAAAACGGTACCTCGTCTCTCCTGTATTAGCCCATACAGTCAGAATAACTGTAGTTTTACCTGGATTTCCGCTGCGCGACCAGCGCGCAGGCAGAAGCCAATAGTTGCGCCTGGTACTCCGGAGCAACCTTCTCCGCGCTGTCCAGGAAATCATTCAGCTTGTGCATGCAATCCAGAATCTGTTTGATTTGATGGTCGTGGTACATTGCCGCCTGCTGCTGCAGCACCACAGGGTCATACATGTTATAAATCGGGTACATCGGCCTTCTCTCCTTTCCGTTTTTTCATATTATAGCAGACACAAGTCAAACAAGGAAGGACATAAACTGGACTTTTTTAGGACATAAACAGGCACTTTTGATACTGCCGCAAAAAAAGTCGCTATTTGGCGAAAAATTTTTTAAAAAAATAATTGCTCACATGAGGTCAGAATTGCTTGAAAAACAAGCAATTCTGACGAAAATAGGACCAGAATTCCGAAAAGATGGCAAAAACCCGTAAAAAGGAAAAAATTAATATGATATAATATATATGACGAGAAAATTTAAACGCTGCTTCCCCTGAAGCGGCGTTTTTTTGTGCGCAAAAATACCCGTTTTATATTCGTCCAAAACTGGGTGCAGCGAGATGCCGCTTCTTCGGAGGCAGCGTTTTGCTGTGCCCTTTTTTGATAAATAATTTTTTAGGAGGACACTAATTATGGAACGTTTTGATGCAACCCTGGATCGTATTGAGCGGAGGCTGAAGGAGATGCTCAAGGAAGTCGAG
>ODAI014528911.1_pt1 | contig 17809 bp, 19 predicted proteins | sample 1539321 | NCBI WGS metagenome assembly ODAI01 (sample SAMN02144231, study PRJEB22623) | gut metagenome | biome: sheep rumen | host: Ovis aries | place: New Zealand | reverse complement strand
CCTCCCCAGCCGCTCCGTCCTCAACCCCCCCGCCTTCCCCAGCTTCTTGTTGTGCTTCCACCAGGACCGCATAGTGCGCTCCTCCGGCACAAACTTGGACGGTTTGCGGTGGTTGGTTTCCAGAAAGTCGATGGCTTCTTGCCATTTGGCGAGCCAGAGTTCGTCTTGGGTCATATAAAGCTATTGGGCCGATTTCCAACGCTGGAGCATGGGGAAATACTGCCGCATCATCTGCTTGTGCTCCTCCTGCGACATCGGCTTGGGCATATTCTTGTTCACCTCGTCCACAAACTGCGCGCAGAAGTCGATCATCTCCTCCATGCTGCAGTCCTGGGTAAACGCACCGTCCTTGTAGCAGTAGATGCAATAATCCTCGTTTTTGGAGCCATTGGCATTCGTGCCTTTCAGTTCCTCCGTGAGCGGCATGCCGCAACTTTGGCAAAATTTCTGTTCCATAACAATTTGCATTTTAGTTCAACTCCGGGCCGATTCAAAGGTACATATTTATGCGGAAAAGCGCAAGAGGCAACGACTTGACAGCGGTTGGGAGGCTAAGACTCACCGACTGCGGAAGGCATCGGCTCGTCGGCAACGGGTGGCACCGACTCGCCGGCAACGGAAGGCACCGATTCGCCGTGAACATAATCGCCTCACCATCAACACCTTAAGCGATAACCTTCCTCCCAAATCGCCCAAAGGAAAATGTATATCCGCCTAATTATCAACCAATTACAACCACGCTCCTGGCGCAGAACATCGGCACGGCTGCACTCAATGATACTGATTCACATGCTTATACCGCTCTCCTAGCTCTAACAGCTGCTTGAACATCTCCACCCGCTCGGGCTTCAACTCCCCGGCATTCATCAACTTCTTGTTGTGCTTCCACCAAGAGCGCATGTTGCGCTCCTCCGGTACAAACTTGGAGGGTTTGCGGTGGTTGGTTTCAAGGAAGTCGATGGCCTCTTGCCATTTGGCGAGCCAGAGTTCGGATTGGGTCATAATGCATCTGCTATTTTTACTGCCAGGAACAATTCAATAAAACACGATGAATTAATTATGCTTTAATTTTTGCTCAATCTGCTGAGTTATAACATTTTGAAGAACATCTTTGAACACTATTAATTTGATAGTTGTGCAAGGAATTTTGACTTGTTGTGCGAATTATCTACCTTTGGTAGATTAATATAGTAACGAACACCCCGGAAATGGGGTAAAAATTAGGGGTTGGAAATAATTTAAATTCCTAATTTTTGAAGAGTTTTTGGATAGTTTTTTGAAATGTTATAATAGAGCAATATGGAACGAATCACACTTTACTGCCGAACCACATCGGCGCGCGGGACCACCAATTTGAGGTTCCGGGTCACGGACGGGAGGGCCTTGACCATGTACTATTCGACCGGCCGGAAGATACCTAACGAGCAGCTCGCGGTGTTCACACCGGAGGGCTCCCTCCGACCCCGTGTCACGGTGTATAACCCGAAATTAAAGACCGAGATTGAAGAGTACTTCGCGGCCATCAACGCAGCCTACAACCATATGAAGATTACGGGCATGGACATGCGAAGCGAGGTCCTGCAGGTTGAAGTGGACAAGATCCTGAATCCGGACACGCCGGAGGCCATTCTCCATCCGACCGGCGAAGAGAACCTGATCCAGCGCTTCCATCGATATATCGAGGAGGCCTACCGGGATGGCATCATTGGCGAGCACCGGCATATGCACTATGACGCGATGTGCCGACGGATGGAGCGCTTCCTCTTCATCAAAGGCCACTCCAACATGATGCCAGAGCAGTTTGACGTGAAGATGCTGATGGACTACCGGGCGTTCATCGCGGACGAGTACCTGTATGTGGACCAGTATCCAAAGCTATATGTGAAGGATGGCCGTAAGCGCTACCCCACCAAAAAGATCTCCAACAACTCCGTGGTCCATGAGATGAAAGGCCTGCGGGCCTTCTTCAATGAACTGGAGAACACGGACGAGATCTTCAAGTCCCCCTTCCGCAAAATCTCCCACGAGCGCTTCAAGACCATGATGCGGATGAAGAACGATGAGCCGTTCTTCCTGCGCAAGTCAGAATTCAAGACGGTCCTGGAGACTGAGGTGCCAACGGAGCTGCAGATGGCCAAGGACATCTTTGTCCTTAACTGCTGCATCGGCGCCCGTATCGGCGACTTCATGAGTTTCACGATGGACCGCATCGCGGTGTCGCCTGAGGGCATCCCCTTCATCCACTACATACCGCACAAGACCATGAAGATTATGGAGAATGTGGTGGAAATCAAGACTCCCCTGGTGCGCTGTGCCTATGACATTGTGATGCGGACGAAGTTCAACTTCAACCAACAGCAGTCCAACTACACCGTGGCCGTGTATAACCGAGAGTTAAGGAAACTCCTCAAACTCTGTGGCATTGACCGACCGGTGGCCAAGTTCAACGAGACCCTGGGCGACAACGAGTACTTCCCGCTCTACCAGATTGCCGGTAGCCGCCTGGCGCGTAAGACACATGTGGACATCATGAACAAGGTCCAGGTGAATGCCTATGTCGCTGGCCTCCACGCCGAAGGTAGCGATGCCGTATATAGGTACACGAACCTTGAGATTGCAGACAGGTTCGCCCTGATGAACGTTGCTTTTGGACAAAAGGCTTACCACGTCAATCCAGACTTGACGCTTGTAAAAAGGGGGAGGCGGAAGATGGCGTCGGAGCCGGAAGTGCAGCCCGAGACAGCCGAGCAACAGCCGATCCAGACGAAGCGGAGACCTGGGAGACCCAGGAAATTGAAGGAGAGTGGGATGACTTTGACGACGATGAATTCGACTTTGACGACCCCGACGCCGGATTCTGCGACGAACTCTATGACTATTTCAACGGAGCCGATGACGCCGAAGAGGAGACCGGGGAGGCCGAAGAAGGAGAAGCCGGTGGAGACAAAGCCGAGACGCAAGCCTGGCAGGCCGAAGAAAGTAAAGGTGGACGACACGCCCAAGAGAAGACCGGGCCGCCCGAAGAAGGTGAAACAGGAAGAGGTGGTGCCAGAAGCACCTGCACAGCTTGCGGCGACAGAGCCGCAAGCAGAACCTGTGCCCGTAAAGCGCAGACCTGGAAGACCCAGGAAGACTACGGAGAACAGCGAGTAGCACAGGATACTCATACTCTGATCAAAGGACAGGAGGATTTACCAGACCAGCAGGTGATCCTCCTGTCTTGCATTATGCGGCGGCTGGATGAGCATGAGGAGATGATGGAAAGGATAGAAGCCAAACTTGATGTTCTTATGAGCCGGATGGTGGAGAAGGACAAAGCGAAACAGGCACGGCCGTTCATCGACTACATCAAAGACCCGGAGCGGGCTCCGGAGATTCTGGCGCAGCTGCACAGATGGATTGACAATAACCGGAAATCCAAGGCCCTGGTCTATCTCAAGGCTGCGACTGAGGCCCGGGTGCTGGAACAGCCACCCTACCCCGCAGCTGCCGCAGAGTTCCCTGACCGCTTAGGCTCCGAGTCCCTCTATTACGCCTACCTCGGTGAGCCTAACTCATTCACAGAAAGGGCTCAGGCGAAGATACGAGAAGCCGCTGAGGTCCTGAACAAGATTGCACACGATTGAACCCGATTTTATGGAATTCCATAAAACTCCATAAACCGACCTGCAACAAGATTGTACATTCGCAGTGCAGTCCGGATGGCAGCAGGCCCAGCTGACCGGAAGGACGCACCGCCGTACGGACGCCCGATGGGCCGGGCGCTCCGGAGCGGGCGGAAGAGCGAATGATCAAAGGATATACAGCCAAACGAAATGCGGCGATGGCGGCGAAGAGCCGGACCACCACCGCCAAGGCCAAGCGCGGCCGGCCGAAGAAAGAGGCCGCACCCCTTCCTCCACCTAATCCAGTACCGGCGCAGCCGCAAGGCTTTCCGCTACTGATTCCCGAGCAGCTGCGCACCTGCCTGATGTCCAAGGACGACGTGGAGGCTGCGGTCCGGAAGGTCCTGACCGAAGTCCAGGACAAGTTTGATCAGATAAACGGCCAACGGAAAGTCTATTTATCCGAAGCCATGGAGCGCCTGCACGTAAAAAGCCGCAGCACCATGTGGCACTGGCACGAGCGCGGGTACCTGATCCAGGAGCACGATGAAAACGGCCATGTGTTCTACTTCGATTTCAAGATAAGGCGGGCCGAACGCGGCGAGCATCCGGAGAAAGGAGGTGAGGAAGATGGACAATAACCTTAACCTCTGGAGCGGCATTGAACTGACATGGGAGAACATCCTTGCCCGGACCTTTTATGGCACCGACATCTACTCCCACATTCTCCAGACCTACTATCCGCACGACTTTCTGATGCACGTGAAGGGCGATGACTGTGGCTGGGTACGCAATCCCTGGGACTGGTCCCGGCCGAGCCTGCACATCGAGATCCGGAAGATGGACCCGAAAGCGAAGCTGCCGCCGAGGATGGCCGTGCACCACGACGAGTCCCGCCACATACCCGACGGCAATGTGATTGACTTTGCCCGGATGCACTGGAAGTTGGAGGGCGCTGAACTCCTGATGGCCGTCAATGAGGCATTGAACCTTAACCTGGGCATCGATATCCGGACCGGCGAGTACCACATCCCTTCCTACGGCCGCGAGACTATCTTCTCCTATTTCAAGGCGCCGATTGGCAACTTGTATCCGAGCAAGAACATCACGTTGAAGGACGCCTATCGCTATCTGACCGGTCCCTGGGGAAGGGCGGCGACAGAACGCCTGCGGAGTATCGAGGATCCCAGCCAGCGCCGGGCTTTCAAGAGCGCCAACTTCGATTACATCACGCCATCCGGCACGTTCACCGTCCGCGGCAAGAACTACCTGGTGCAGCACAGCGGCTTGCTCTGCATTGACTTTGACCATGTTGAGGAAGTGGAGGCGCTGTTTCGCAAACTACTTGAGGATGAGTACTTTGAGACGCAGTTATTGTTCCGCAGTCCATCCGGCCAAGGGCTCAAATGGATTATCCCAATTGACCTGGTGAAGGCTAGTCACGAAGACTATTTCGACAGCGTGGCCGCCTATTGCGAAAAGACCTACGGCATTGCGCCTGACCGCCAATGCAGGGATGTGGGAAGAGCTTGCTTTTTGCCTTACGACCCGAATGCGTACCTGAATGAGGATAGGAGGAAGCAGCCATGACGAAGAAGGCTTTTAACCCGGGTGACTGGAAGAAGCCCCGGAAAAAGGAGATCCTTCGCTGCTCTCTGGATGACAGGAGGCACGTACAGGACGATAAAGAATTGGTCGATGAGATTGAGCGGCTGGCGCAAGCGGTGGAGGCGAGGAAGGTGGATATCACCGGCGATTATCATCAGTGGCTGGAGATTGGCTTTGCGTTGAAGGAGGCCATGGGCGAAGACGGGCGCAGCTATTTCCACCGACTCTCCAGGTTCTATCCCGGCTACAATGAAGATGAGACCGACAAACAGTACGACAAGTGTATGCGCTCGAAGGGCGATGGCATCCAGCCGCGCACGCTCTTCTACTTCGCCAAGCTCGCCGGTATCCAGTTGAGGCCTGAAAGACCGGCCCCGGAACCCATCCAATCCCCCACGCGAGGGGTTGAGGGTTTTGAGGGTTTGAGGGAAAAACGGATGCCGACCTTTTCGCAAGACCTGAAGGGCAAACTGCCGAAGCTTTTGGACGAGATTGTATGTAACGCCATCTCTGATGAAGATGCAGATCTTCTCATCCTGGGCTCCGTAGTGGCCCTCTCCGCTTGCCTTCCCCACTTGTCCGGCGTATACGGCGACCGTCCAGTATTCCCAAACCTCTTCCTTTTTGTGACGGCGCCGGCATCCGCCGGCAAGGGAAGGCTCACGCTCTGCAGGCGCCTGGTCCAGCCCATCCAAAAACAGATGCAGTTCCTCTACGACGAGGACATGGCCAAGTACCGAAAAGCCAAGGCCGACTATGAACGGAAGAAGAAACGTGACCCAACCCTTGAACCGCCGGAGGAGCCCAAGCGCCGGACACTCATCATCCCGGCCAACTCCAGCGCGACGATGGTGTATCAGATCCTGGCCGAGAACGATGGCAGCGGACTGATGTTCGAGACCGAGGGCGACACACTGGCCGTCACCTTCAAGTCCGACTTCGGGGACTACAGCGACGGCTTCCGGAAAGCTTTCCACCACGAGCCCATCTCCTACACCCGGCGAAAGGACCGCGAGTTCGTGGAGCTGCTGCAGCCCAAGCTCTCCACCGTACTCTCTGGAACGCCCCGGCAGATTGCGGCACTGATACCGGACACGGAGAACGGCCTTTTCAGCCGCTTCATCTTCTACTACCTGGACTTCCGGCTGGAATGGCAGAACGCCTTCCCCCAGCACAAGGACGGAGATTGTGTTGACGAGACCTTCGACCGCATTGGCGACAGGATCCTGAAGCTTTACCAGAACCTGCAGATGAATGCCGGCATCAAGTTCTACTTTACGGCCAGCCAGAAGCGGGACTTCAATGAACACTACCGGCAGGCACAATGGGATTACTACCAGCTGTTCGGAGACGATATCATTGCTTCGGTGAGGCGTTTAGGGCTCATCACTTACAGGATTGCGATGATTCTTTCCGTCCTCAGGATGGCCGATGAACTGGAGTTTCCGCCGATGCTCTACTGCCACGACCAGGACTTCCGGGCTGCGATGCTCATCTCCAGAGTCCTGATGCGACACACCGTCCGCGTGTACAAGGAGCTCTCCAGTCACGAACTGTACAAGCCTGCTGCCGAAGGCACTAAGCGCCAGAACCAGCTGCTCGATGAACTGCCCGCTGAGTTCGGAACGGCCGAAGCCATTGACACCGCGGGCAAGATGGGCATCTCGCAGAAGAGCGTGGAGCGCTATCTCAAAGAATGGCGGGAGGCTGAACTGATTCGGCGTGTCTCCCACGGCCACTACCAAAAGACAAACCCTCAAACAGACAAACCCTCTCAACCCTCAGCCGAGGGAATCCCTTCAACTAACAATACACAAGATGATGATATTCAACCATAAAGACTACAAGAAGATGAAGATCCTGATTGACAATGGCCATGGCTGCAACACTCCTGGGAAACGCTCCCCTGACGGCCGGTTCCGGGAATACGCCTGGGCGCGGGAAATTGCCCGTGCCATCGTAGCCGACATCAATGACCTGGGCTACAACGCAGAACTTCTGGTGCCCGAAGAGTACGACGTTTGCCTGAGCGCCAGATGCTACCGCGTGAACAGTTGGTGTGACCGGCTGGGCAAACGAAACGTCCTCTGCGTTTCCATCCACGTAAATGCCGCAGGCAAAGGCGACCGCTGGTACAACGCCACCGGCTGGAGCGCCTACACCTGCCGCGGCCAGACCTCCAGCGACAAGCTGGCCGACTGTCTGTACAAACAAGCAGGCCTTTGGCTTCCCGGCCATCGTCTGAGAATGGACAAAACGGACGGCGACCCGGACATAGAGGCTGAATTCACGATTCTCAGAAAGACTGCGTGCGCCAGCGTACTCTCTGAAAATGGTTTCCAAGACTGTGAAGAAAGCCTCCGGTTTCTGGAGTCGGAAGAAGGGAAAGAGGCCATCATCGGACTGCACGTTGACGGCATTCTGGACTACATCAATCCGAGCAGAGAATATGGTTATCATGACTTAAAGCAACACTTTAGATGATATCTTATGCATTACTTTAGATAATTAAGTATAATTTATTGATATATCGTTAATTTTATTTGCATTTTAAAAATCGTTTTTGTACATTTGTCATGGGGTTTGGATATGGCGATATCCAAGCCCCTTTTTGCATTGAGCCATAGCCGAACCCCTTTTGTTATTGAACAAATACTATTGGTTATGATCGCTCTTCCTTCCATCGCTTTCGGCGGCTTCTCCGGATCAGCAAAGGGTGTTACGGCTCGTTTTCAGGACGGCCGCAGCATCCTTTCGCTGAAAGCCTACCCTTCCGGTTACGCGACTGCGGCCCAGATGGTACGCCGCTCCGCCCTTGCCAAGATATCGAAGTCTTACAAGAACCTCTCCGATGCCGAGCATAAGGCCTGGGAAAACCTGGCCGAACACGCCACCGGACAGTCCGTGTTTGGTCAAAAAGCCAAACTATCCGGACACAATCTGTTTGTGCGGCTGAACTCGAACAGGGCATACTGTGGCCAGGGAGAGTTGCTGACGACACCGCCTGAAGGCCTGACCGTTATCCCTACCGTGGAGTATGATGATTTCACGCTTTCGGATAATCTGATTCTCTTCACTGGCGTTCCGGATCCGAACGGGGATTTGCTGCTTGTGGCCAAGATGAGCGATGGCCAGTCGAAGGGCGTTAGCAGCGGCTGGGGCAAATCAGTAATTATCTCACCCGACAAAGTGCCGGACTGGGGCGATGTAGACCTGACCGATGCATTCACTGCCGTACTGGGACATGCGCCCGTGCCTGGTGAGAAGTACTTTATTGAGTTATACTGGATTGAACCAGCCAGTGGGTTCACGGGCATCCCCATCAAGGTGTCGGCGATATGCGAAGCGGGTGCCACACCGAACCGGCGCCTGACGCTGGACAGTTCAGATATCCTGGAAGACGATGAACGCTACATCACCGATATGGATGTAGAGTTTGCCCCAGGTTCCACCATCTTGACCGCTGAAATCACTTACGACAGCACCGGACATAACGTTCAGGAAGCATACTGCCATCTGCCAGATGCCGTGGCCGCACGCACACCAGATTTTAAGTCTTACCTTCTTGGGCGCAGTCTTGAGAATGACAATTACATTCCCTATTTCTTCGCCGTCACTAAGTGGAGATGGGGGCAAGACAACGTGTTCAAGATTGGCAAGCGCGGTGGTCCCTGGAAATACAAAGGAATCGCTTTCGGTACCTGCCCCGTGTTTGAAATGTAACCCTTTAGCACCCATCCTACAACTATGTTCAAAAGTACAGGCAATAACTTCGGCGGTCCTGAAATCACTTTCAAGGACTACCAGGGCGAGCACGAGATTGTGCTCAATGCCGTATTCGACTACGACTCTACCAACGAAGCTTACCGCAACGCCCGACAGCTGGAAATCTATGTGCCAGCTCTCCGGTTCAACAAGAGCGCCGTTGCCGGCTGCTTCTTTGCTGCGGAGGGGCAATATGGCCCAATAGGCACGACCGTCAAGACCTGGATCAAAAACAAAAACACAATTGTAATTGAGAAACTGACCGCCTGGGACAACCTGACCAACCACCGTATCTACATTTGCACGATGTATGGGTTGCGCGGTTTCAGAGGGTTCGCTTTCGAACGCCTCAAGACGGCCAGCATCAATCTTCAGATGTCCGACAGCATAGGGTACCCCAGAGACCAGGTGTACTATGTGACCCCGGATTGGATGTTCCTGAATTTCTCCCTGGGCTCGCCCAGCATCGGAGCAAATAACAAAATTTGCTTTTTAAGCAATTACAACGACTTCCCGGATGATATCGATGCGCTGCTTCCTTATGTTTCCGGATACTTTGATTATAGAAATCCAGGCACGAACGTACATCCCGTTCGTTTCAAAGATAGCCAGATTCTCATTACTGATCTACCTAAACAGATGGGTTCCGGCACTGGATGGGATTCGCTGTTCTATGCTTTCATCGTTCGAGACCGTGACAACACGCCGGATGTCCCGGGACGGTGCCTCTGGCAAGCCAAAGATTTGATCTACGACAGATATGTCCGGATAAGGAGTGTTAGAATGGAACTCTCCCCCTTCCCTGCTATAGTGTATGCCGAGATGGAGTCCAGTCTCTCCAACAAGACGACGATGACCTATGAAGTAGAAGGCGTGCCGGAAGCAATGGCCGGGTTCAAAGCGTTCTTCCTTGGCACCTATACCGGAGGCAAATGCCTGACCATTCAACTGGTTGAGTTGCAACTGGTACGAGAGAACGGTAAAGACAAATTCACCACTTCTTCAGGCACTGGTCTGAAAATCCTAATTTTCCAACTGTTTGATACATCGGTTGCCATGCCGGTAAACGCATAATGCATTATGAGACTACAAGTACTTTCGACCAATTTCGGCGTTGATCCTGCCGATGTCCAGCTGGATGTGTACCAGAATAATGATGTGACCGTCATCAACGGCGACTTTGTCGTTGACACCACCAACGAAGACTATAAAATGGCCTTTGCGCTGGAAATCGCTGTCAGTGGCTTGAACTGCCCGAAGAGCATGAACACAACGGTTTTCGTGATGAACGCTAACGGGGGTACCTACGACATCACGATAACCAAGGCGAGTATCAAGACAAAGGAGAACAATCAGCGGCTTATCTGCGTAAGGCCCGTGCGCGCATATGACAGCCTAGGCATTTACCGGGTGGTTTTCTGCTCGATGTTTGCCCAGCCAAATGTGGCCTTCAGCCCACAATTTCAGGGATACGAAAGCATTACCCCGGAAGTAACGTCGGGCGCAATGTCTGGAGCCGAACTATACCTACACAGCCAAAGCAATTGGTTAATGCTGGTGATGAAAGTCACATCTTTGACTTTTGACACTTCTCAGAATCACGTCCAGGCAACGCTGCCCGGGTTCCCGTCAAGCATAAACACCAACTTCCCGCTTATCTTCACGGAAGAGTTGTGGTCGGAGACAGGGAGCAAGTACTATCCTGCTTTCATCGAAAACGGCGTCCTGACCATTCTAAAGGACGGGAACGGAGAAGAGACAAACTCGCCCGTCAAATTTGCAAGAGCTTTCATCCTCCGGTAATCACACTTTGGCCCTATGTCTGAGAAGAAGAAAATGGAACTCACGCGCCTGCAGGGCGGTATGGCCATCGCCAGTTTCAGCGCTGGCGTTGGCATCTCCGTGGGGTGTCTTTTCTTCATTGAGCCTCTGGGCGAAATAGCCAGTAGCGCCATTGCCATCGTGAGCCAACTGCTCGTTCTCTGCGGCGCCATCCTGGGTGTGAAAGCCAGCTACGATATTAAGTTCAGCAAGATGGCCGCCGAAATCCGAAACGTTGAACGAAAGACCGGCATTGAACCCGAAGACATAAAAGAATGATTCGCTTCTACTACATACTCTTTCCGCTCGCTCTTCTGGCAGCCTCATCTTGTGGTGCTCTCCGTCCTACCTCGCCATCCGTGACGGACAGCACCACGGTTGAGGTGAACACTCACACCGAAACGGTTCACGACACAGCCTACGTCCAGCTGCCGGTTTACATCGAGCGCAACGTAACCAGGGACACGACTTCCACGCTGGAAAACCCGTATGCCAAAAGTCTGGTCACGGTCAAGGATGGATTCCTGAGCCACTCCCTGGAGACCAAACCGGTGAAGCATCCCGTCCAGGTCAAGAAGCAGATTGTTCACCGCGACAGCATCGTTTACCGCGACCGCGTCCAGATTCAAACCGTTGAGGTTGAGCGCAAGCTTACCAAGTGGCAAGCTTTCAAGATGCGCACCGGCGGCGCGACGCTCACCCTCCTGGTCCTAGCAATAGTAACTGCAGCACTATATCTATTCCTCCATTTCAAAAACCTTTTCAAACTGTAATTCGCCATGAAATACATCCCCTCCATCGCTTTTGAAGAGATGTCCGGCAGCGCCAAGGGCGTTACCGCCGCGAAAGTAAAAGGCCGCAAGTTCATCAAGAACCGCGGCTACGGTGGCCGAATCGGTACTTCCGACCAGGCCAAGAACAAGGGTGTGATGAAGATGATCACCACCTCTTGGAAGTCCCTCACCAACGAGCAGATCCTTGCCTGGAACAAGGCCGCCCTGAGTGCTGACGCCAAGTCCATCCTGGGCACCAAGGGCAAGATCTCCGGCCTGAACCTCTTCCAGCGCCTCAACTTCTGGGTCGTGAAGCTGGGCGGCAGTATCATGACCACGCCTCCCACCCTCTCCGGTGTGGAGACTCCTTCCGAAGCCACCATCGTCTGCACCAGTGCCGCATTCACCTTCAAGCTGAACCAGGCCATCTCCGACAATGGAGGCATCTACCTCATCATCCAGGCCTCCGAAGGCCAGAGCAACGGCGTGAGTCGCGGCTATGGCAAGGCCACTCAAATCAAGGCTGTTGAGGAACCCACCGATGCCGCCATTGACATCAAGGCCGATTACGAAGCCGCCAAGGGTGTCCTCAATGCCGGTGCTCCCAAGGTCTTCTTCAAGTACTTCTACGTGGACTCTTCCACCGGCGAGACCTCCGTCCCCATGCAGGCCATGGCGAAGTGGGCACAGGCCAATGAACCGGATCCCGAGGAACCGTAGCCTTTCACCGGCCCGGGGTCCGGTTCTCCAACCCCGATTCGTTCCAAAAACGCAGCCTCCGCCGTCGCGATGACGCCGGAGGCTTTCTTACTGCTCTTCTGGTTCTTTCCGTTTCCACCGATACACCGGTTCTCCGATTTCTTCGAGCATCTGCTCCAGGGTATGAGAGCGGGAGATGACATTCCAGTCAATGAGACCAGGACGGACAAGGACAGCCTTGAGGCCCAGACCGTCAAGATGGCGGTAGAGATATTTATATGGCAATACCCGGTTCCCATTCTCTGCGTGAGCCAGGTTGCCGCAATCATCTTTGAGCCCCCACTTGGCAAAGAGTTCTTCTTGCATCAAGCCCGAGTCAATTCTGGCCTGACGGAGTGTCTGGCTCACATACCCACAGCAGGCACGCATTTCCCAGACCTCCCGCTTGGTACTTCCCCGCTCCCCGAAAATCCCATCCAAAACTCCGTCATAATCCACTCCCGATAATTCCCCGGTCACGTGCTTCCAGCGAAGCGCTCGCACAACGTCCATTTTTACGTTGCCAGATGCTTTATGTCTGCGATGTTTTTCATCCAGGCACCCATGCAGCAGCACGATGGTATCCCCGTTCACATAGAAGTAAGTTGAGTACTTGAACCCGCGCGGAGCACTCTTCAGTTCATAAATTGTATCCTTCCAATCTTCCACAAACGTCACCTTGAAATCTGAAAGCACCTTCAGCAGCATAATTCCATACTGTATACAGCGCCGATGCTCCTCTTCCAGCGAGTCCAGGAACGGCAGGAACTGGTCTCCGCACACCACCACCTTCCGAGGCTTGAGCAGCGCACAGCCATTGCGGACCGCCACACGGTCCTGAGGTTTTCCCTCTCCGGATGGCATGGGCAGAAGTTCTGAGATAATATACGGATTTGTACGGCCACGAAGCAACTTATCCGGCTGCTCCTGATACACCAGAGGGTCTCTTTCCACAAACGGCACTCCTTCCACGATGTTGAGGTTTTCATCCACCCGGAAAGTCTTCTGGGCAAACGCCCAGTTGAGGTTCCAGAACTGGTCCTCAATGTTCTGCTTCTTCCGCTTCTCCATCACCCTGGCACCGGTGAAACCATCCCCGCGCATCCCACGCAGGCACTCCGATTCGTGAACAATGTCCATATGACAGTGATGGATATGCAGCTGCGTAAAGGCATCGCAGAGCGGGACACACTCAGTCTCTTCGTTGCGATGATTCAGAACGTTCACCTCGCGGGTGATTCCGCAGAAGCGCAGGAACTCGTGGATCCTTTGGTTGTATGGGTCCGGCCTGCGTCCGAAATGAAACTCCAACCTTGTCCTCAATGCAATATCAAAGGCAACCCGCACAAGCGGCACCTCGATATCATACCCATACTCTATCTTTTCCTTCTTGCGGATGGCGGAATGACTATATTTAATATAAGGTATACCTTGCTTGGACACTTGCAGGTTTTTCATCTTCAACTTGAACAGATCCTCTCCTCTGCAGCCGGTACACACCTGGAAGATGAACGCATTCCTAACGTTGGCCATCCGCTCCGGCACCGGCGTAACCAGCACCTGCTGGAACTCATCCATGGTGAGGGTCATCGGTTCCCCGTTCATCTCCGAATACCACTTTTGCGGTTTCTCCTCCATCCAGGGCACATACCCTTCATAGGGCGATTTCTCAATCTCACCGAAGAGCACCAGGTCATTCCAGAACGTATGGAAATGAATCAACACCTTCCGGAAGGCCTCCTCATTAAGCTGACGCTTGGGCCAGTACCGGCATTCAGCATAGCTACGCGGATACAGCTCTGCGTATTTGGGATTGGAGGCATAGAGGTATTCATCTACGCAAAACTTCTCAAAGTCCGTTACCATCTCCAATGTAAATTCAGCGGGTTTCAAACCAGCCTTCTCCCGGATGACCAGGTAACGCTCCAACTTCCGCGAGAGCGTAAGCGACTCCCGGAGCATCCTGTCACTGAAGCGGCCCACCTCGTGCTCCTCATATAAATACTGCCGAAACCGCTCCACCAGCGAGCTCGTGTCCTGAACCTCACCGGACGCAATAGCCATCTTCTCCTCAACGGCCTTCTGGAAAGACTCATCATCTATGGCCACGCCAGACTGCTTCAAGTCCAGATACACCTCACTCATCAAAGAGCAATACCGGTCAATCTCCTTCTTCAGTTCCAGATTATACTCCTTCAGCCCAGGGCGGACCGCTCCATCCGAACCAAAAGCCTGCAGGTCCACGGCCGGCACCCTGATTCCCGTCTCCAGCGCCAGGTCCACATCTTTATCCTCGCGCAGCCGGAACCGAAGCGGCACCTCTCCGGTCCGAACATTCATACTCTTATACAACGTCACTTTAAACATAACACCATCCTCCAACGATTTCTAAACTATAACGACACCTTGAAACTCCACCGCCTGCGCTGACTCCGATATCCCGTCACCGCATCCAGCAGCACAAACGAGCCATGCACCCGAATAATCCTCTCCTCCACCAGTTCTGGCCACACCGACCGCCAATCAGGCAGAATCAACTCCACCTGCGAAGACACACAAGAACTTGAAGACAACACCGACTTCCTGGCCACCCGACTGCTCGCTTCCTTCCCCTTCTCCGTCAGCTGCACCCGACCATACAACCAGTACCGAGAAGTAGAGACATATTCCAACCCCACCACCGACACCCGAAGCAAAAGGTCATTCCCCACCGAAGTGGCCGACATTGCCTCAACGACAAAGGAAGGAAACGGTTCAAACGGTGCCGGTGAAGGGACGTGTTCATTCCCCAACGTATGGAACCCGTGATAAGCCGACACGAAGAGGTTCTGTCCGGATATCCAGGAACTATGGTCAAACGGTGGCCGATGCGGCTCCACCTCCCTGGCGTACTCATTCCACACCAACTGCGTCTCGTGATCCAGACCCCGCCACGCAGCCAGCGCTCGGCGATGCACTTCCAGATGCTCCAGCTGCGCCGACGACAACACCCCCGCGCCTACCTTCCGTTTCCGGAGATACACCTTTCCGTCACGATGCACGGCCGTGACATCTCCGGCAGAGCCGAAGACATCACTAGCCAAGACAGAGGGATGGAATACAGTTGCCATAGTGGGGAGATTAAGAAGCCGTACACACAGGGTAAGGGCCCGCCAGGGCGGCCTTTGGTACTTTTGGGTAAATGGATACGAACTCAATACCAGAGCCATACCCGGGCACATGCTCGCGTTTCATCCATCCGGTCGAAGGACGAAGCAGGTTCTCATACCCATGAGACGCATCCAGATAGGTGGCCGGATCTGAGATCTCATCCCAGTCCACGGGGAAGATGATGGACTCCGGAAGCCCCGGGAACTTGAACCGCTGATACGGGAAGCCCGCCAGCCACAAAGCCAGAATGAGTTCCCCGGCCAGCAGTTCCCCACACGTTACCGACTCAGGGCAAGAATGCAGTTCCCGAACCAGCGGGAGCACGTGCTCAAGGTCTGACTCGCAGTCAAACACATCCAGTTTTCGGAAATACCGCTTGGCAGTCTCGCACACCTCCAGCACAGCCCGAAGATGAAAACGCTCCGGACTGAACACCGTTCCATCCACGAACCCCTCCGGCTGCAACCCCTTCAACTCCGGGCGCAGCGTTGCCAGGATCACTGCATCCATAAACTTGTCATCCAGTTTCACATCCGGATACATAGCACTGACCGTCAGGTCAACCACTTCTTTACTCTTTTTCATAGCACATATACTTTAAAGGTCTAACATTACAGATTCCAATACTTTCTGGTCCACGCACTCCTCCGGTCCCGGACCGGCACAACCGCGCTCTTCTTCTCCCGCAGCAGCTGAGCCACCTCCCGCGAAACTGACCGAACTTGCTCCGGAATGCGCTTCTCCTCCGGATGCTCACTCTCCCACATGGTGCCTTTGGGCAACCTGGCCAGCCTGGCCTTTCTCTCTTGATAACTCTTCCTCATAACGTTCAATCTTTATCTTTTTCTTACTACAAGATACGAAAAATCAATGACTTTAACAATTTTATTTACAGCACGTTAGCTCTAAAAACGAAGATTTTTTCCACGCGTGGAACACTCACCATTTTCACCTCAAGGCACAAAAAAAGCAGCGGCGGCGCCGCTGCCCAAACGTGGTATATTTTTATATCAGATACCGTCCCCCGAGCGGGGCACTCCGCCCCTTCCTGCACCAACGCTCGGGCGTGGGTAAAAGTTGGCGTTGGTGGTTTGGAGTCTCTGAAGCTGGCGGTCGCGTAAGCACAACAATCCAGCGGAGCCTCAAAGGCGGCCCCCAGCACCAACGCCTCCGATGCGGGTCCCAGCTTCAGAGTCTACAAACCACCAATGGCGCGGAACGAGCAAAGCGAGTGGAGCGTGGCCCCGGAGGCGGTCTGTAGCATCTGCGCGTGAGGAATGACGGGCTTTGACGGTACAACGGACGGGAGACCCCAGGCTCCCGGCCGCCGGCAAAGACCGGCAGTATGTGGGCACAGACGGCCTCCGGGGTCCGGGCCGGCACGGCCCGTGGCAACGCTGAATCGAAGGGATAACGCCCGTGGGCGAAGCCCAGGAAAAACGGTTCCCACCGGCGCAGTGGATGACGGGCAGAAGCGAAGGCGTGATTGTGTGCCGACAAGGCTATCAGTCTTGGCGGCTACAATCCGCCGAAAGCGACGCCCGACATTCTCTGCGCCAGCAGCCGGAAGCAATTGAACAATTGCGAACGGCTGCCCCTGCACGCCCGGAACACTTCCGGCGTGGTTCACCACGGCGGAGGTGTGGAGGAATAGCGGGCAGGTATAGATAAACACGGCGAAGCCGTACCGCGGAGTGGAGACGACAAAGACGAGGCTGGCGGTTCCACCGACTGCCTGGTCTTTGGCGGCGGAACGACCCAGCACGGGAGCGACGACAATGAGGGCACGGCTCTGCCGGGGCCTCTTTGTCCAAAGCGGGAGTGCGTGGAGGTGGCAGGATACTCGCGCAGCACCGACCTCCCCAGCGGGATACCACCCTCGCACCAGTACAGCGCCAATGCGTAGCTGCACTTTGTGGGCGGGGACCCACAAAGTGCGGGGTTTTGCGACGGGCCAGGGCCGGGGATGGCCCTGGAGCAAAACCCCTTCCTGCCGCCGACTCGACCGGGCGGGGCAAACGGGAAACAGTGCCTCAACGGACCGAGGGAGCAACTTAACATAACGTCGCGTTGTATAACCCGCAGCCTGCAGGACGTTAGAACGGGCCTCAACGGTCAGCGACTTGATGCCGTTCAGGCGAAGCACCTCCCTTCCCGCGAGGAGTTATACAATGTTGCGTTATGTTATGATGCGGGTCCTGGCACTGGCGGTGATTCGAAGCGCCAACTCAGCCCGGGCGTTATTGCACCTCCCTTGGGAGGCTGGGAGGGATTGAACCCGCACGGTTGACAGACGCTAAACCTGGAACGAAAGGACCGCGAGGGACTGGAGTGGAGGGTTTGGCGGCT
>ODAI011702148.1_pt1 | contig 17810 bp, 7 predicted proteins | sample 1539321 | NCBI WGS metagenome assembly ODAI01 (sample SAMN02144231, study PRJEB22623) | gut metagenome | biome: sheep rumen | host: Ovis aries | place: New Zealand | reverse complement strand
GTTCACGCTGAAGCCCGTCGCAGAGGCGCTTTCCGAGAAGCTCGGGCTCCAGGTCAAGTTCGTCCCCGACTGCATGGCGGCCGACGATGTCGTCAAGGCCCTCAAGCCCGGCGAAGTCGCGCTCCTCGAGAACACCCGCTTCTACAAGGCCGAGGACGGCAAGGTCAAGAAGGACGACGACAAGAAGGGCATCCACCTCACCGACGAGGAGTTCGCGGCGAAGAAGGCCGAGCTCAAGGCCCAGCGCGCCGAGATGGCGAAGAAGCTCGCCTCCTACGGCGACCTCTACTGCAACGATGCGTTTGGCACGGCTCACCGCGCCCACGCCTCGACCGCCGTCATCGCCGACTACATCCAGCCCGCCGTCTCGGGCTTCCTTCTTGAGAAGGAAATCCAGTTCCTCGGCGACGCCGTCGAGAATCCCGTCCGTCCGTTTGTCGCCATTCTCGGCGGCGCGAAGGTCTCGGACAAGCTCGCGGTCGTGAAGGCGCTTCTCAACAAGGTCGACACGCTCATCATTGGCGGCGGCATGGCCTACACCTTCAAGAAGGCCCAGGGCATCAAGATCGGCACGTCGCTCTGCGAGGACGAGCAGGTCGCCTACTGCAAGGAGATGCTCGCCGCGGCCAACGCGAAGGGCATCAAGATCCTTCTCCCTGTCGACAACGTGATCGCGAACAAGTTCCCCGAGACGAAGGACGCGTCCGACATCGAGATGAAGCTCTGCGAGGGCGACATTCCCGACGGCTGGATGGGTCTCGACATCGGCCCGAAGTCCGTCGCCCTTTTCGCTGACGCCGTGAAGGGCGCGAAGACGGTCGTCTGGAACGGCCCCATGGGCTGCTTCGAGTTCGCTCCGCTTTCCAAGGGCACCTACGGCGTCTGCGACGCGGTCGCGACCGTCAAGGCGAACGGCGGCACGTCGATCATCGGCGGCGGCGACTCGGTGAGCGCCGTCAAGAAGAGCGGCAAGGCGGCCGAGATGAGCCACGTCTCCACCGGCGGCGGCGCGTCCCTCGAGTTCCTCGAAGGGAAGGTCCTCCCCGGCGTCGCGGCTCTCACCGCGAAGTAATGCGCCGACGGCGCGTCAGAAAGTCGCCCTCCCCGCATGAGCGAGGAGGGCGATTTTTGTTTTTCCCCTGTTCTTCGGGCGCAGATGTGGTATAATTGCACGAAAGAGGACAAAGGATGAAGAAGATAAAGGTGCTTATAGTCGACGACCACGCGGTGGTGCGAATGGGACTCAAGTACGCGCTTTCCCTCTTCATGGACATTGAACTCGCCGGCGAGCTTGCGGATGGAGAAGGCGCGGCAGAGCTCATGAAGCGTTCGGGTGCGGATGTCGTTCTGCTCGACATCAGGATGCCGGGCAAGGACGGCATAGCAACGCTCGGCGAGATGCTTGCCGCCGATTCATCCGCGAAGGTCGTGATGCTCACGACGAGTTCCATGGAGGAAGACGTCTACGCCGCGCTCAACGCCGGCGCGAAGGGATATGTCCTCAAGGACCGCAATCCCGAGAACATCGTCAAGGCCATTCGCGCCGTCGCGGAAGGCGGCACGTTCATCCCCGACGACATCAAGGCCATCTACAAGGCGAGAAGCAAGGAGCCCGAGCTCACGCCTGCCGAACGCGAGGCTGTCGCTTTGCTCGTCCAGGGGCTCAACAACAAGGCGATGGCCGCAAAGCTTGGAATAACCGAGGACGGCGTCAAGGTGCGGCTCAAGCATGCCTACGAGAAGCTTGACGTAAGCGACCGCGCAGGCGCGATAGCCGTCGCCATCAAGAGAGGCATCGCCCGTCCCCCGGGCATGGTGTAGTCGGCGATCGATGAAACGCGTCCTGACAGTCCTGTTCGCGACTATCGCCATTTCTGCCTTCGCGCTGCCGCGCGTGAAGGTCGCGGACATCCTCGCAATGGACGCAGACGAGATTGCCGCATGCGGGAAATGCGAACTCGAGGTCCAGGTAACGTTCGTGATACCGTGGGTGAACAATGCCTTTGTGGCCACCGATGTCGGCGACGCGGACGGCCATGCGCTTTATTTCGCGGCGTTCACTGATCCGCAGCCGGGAATGTTTGACAGCGTCGAGGCCGGCGACATAATGAAGGTGATCGGCACGCCCGACCCCATGCTGCTCGAACCCGGAATCGAGTTCGACAGCGCCAAGTTCATCTCGCACGCCGATCTCCCGCCGCCTCGCACGAGGTCTGTGCTCGGCATCAAGGCGGGGCACTTCAACAACTGCCGCGTGCGCGTGCGCGGCGTGTGCGTGTCGGCGGCATACGGCAACGCGACAGGAAAGCCGGCGTTCCTCATGTGGCTGTCGACTTCGGACGGAGAGATACGCGTGCGCGTACGCACAAACGACTTATTCCCGGAGGCGCTCCGCGACGCGGAAGTCGAGGTTGACGGTGTGGTTGTTCCGATCTTCAATCCTCGCCACGAGTTCATCGGCGCCGAGATAGAGGGGTTGAATGCGCAGTCGCTGACTGTCACGAAGGCGCCTCCGGACGATCCGTTCTCGGTGCCTGAGTGCGACACCTCGACGCTTCTCGCGTGGAGTCCGCGCGGGCGCAGGCTCCATGCCTGCCGCGTAATGGGCGAGGTCACGTGCGTCTACGACGATGACGGCGCGTTCACCGTCCAGCGCGGCAATGCGTCCGCGCGGGTCTTCGCCGACGGCCCGCTTCCCGCCGTCGGGGACATGGTGGAGGCGGCGGGATTTCCCGTCAGCCGCGGCGAATGCGGCGCGCTCGTCGGCGCAAAATGGCGGCACACGGACGCCGACCTGGAACGGGCGAAAATCCACAGGCTTTCGCTCGCCACGGGCTCTGCCTTCGACATAGGCGGATTCAGGTTCGACAACGATCTGCAGTTCCGCCTCGTGGAGATGACGGGGAGGGTCGTTGACGCCCATTCGATGCGCGATCTGCACGGCAAGCTTGTCATCAACGTCGACGGGCAGAATGTGGAGGTGACGCTTCCCCCGGCCGGCGGCGGAAAGCTGCCGTCGGGCATCGAGGACATGCCGCTCGTCCGTGTGCGCGGCGTACTGGACGCGCATGTCTCGCTCGGCAACTACACCGACAGGATGTTCAGCTTCGAGGGCTACCGTCTGCACACGAGGCGCGCCGACGACATTACGATTCTCCCCGACTGGCAGTGGGGCGTGCGGAGGGCGCTCGGCTTCGCGTGGATCGCGTTTCTCTCGGTTCTTGTCGCGTTCTGCGCCTTCGTCGCCTTCGTCGCGTTCCGCCGGCACCACGCGCGCGTCGGCGCCGAGGCGATAGTCGCCGACAGACGGCGCATCGCGGCGGAGCTTCATGACACGATATCGCAGCACATCTCGGGCGCAAAGCTGTGGGTGTATTCGGCCAAGATGGCTGCCGGCGACACGCTCGCACCTGGCGCGGTGGATGCGCTCGTGATGGCGGAGAACGTCCTCGAGGCGACGCGGCGAGAGATTCGCGACGCCATCATGGATCTCCAGAGCGATGATTTTGTCTCGCAGTCGCCTAGGTCGCTTCTGCGGCGCATCTGCCGCGATGCCTCGATCCCGGGGAAGACGAGGGTTCGCAGCTTTCTGCGCGGTCTCCCCGCTGATCTTCCGATCATGGTGAAGCGCGATCTCCTCGCCATCGCGTCGGAGGCGATAGGGAACGCCGTGAAACACGGCGGCGCGGCGAACGTGATCGTGGTGAGCGAGGGCGACGGGGCGGGCGCGTTTACGATAGATGTCCTCAACGACGGCGAGCCGTTCTCGGCGGACGCCGCGCCCGGCCCGGAGAAGGGGCATTTCGGCATCTCCAACATGCGCGAGCGCGCGGCGCGCTCCGGCATGACGCTGACATTCGGCGAGAAGCGCGGCTACGTCGCGGTCACTCTTCACTTCCTGCCAAAGTCGTAGTGTAGTACACTTTCGTGTATTCTCGCCTTGGCGCGGTTGTGGTAAAATGCAGTTACAAACTAGGGAAATGTGAAATAGAGAGGGCTGAACGACATGAAAAAATTCATTCTTTCGATACTCCTTGCCATCCCGTCCTTTGTCCACGCCAGTAATTACATCGTGCAGGCGAGCGACGACTGGGTACCGGTCAGGGACACGACGGCCGTCAAGGCCGGCTCTGCGCTCGACTTCTCCGCCGCAGGATGGATCGATGCGCCCGCAGGGAAGCATGGTCGCGTCGTTCGCAAGGGCGACCATTTCGAGTTCGCCGGGAAGCCCGGCGTAAAGCAGCGCTTCTACGGCGTCAACCTCTGCTTCTCGGCGAACTACATGAGCGCGGCCGACGCCGAAGAGCTTGCGACGCGTCTTTCGCGCCTCGGCTACAACGCGCTGCGCATCCACCACTACGAGCGCGAACTCTGCGACCGGAAGGACGGCACGACGATCCGCCCAGAGAAGATGGCCGAGCTCGACAACCTCCTGAACGCCTGCATCCGCCACGGCATATACCTGACGACGGACCTTTTCGTCTCGCGGAACGTCCCCTGGCGTTCCTGCGGCATTGACCGCGACGGCGTAGTTCAGATGAAGGAATACAAGGAGCTTGTGCTCTTCCACGATGGCGCCTTCAGGAACTATCTCGACTTCTCGCGCCAGCTTCTCAACCACGTCAACCCCGAGACCGGTCGCCGTTGGGCCGACGAGCCGGCCTTCGCGTTCCTCGCGCTCATAAACGAAGGGAATCCCGGCAACCATGGCTACGGCTTCATGAAGAACTTGCCAGAGGCGAAGGCGGCATGGGAGAAGTGGCTCGCCGACCACAAGGCGAAAGAGCCCGAGACGTATGCCAAGATCACGGACAAGGTGCCGGACAACTGCTGGGAGAACTCGCCGCAGAATTGCGCGTACGCGCTCTTCCTTACCGATATAGAAATCGACTTTGCCAAGCGAATGACGGCTTTCATCCGCGAGGAGATCAAGTCGCAGGTGCTACTCACCGACCTTTCCTGCTGGAAGAACGCGATTGAGTACCAGCTCGTCCGCACGCACTACGACTATGTAGACGACCATTTCTACGTGGATCACCCCAAGTTTCTCGAGAAGGACTGGCAGTTGCCGAGCAGCTGCCCGAACTCAAATCCCGTCCGCGGGGCGAACGCAGGCTTCGAGGCGGTCGCCAAGCATCGACTCCTCGACCGTCCGTTCACGCTCACCGAATTCAACTACTCGGGTCCGGGGCAGTTTCGCGGCGTAGGCGGCATGATGCTGGGGGCACAGGCCGCACTCCAGGAATACGACGGCATCTGGCGCTTCGCCTGGAGCCATAACGCCGAGGGCCTTCTCAAGCCGCAGTCAATCCACTACTTCGACGTCGCCAAAGATCCACTTCAGCGTGCGACCGAACGCGCCGTAACGATGCTATACTTGCGAGGCGACATGAAGCCGCTTAAGCGTACGCACGCGGTCGTCTTCCCCGAGAAGGCGCTCCGCAGCGACTTCAGCTGCGGCCCCCAGGCGGACATCAAGGACATGTGGTTCGGGTGGCACGCCCGCTTCGGCACACTCATCGCCGACGCGCTCCCGACGGGTGCGACTTCGGGCGGACTCTTCCCTGATATTTATTCGCGCACGTCTGACGACTACCGGCGCTGGGCCGAAGGATCGCGTCCCGGCGACGGGCAGGTGGTCATCGACCGCGAGAAGGGGCTCTTCGGCGTCGACACGCCGCGGACCGCCGGTTTCTTCGCTGAGGCGGGCGAGCGCACTGTCGGGCCTCTTACTGCGAAGCTCGACGGAAAAGTTCCGGCCGCAGTCTGGGTGAGCGCACTGGACGATGCGCCGATCACCTCGTCAAAGCGCCTTCTGCTTATGCATGTCGCGGACGTTCAAGACGAGGGAACGGTCTATGCGGACGGCACGAAGAAGGTGCTTCTCAAGTGGGGCCATCTCCCGCACCTCATGCGCCGGAGCGCGGCGGAAGTGACGCTCAAGTTTGCAGACGCGAAGCCCTGCAAGGTCTACGCTCTCGCGGCGGACGGCACGCGCCGCGGCGAAGTGCCGGTCGTTCAGAAGGGCGGCAATGTTTCCTTTGTGGCGAATACTGCCCGCGATCCCGCCGAGGCGACCTGCTACTACGAAATAGTGCGATAGAAATTCTTTATAATTTTTCGATAATGGTCGACACGGCCTACACTACACTTTCGTGTATTGCCGCCTTCGCGTGCTTTTGGTAGAATTGCAGTGCAAAAAGAACGAACTATAGGAGGTTCTATGAACAGAAATATGCTGTCTGCGATTATCTGCGCCGTTGCCGCGCTCTGCTCGATTCCCGCCGCGGGTGCCGCGGATGCGGACGTCACCGGCCTTGAGCCGACGATCTGGTGGGACTTCGAGACCAAGCCTAGCGCTTCGGGCCTTGCGAACGCGAACAAGGGTTCGGCCTCCATCACGTTCACGAGCGAGGGAAACCAAACGTATTCAGCGGGTGCAATCAACAGTACTTACGCCATCGACACTTCAAAGTACACGCCGTATTCGGGATCTGGCTCGTTCTCGACGGCGGGGAATCCTTTCACCGTCTCCCTGGTGATGACGCTCGGCACAAAGGCGAACGGCATCACGCTGAACGTCCAAACGTCCACCGGCGACCTGATCATCCGCCGCGGCGCGGGCGCCGGGTTGCTCGTCGTTGGCTGGGGCGCGAAAAAGGATGCCTCGTCCCAGTTCCTCAACGCGACCTTCGACGACGGCGATGCCGCCTGGCACCTCGTCTCCATCGTCTGCACGCAGACGGACACGAAGCTCTACGTGGACGGTAAGCTCGCCGATTCCTCTATGGAATTCACCCCATGGAGCGAGTCTGGCAAGGTGATCCAGATGCAGTTCGGCGGCCATCTCGGCGGCACCAAGACCGGCGAGGCGAAGAACGGTGGCCTCATTGACGACCTGCGCATCCATGATGCGGCGCTGACGCCAGCTCAAATCAGGGCAATCGCCGCCGAATACGGTCTTGTTGTGCTTGCTGATGCGCTGACTGTGACGGGTTCGCCGGTGAACTGGGGAGACGTCGTTCCCGCCTATGGCATCACGAACGGGCTTTCTGAGGGCGCTACTGTAGAGTGTTCTGCAGTAGGCGCGGAGACGGAGACGACAAAGACAATCCCAATCGGCTATGGTCTGTATTCGATCGCGTCCGACGGAACAGAGACGCTCATCGGGGAAAACTCAGCGACGTCTTTTACCTACACGCACGGGGCATACGCCGGGCATCTCGTCTGGCATTGGGCGCAGTCCAACATGGTGTCTGTCGCGTCGGGCGCAAACGGTTCCGTCTCGGAAGGGGGCTGGGTGGGCTACGGCGACGACTTCACGGTGACGGCCACGCCTGGTGCCGGATATAAATTCTTGCGGTGGACGGGCGATACGGACGGAATCGACGTTCTGTCTGCCGCCGTCGTTGTTCCGTCGGTGAAGGCACCGCTTTCGCTTACGGCGGAATTTGTCGACGAAGATGCGGACGAATTTGTCCAATACGTTTCGCCAGACGGAGACGACGCCAACGCGGGCTATTTCGCGAACGCCCCAAAGAAGACAATTGCCGCCGCGGTGAACACACTTGCACCGACAGCCGCGGCGTCAAGCCAGCCCTGCACCGTCCATGTCGCGCCGGGGCTCTATCCGATTTCGAATCCGATCATCGTCACGAATGCGATTTCCGTCATCGGCGACGATCCGGATCCTTCGCGGGTTGTCGTATCGAATACAGTACCCAGTGGCAATGCAAGCCCGGAGCATCGGGTGTTTGTCATCGCGAATGCCGACGCCCTCATAGCCAACCTGACGATGCAGAAGGGCGAAGCCTACAGCCGGAATGGGGGCAACTTCAACATCGGCACGGCTGGCGGCATGGTTTCCAATTGCGTGGTGGAAGCGGGCTATGCACGCGACAACGGAAAGGCTGCCGGTGCCTGGCTCGATGCGGGCGTCGTCACGCACACGGTCTTCCGGAAGAACTACTCTAATTCAGCTTCCGTCAATTGGGAAGGCAACCGTGCGGGCATCCTCCAGCTCAATGGTCAGGCTCGCGCCGAGAACTGCCTATTCACTGAAAACAATCAGACCAAGGCCGTCACACTGATCAACCTCGGCGGCTCGTCCGTCATGCGCAACTGCACGATCGTCGATTCCGGGCTGTCCGTCACGAACGAATACTGTAAGGAATGGTCGGCCCTGCGGATCGCCTCGGGTGCGACGGTGCAGAACGTCGCCATCGCAGGCGTGACGAACACCGTTGACGGCTCGGCTGTTTTGCCGACAGAAACGGTGGCCAAATTTGCCAACGGCGCTGTCGATGGCGACATTTCGGAATTGGCTTTCCCCCAGGGCACGATCACCGGCACGGCGGAGTCGTTCTTCAATGATTACGCGAACGGAGACTATACGCCGAAGACGGGCGGGCCGCTTGTCGGGAAGGGTGCGAACTACGAGGGCATGGCGTCCGTTGATCTCGCCGGCAACCCGCGCAAGGTCGGCAGCAGAATTGACATCGGTTGCTATGAGGCGAGATCTTCGGCGTTAGTTATCATCGTCCGCTGACGGAAGCTGGGGCTGGTGCCTCGACCGGAAGGCCACGATAATCCAGACCGACCGTCCCAAGGAACTGATAGAGTATCTCGCCAAGAAGGGCCGCCGCAACCTGGACTGAAAAGGCACGGACGGCGCTCCTCTATTGACGGCTTGCAGGTGGTTTTGGTAAAATTACGACACATAAATTGTTGAAGGAGTTTGGATCAATGCAAGATACGCAAGTCAATATGTCGAAACTGTTTCCCATGACGATATCTGCACATAACCGCGGGGGGGGGGGCGATTCTTGCAACTTTCCTCGCGGCGTTGGCGTTCGTTTCGAATGTGCGTGCGGCTGACGCGCTTGACATAACACCGTTCAACAAGAAAATCCCAATCACGGTCTCAGGCTACACGGGCACGGAAACGCTCTTGGACTTTCCAGTCCTTGTGACGCTTGCGGAGAAGTCGCCCACTGGCTTCTCCTACGACGACTGCGCGACCGACGGCTCGGATATGCGCTTCGCGGACGCGACCGGCTCGCTGCTTTCGCACGAGATCGAGACGTGGAATCCAAATGGCACGTCCTACATCTGGGTCAAGGTGCCGTCCATCGTCGGCAAGACGACAACCTTCTCGGGCTACTACGGTACGAACGGCGTATCCTCTCTACCGGCAGTCGCCGCTACCGACGTCTGGTCGCGCTATGCGGCAGTATTCCACGGCGGCGGCGTGTCGATTGCCGACGCCACGGGCAAGGCGGAGGAGATAACGCCGAACGACGCGACGACAACCGCTACCGGTGGCATGGCGGGCGGCGTGATGACAAAAGGGGACGCGAAGGGCATCGCCTTCTCCAATCCCGTCAAGTCCGGCGCACTATCGTCAATTGGAAACTTCTCGTTCTCCGGCTGGTTCAGGAAGAGCGGCGGCACGACGGCCGTTATCGCGTCGAACAAAGGACGGTACGAATGGGACTATAACGGATTTGTCGCGCTGGTGGAAGGCGGGAACTACTTCTCCGTCGGCGTTGGTGTGGACGGCAAGGGCGGGCATCAGCCGTCTTCCAACAACGGCAATGGCAAGCTCGTCGTCGGCACGTGGGGCCATCTTGCGTTCAGCTACGACAATGACAATTCCGAGACGGCGCTCGCCTCGTACTTCAACGGCGATGAAATCTATTCCACGACCTCGGCGCGGAACATTCTCGACCCGAACAAGGCCGCCTGGTCCTTTGGCGGCTTCCAGGACAACTCGGGCAACTGCTTTCAGGGCGACATGGACGAAGTGCGCATCCTGAACGGGACCGCCTCGGCGGATTGGATCAAGGCGGAATACGACTCGATCAATGCGCCGACGACATTCGCCGTTCGCTCGCAGGTCGTGGACACGGGACTGCCTCGGTTCAGCGCGCTTTCCGAGGCCGACACGAACTGCACGGCTACCTTCTCCGTCGCGCTCGACCGGCTCGGTTTCGGCGGCGCCGTGCCGACGTACGTGTCGGTGTTCTACGGGACGGACGGTGCGACCTGGACGGAACTCCCCCTCGGCTCGACGAGCGCCCCCACGAGACTGACCGCGACGGCGCCCGGCTTCGCGGTCGGAGTTCGCTACCTCTGGTACGCCGTCGCCACCGCGACGCAGGACGACGAGACCAAGACGACGACATCCCCTCAACAGTCGTTCGTCGCAAGAGCCCTTGAACCGACGGGGAACTACAAGTTCTTCACGGCGACAGTAGTCTGGGACGGCGCACCGGCCGAGAACCTTCCGTTTCTGCTGCGCATCTCCGAGACCGATGTCATCGGCTTCGACTACGACGACGTCACGGTGTCCGGCCTCGAGATTCTCGACGCGGACGGTCAGCTGATCCCCTTTGAGGTCGACACGTGGAATACGGACGGCGAATCGCTCGTCTGGGTCCTTCTGCCCGTCTACAAGAACGGCGCGACGGTCACGGTCCGATACGGCGCCCCGTTCGCCAACGCGCCGCTTCCCGCGACGGACGTCTGGACTGCCTATGTCGGCGTCTGGCACATGAACGAAATCCTCGAGGACGCCTCCACGGGAACCCACTACACGCCCGATTCCTCCGCGAGCGGCTGGCATGCCTACAAGTCCGACGAGGCGGACACCGTTCTGTCGCCTGTGACAACCGCGCCCGGAGCCTCCGCGCATCCGACGCCCCTCACCGGGACTGCGATGAACATCGCCTACGGCGCAGGGAAGTCGAGCTCGTCACTCGGCGGCTTCATAGTCCCGGCGGAACAGACCTCCTCGACCACGCTGAACGGCCCCGGCTTCACGCTCTCCGCGATCGTCAACTCGCAGCAGGCCGCCCTTCAAAACCGCTGCCGGGTCATCGCTTTCGGAAACGCATACAACGACATGGCCAACCTTGCGGTCGGCAGCAACAATATCTACTGCATGGGTGGGGCCGATTCCCACAACAAGGCCCATTCGAAGGGCGCGACGGACTGGGTCTATGCCGTGGACGTATTCAATTCACCGCTGTCGAAGATCTACGCCGACGGCGTCTGCCTTTCCGGCGACGGGGGAAATCCCAACCTCGCTAGCATCCAGCTCGAAAAGGGCATCGGTCTTGGCTGCTTTACGGACGGCACGCAATGCCTCGACGGCTATCTTGACGAAGCGCGCATACGCAACGCGGCCTCGACCGCCGACTGGATCGCCGCCGAATACCACACGATGGCGGACGGAGCCGTCTCCTTCTCCTCCGTTTCGTCGTCCGACACGTCCGCCCCAGTCCTCGGGACGCCGTCCGTTGCGCGCAATGCCGACGGCTCGTTCACCGTGTCCGTCGAAGTGTCCGAAAATACGCCGGCTTCGATTGTCTGCATAGCCGGAGAGACGGAAGTTGCTATGACAACCTCTGGTGCTTCGCTTCCCGCGACATACACGGCGACATTCTCGCAACTCGCCGCCGGTACCCATGTCGCGACCGTTCGTGCGACGGCAACGAGCGGGACGGTTGTTTCCTCGACCTGCCCGACGGCATTCCATGTTGGTTCGCTGACAATCGTCAAGCTGTCCGACGCCGACGAGGGGACGGCGTCGCCTGGCGTATTCCGTGTTTCGCGCCTTGACGCCGACTCCACGGGCCTGCCCGCCGTGACGTTCGATGTTGCGTTTTCCGGAAGCGGGCTTGCCGCTATCGCCGATCCGGGGATTTCGACCGCCACGATCCCCGTTGGCGCAGCGTACGTCGACATTGCCATGACGCCTGTTCCAACGGACGAAGTGGAAGAGGACGTCGAGCTTGTCCTGACGGTTTCCGGCGCTCACGTCGGGCAATCGTCGACCGCCTCGCTGACTGTCGTGAACGCGACTTTCGACATTGCGGTCCGCTATGTCGCCACAACCGGCGACGACGCGAACCACGGCGGCACGTCCGCGCTGCCGAAGAAGACGATCGGCGCCGCCGTCGAAGCGCTTGCGACCGCCGGACAATCGACGGTGTGCACCGTCCATGTCGCGCCGGGAACTTATCCGGTCTCGAATCCGATCATGGTGACGAACGCGATTCGCGTCGTCGGTTGCGACGAAGATCCGTCCCGGGTCGTCGTTTCCAATGCGAGTACGGAAACAGGCTACGGGAAAAATCATCGATTGTTCTGGCTTGAAGACGCCAATGCGCTGCTCAGCGGTATGACGCTGGAAAACGGGTTCGTCAACATCGCGGACGGCAAGGGTGGCGGGGGCGTCTATGCCGCGGCGGGTGTGGTGTCGAACTGCGTGGTTCGAAATTGCAGCATCAGTATGACTTCGGCAGCCAATGCGTTCGGCGGCGGCGTGTTCCTCGAAGGCGAGAATGCGCTGCTGACGCATTGCATCGTTTCGAATTGCTCGGCTAATACCAAATTCGCCGACTGGGTGAAAGTTGGCGCGTCGGGCGTCTACGTTGCGCCGGGCCGGGTGGAGAACTGCCTCGTGGTTGATTGCAGAGATCCCATTGAGAAGCCTACCAATGCGAAAATGGTGGGCGGGATCACGCTGAATGCGGCTGGCGCGCGCGCCGTAAACTGCACGGTCGTCGGTTGCCGCGGCAGCCATACGGGCGGCATCCTGGCGAACAATGCGTCTGCGCTCGTACGCAACTGTGTGGCATTCGACTGTGAAAAACGCATTATGGTCGACGAGGAGATGTCGGTTTCCACTGTTCCTTTCGGCGGCTTGGCGGCTTTGTTCGAACACTGCGCATCCGACGCTGCGGAAACATACGACGCGAACGAATCGATCCTGAGTATCGCAACCGATGCGTTCCGCAGCTACGCGAACGGCGATTACACGCCGAAGGCTGGCGGGCCGCTCGTCGGGAAGGGCGCGAACTACGAGGGCATGGCGTCTGTCGACCTTGCGGGTAAAAAGCGTCTTAACGGCAAGTACATTGATATCGGCTGCTACGAATCGCAGTCGACGCCGATGATCATACTCGTCCGCTGACGGAAGCTGGGGCTGGTGCCTCGACTGGAAGGCCACGATAATACAGGCCGAACGCCACAAGGAGTCGATGGAGCATCTCGCCAAAAGTTGCAAATATATGCCAAACTTGCATCCAAAAAGTTGCAATTTTATTATGCAGATATGTCTGAAAAGTTGCATATTGACAATATTTGGCGACAATTGAAATAATTCTGCCATTTTAAGAGGAGCGTATATGGCAGAACTCAAGCGAAAGTTCTACAACAAGCTGATGCAGTGGAATGGAGCGACCATCTCGTTGAACGAGGCACTGGAGAACAGGCAGGTGCCGTACGGTTACAAATTCATCGACGGAAACGTCGGCGTTTCGGGAAAGAAGATCACGCTGCCGCACTACATGGCGATGTTCATCTGATTCCGGGTCGACTACACTTCCGTGTATTGTCGCACAGCGGCGCTTTTGGTACAATCACGCCTGTCAATTGCCTAACAGGGGTGGATAACTCTCTGCGAACTCTGCGTCTCACCCCTGCTAGGGCATCCGCTTCGCGGACAACCTTCGGTTGGGGGATACGCGCCTCTGCGTTGAAAAAAGAATTAAACAATCTACACGATCTACATGTTCTACACGGCTTAAAACAAACAAAGGAAAAAGCAATGAAGAAACTGATTTCCGCATTGATTGTCGCAGGCACGGCGCTTGCACTTCATGCTGCAGTTCACGAAGACGACTGGCTCAAGGTCGAGACGCCGGACAAGGTCGTTCCCGATTCCGGCTTTCAGGTGAAGGTCACGCTCAAGAAGGACCTCGGACCCAGCGAGAACGTGACCGTCGCGATGCACACGTTCAAGACCGACGGCGGCTGGATGGGCACCGGCGAGTGGCGTCCGCCGCAGACGATGAAGAAGGGCGAGACGAAGGTGTTCTCCTTCACCGCGAAGGGGAGCGACAAGGTCGGGCACTTCGGCCCGCTCGCCTTCATCGCGCCGAACGGCGACTGGGGCAAGGCGACGCACAAGATCTTCTGCGGAAAGATCACCTGGGCGATGTCGGGCGCGGAGGCCGCGAAGCGGAAGGCCGAGGCGGACGCGAAGGCGGCGCGCGCGAAGCCGCCCGCGGGCATCACCTACAAGAAGAGCTGGATCGTCCCGCGCGGATGCTTCAGGCCCGGCACCGACGAGCCGATGAAGGAGATCCGCGAGGGCGAGCCGTTCGAGATCGTAGCGGACTACTACCTCGACGCGTCCGAATACTGGAACGACAAGTGCCATGTCGTCGTGTTCCCCTGCGGACCGTGGATCGACAATCCCGACGGGGTCCACGAGAAGCACGCGCACCACGTCGACATTCCGGGCCTCGGCTGGGCGTTCAGGCCCGTCAAGCCCGGGAAGGGCACCGTCCGCGTGAAGCAGACGATCAAGAAGCTCTACCGCTACAACTCGCTCTTCTTCCACGTCCGCTTCCGCGGAGGTGACGACAGAGACTTCCCCTGGACGAAGACGTGCGGCGTGCCGCGGATCGTCCGTCCCGTGCGCGGACTCGACATCGTCGCGCGCACGGCGGGCGGACTCTTCGTCTCCGGACGCGAAAAGCCCGTCGTCGATCTCGTCGCAGGCGCGGACGCGAAGGCGGGCGAGTCCGTCGCGATAAGGATACTCGCGCTCGACGACGCCGGAAAGCTCGAGGAGGTCGGCTCCACGACCGCGAAGATGCCCGCGCCCGGCGCGACGGCGAAGGTGGACCTATCGGGCGTCGTCGGGAATCGTCTCGGATGCTTCCTCGCCGAAGGTCGCTCTGGCGACAAGTCGGTGGACGCGTTCTTCGGCGTCATACCCGACGTCGACAAGGCGCTTGGCGGAAGGCGCGCGCCTTTCGGCGCGACCGACCTCTACACCGAACTCGAATGCGAGACGGCCGCGAAGCTCGGCTTCTCCGTGAACCGCATGTTCGTCAACTGGGGCGCGCTTGTGCCGAAGCGCGGTGAATACAGGTTTGATGGAATATCCGCGCAGATGGATCGCCAGGAGAGGCATGGCATCAAGCCGTGGCTTATGCTCGTAGGCGCGCCAGAGTGGGTGCTCCCGCCGAACGTCCACTCGCCCGGCTTCGAGCCGTATCCGTTCGACGAGGCCGGCTGGCGCGAGTCTATCCGCGCGATCTCTCAGCGGTTCGGAAGGCGCGTCTTCGGCATCGAATGGCTCAACGAGATCCCCCCCGGAAACAAGAGCTCGAACCCTGCCGCCGACTACAGCCGCTTCTGCGAGATCGGCACAGAGGAGCTCAGGAAGGTTAACCCGAAGGCGCACTCGATGCTCGCGGGCGGACTCTGGCCGCGCAACTTCCGTCTCGATGTCCTCGGCGCGGGAATCGGTAAGCACGTCGACATCCTCCCGATCCACTACGGCGAGTACGAAAGCGCCGCGGAGGCAATTGCCGACGCCGCTGCAGGCGGCATCAAGACCGTCTGGAACGACGAGTCCGCCGCGGGCATGTCGGTGTGGGGAATGGACGGGCGCGAGGCGCTCGAGAGAAGCGTCCTCCAGTCGCGCAACGTGCTGCGCGTATGGCCGGCGCAGCTCGTCGCCGGCGTGAAGGGCATAATCTACTTCGGCGGCGAGGCGAACCCCGCCGGAAACTGGAAGTACCTCCTCGACGACTATACGCCGCGCCCAGTAGCCGCCACGCTCGCCGTCATGTCCGCGAAGCTCGGCAACGCCCGCCCAGTCGGCGCCTACTATGCCGAACCCGGCGCTCGCGTCATGGTGTTCGAGCGGAAGGACGGCACGGCGCTTGCCGTAGTCGGTTCCGCGAACGGCGACGAGAAGTCCGCGCCTGTCGAGGTGAATATCCCCGCGACTCCCGGCTCCACCATCGTCAGTACCGACCACCAGGGCAACGAGAGAACCATCGCCGCCAAGGGCGACACTATTTCCATAAAGGCCGGCGCGATGCCGTTGATCTACGAGGGGCTGCCGCTTACGCCTCTCGCCGTCCGCTGCACGCTCACGCTCGAGGGGCAGGGCCCGCTCACGCCGAAGCCCTCAGTGAGCTTCGTGAAAGGCGCCGCGCCACAGGTGCGCGTCTCGGTGCGCAATCCGCTGCGCACGCCCGTCGAGGGAGTAGTTGGTGTCGCGGTCGTTCCCGGCGGGAAGTCGGGCAAGGCGTTCAGCCTTGCGCCCGGCGAGAGCGCACACTTCATCCTCGACCTTCCGTCCGAGACGTTCCCCTCCGGCCCCGCGAAGGGCGTGGCGCGCGTCGCCTGGAAGCTCGGAGGCGGCAAGGAGAACGTCATGGCGCAGACCGACTTCGCTGTTGATGTCATCGATCCCGCGACGCTTGGCAACCTCCTCTTGAACGGCGGATTCGAGGCGAAAGGCGGGTCGAAGGAGTCGTGGAACGGCGGCGGCAGGATCGTGAAGCTGGACGGCTCCCGTCCGGGCGAGGACGGAAACGCTCTTTCGCTTGACCACGGCAAGGGCTGGATTCAGCTATTCCAGCGCGCCGACAATCCGTCGCCGGGCCGCAAGCTCCTCTATACCGCGTGGATGCGCACGGACAACATGAACGCGGGCTCGAACGCGTCGCTCGTCAACAGCAACGGCTCCTCGCGCAACCTCTACATGCCGGACGTCTTCACCGCGCCGAAGGATACGCACGGTGCGTGGCAGTTCATGGTCAAGGTGCTCAACTCGAAGCCGGACGACGTCAAGGTGCAGGTGCAACCCGTCGCGAGCGGCGAAAATGGCGGTGCGCTCTACGACAACATCCGCCTCACGCTTCACGACGGCACCGACTGGGCGACGGAGGCGCATCGCGCCGCGAAGGCGCGGAAGATCGACGGCGACCTCTCCGACTGGGATTTCGCCGATCCGATTCCGCTTCTCTGCGCGAACCAGATCGCGTCCGAAGGCGGCTACAAGTGGACGCCCGACAACCTCTCCGGCATCGCGCAGCTCGCGTGGGACGATGAAGCGCTCTACATGGCGGTGCGCGTGCGCGACGACGTCCACAGTGCGCAGACGGGCGAGAACACGCTTAGGGGCGACGCGCTGCAGATAGGGCTACATCCCGCAAACCGCCTCGCCGGAACGGACAGCGCCGCGATCGAGTGGTGGGTCTCCGCGGCGAATCCGGGCAGCGGCTCGGGGAAGCACACGGTCTACCGCCCCGCCGCGCACGCCGCGGGCCTCGCGAGCGGACAGCTCGCGAAGGACTCGTCCGTATACGAGATTGCCGTCGTGCGCAAGGGCAGCGACACCTGCTACGAGTTCCGCATCCCGTGGCGTGACGCGGGAGGAATCCGTCCGCAGCCCGGCCAGCGCCTCGGTCTTTCGCTCAGGCTTACCGACACCGATTCCGGCGCGGCGCGCGGTGCGGCGGCATGGGGCCGCGGCCTTGAATCGTGGACACCGTCCTCGTTCGGCTCGCTCGTTCTTTTGCCGTAAAAGCGGCAAAACACCCTTGACGGCAGGCGCGTGGTTTTGGTAAACTACGCGCCTGTTGTCGTCTAAGACGCTTGGCGAGGTAGCTCAGTCGGTAGAGCAAAGGACTCATAAGCCTTGGGTCGAGGGTTCGAACCCCTCCTTCGCCACCAGTTCCGGACGCGGTTCGTCCGACGAAAAATACCCCCTTGCGCCTGTCGGCGCGTTTTTGATATACTATTCAAGTTTTCGCACCAGACGGGTGGCCACTTTAGCTCAGTAGGTAGAGCACATCCTTGGTAAGGATGAGGTCGGCGGTTCGATTCCGCTAGGTGGCTCCAGAAGGTGCGAAGGCAAAAGAAGAACAACTACTCACAGGAGTTAAAAAATGGCAAAGGAAACATTCGATCGCGGCGGAAAGCCGCAC
>ODAI011046243.1_pt1 | contig 17810 bp, 11 predicted proteins | sample 1539321 | NCBI WGS metagenome assembly ODAI01 (sample SAMN02144231, study PRJEB22623) | gut metagenome | biome: sheep rumen | host: Ovis aries | place: New Zealand | reverse complement strand
TCGGCGGCGTTATGGCCCAGCTGGCCACGATTGGAGAGCGCACGTGGATCGTTGCCGAGGACGTGGCCAACATCGAAGCGCTCTGCGACAAGTACACCGATTTCCTGGCGGCAATCGGCTGGAAGCCCGACTTCGTCCTGCCCGGCGAATCTCCCGCGTCATCCGCCCTGCACATGGCCCGCACAACGGCCCGCCGCAGCGAACGACGCATCCTGACACTCGCCGAAACCGACCCCGTCGACCCCCTGTTGCTCCAATACGTGAACCGCACTTCCGACCTGTTCTACGTAATGGCGGTGTATGTGGACAAGCGCTGAGCAAACGCTCAGATTGCGCGCCGCCCGGACAGCCGGGCGGCATAGAGCGAGCTGCGGCGACCAATCAGGCCAGCCCGGATTCCACGGAGCGGAACCGAAAACCGAAGACCATCTTCCCTGGCAACTACAGCTAGCCGATAAGCGATTGCAGCCATTCCTTGTATTCGGCACGCACGGTACGGGGCGCTTGTATGGTTACGCCGCCATCCAAGCCCGCTATCCAGCCGAAGAACTGGGGGCTCTTCACCACGTTCACGCGCACGTCCACATAAGCGTCCGTGGATTTCGCCACGTCCAAATCGTGGCCGAAGAAATCGACGACCGTGTCTACGAGCTGTTCTTTCACGCGCAGGGTGACGGTCGTGGGATCGCCGTGGAACATGCCGAAGCGCTTGTATGCGAAATCCTCGTATTCGTATGCGGTAATTTCGGCGTTGCGCGCAGCGCGCTCGTCGCTGAGCTGCAGCAGCTCCATGCGGTCGATGCGATAGGTCTTTATCTTCTGGTCGGTATCGTCGTAGCCGGCAAGATAGTAGTTGCCGTCGGCATAGACCACCTTCACGGGCGTGAGCAGATAGCGCCTTCCCTCGTGGCGCGCCTTGCGCTTCAGATCGGTGTTGTAGCTGAAATACAGGAACTGCACCTTGCGCTTGCGCTGCAGCGCCTCGTGGATGATGTCCACGCTGTGGAAGGTGGATTCGCTCAGGCTTTTCACGCGGTCCTGCACATGCACCCGCTTGTCCAGCGCCTTGCGCTCGCGTGCGCTGACCAGGCCCTTCAAGCTCTTCACCAGCTGGTTCGACTTGCGCTCGGTTATGAAGCGGCTCGACTGAACGGCGTCGATGAGCATCATTACGTCGTCCAGGCTGAATTCGCTGCGCACCAGCACGTATTGCACGGGGCGCGCCGACAGTTTCTGGATGTCCACGCCCACATCGCGCAGAGCGATGATATCGCGATAAATCGACTTGCGTTCCGCGGTGATGCCCTCTTCGCTGAGCCGCTGCAAGATTTGCGGCATGGTCAGACCGTGTTCGGGGTCGGTTTCTTCTTGCAGGATGCGCATGAGGTAGAGCAATTTCAGTTTTTGCTTCTGGTCATTTCCGCCTGCCATGAGGCCTCCTCCCCGGTGGGTTACTGAGTGCAGTATATCGTGACAAATCTTGCGAATTATTTCGATTGAGTCACATATACGAAAAGGCCACGTCTATTGAAAAACTGTTCTTCTAGCCAGCAGAACCCCCCTTGGAAACGAACCTTCGGGTCGGGAAAAAGTCCGCTCTCTGCGACAAAGCGAGCCGCAGGAAACACTGCGGCTCGCCCAGCACGATGCTCCCAGGCCGTGTGGCCACGGGGTTCTTCTCGCGAAAACGAATGGAGAATAATCGGCGACTAGCGCGTGGAAATGTGCTCGCAGCCGTCGCCGTACAGGGAATAGCGCTCGCTTGCCACGATTTGGGCAGCATCCCACGGATCGAGCGCTATGAAGTTATCCAAGCTAAGATGGTCGGGGTCTGCGGCGTTGCAGTAGCCGATAAGCGCAATCCAATGCTCGCCCGACACGCCCGCCACATGAATGACGGTGGGCCGTCCGGCAGCTATCTGGTCGTAGGCTTCGCGCAGCAGCTGCTCGTCGGAGCCAACGCAGCGAAACGCCGATTCGCCGCCGCCCCAATCGGGCCACATGCAGCACGAGCAGTTGTAGTACGAGTGATCGTGCACCGTGCCGTCCAGCACGGCATCGGCGTATGCGCACGAGAAACTGGGACAGCAAATGCTGTGGCCCGTCTGCTCCTGCGACCCGATGGCGTCGATGGCCGCCCGGTCGTAGGGAATAACATAGTCCACGGCATCGTCTTTCGCCTGCACTGCGGCATTTCCGGCTGCAGATGCGGCTGTCGGGCGGGTCGAAGCCGCAGATGCGTCTTCAGCCTGCGCCGTTGCAGTGGACGATGTGGCCATCTGGGCCACGCTCTGGGTCGCCGGCAGGCGATCCGACAGGGGCTGGGCCATCGCCGTTGCCGGCGGCACCGAGATTGCCAGGGCCAAGCCCAGGACCAACGTTGCAAGCGTTGCGCCCTTCGTAGTTGTTTCGTTCTTCTTCGCTACCTTCACATCCAGCCTTTCCTCGCGATTGGGCGGGATGGCCTTGCATCCGGCAAGCCATCCCGTGTTCGAATGTGCAGCATTTGCAGGCCAACGCGCGCGATCGTGCAACCCCGCCGTCGGCCCGGCCCAATCGATGACACGACCTTAAGGCAGGTTCCGCAGCGTTCCGGTAATCCGACATTTTTGACACCAGATGCCGACGCGGCGGGCACCACAACGGCATAGGATTTACAAAACCGCTGTTCAGGGGTCTTCACATATCTGACAAGTATTTCATCGTTTCTTCAGGACACACAACTGCGTCACATCGACCGTGAGCGGGAAGTGCATGGGGCATTGGCCGACCATATTTAATGCATAATTTTTTTACTCTATGCTCTTTATTTTTTCGTTTCTTAGAGTATAGTTTCTTGATACATGGACCACTTAAACGCACAACGGGGCCTGGTGAACCTGTTCACCTCGGACTCATACCGGTTGCTGTGCCTGCTTGCGAATTTGCAGACCGACACCTTGGATGGGGAACGGGGGCGCGAAAGCCAGCAAGAGATTGCAGAGCTTTTCCACGTGAGCAAGGGAAAGCTTAACCCGCTGATGCAATCGCTCGTTGCATCCGGGTGCATTCGAAAATATCGGGCCCGCAGCGGCTACACCGTTACGGACCTGGGAGCGCGGGTCGTCGAGCACATCGCACAGCTCGAGGCCCTCGCACATGCGAGCACGGAAAGCGAAAGCTAGCGACCAGCTGGAAGGAAGCGATGTAGTCGATGCAGAAACGCATCTTCGCGGGCAAGGCAAGTCTTCAAGCCGAACCGTTTTGCCCCTACCTGAGCAGCCCCAGCGGATATGCAAACCTACAGCAACGCGCTCGTTCGAAACCTGCGCATATCTGGTCGAGCCTGGCAGACAGGCTCAGGCCTTACCGGCACGACGGGAAATAACACCACGAGAAGCAGCCCGTCGTTCCTCCCTTCCAGAGCCTCCGAGCTTGTCCCATTTGTCGCAATCGTCCCCTAACCGCACCATGGCAGATGGGATAAGCTCGGGGGCTCTGTTCTTTGCACGCCCCACGTCCATGGAAAGCGTCATTCGACCAGCTTGTTTATGCGCCGATCGTAGGTGAGGATGCCGTTCGTTTCCTCTTCGATATCGCTCACCTGCGTATACACATAGCCGGCCAGCCCTTTCGGTTCCAGGGCCTCCACTTCGGCCAGGGCGTCGCGGACAGCACGGCGCCATTCGCGGATGTCGTCGAAAGGCTCGTAGCCATACGCCTCGGGAAGCGAGCTGTGACCTTCTACCCGATGCGTGAAGCCCCCGAACTCGGATATGAAGAACGCACGGCCGCAGCGGCGGTCGCGCCATACGGCCATATCGCGGAAATAGTTGTGCACGCTGCTGAAATCGCCGCAACGCTGGTCGTACCACCCGCTTACCGCATCCACCACCCGCGTGGAATCCAAGTCGCGCACCATGGCACAAGCCTTGCGCGCATCGAATTGGCCCCAGCCCTCGTTGAACAGCGACCAGCCGATGATGCACGGATGCCCGCCGAGCTGCCGTACGGTCCGGCGGCAGGCTTCAGTCCATTCCCGGCGGTAGTCCGGGTCGCTGGAACCCAGGTTCTCCTGATGGCTGGGAACGTCGTCGCGGTAGTGGTTCCAGCTTATCTTGAACAACGTGGGCTTGTAGCTCCAGTGCCACGTGCGGATTTCGGCATCGCCACCGCTTACCATGTCCTGCAGCACGAGCATGCCCAGCTGGTCGCAATGGTAGTACCAACGCGCAGATTCCACCTTTATATGCTTGCGCATAAGGTTGAAACCGGCATCGCGCATGGCCTGGATGTCGAACACGAACGCTTCGTCGGCTGGCGCGGTCATCAGGCCGTCCGACCAATAGGCTTGATCCAGCACGCCCCGGATGAATAGCGGAGCGCCGTTCAAATACACGCGCGAAACGCCCTTTTCGTCCCTGCGCATTTCCACCGTGCGGAAACCGCAATAGCTGCGCACCTCGTCTTCTCCGAAAACCAGGCGCAGGTCGTACAGGTAGGGGTCCTCGGGCGACCAGAGGTGCAGGCTGGGAATCTGCACTGCCAGCGCCACGGAAAGAGTCTGCGCAGCCGCGGATGCTGCGGATGCTGCGGCCGTGGCGGGCAGGACGGGCAGGGCGGGCAGGGCGGGCATGGCCACCTCTTCGTCGGCCACGGCGACCACGGCGCCTTGGGCATCGAGCACTTCGAGCTTCGCGTGACTCGGCACAGGCGCCGGATGCCGCCCGTCGGCCGCAGGCAGGGAAACGCGCACGCCACCCGCCAGGATGCCCGCCTGTGCATCCGGCTCGATCCGAAGCTCGGCAATGTGGGCGGCCGGAACCGTTTCCATCCACACGGTCTGCCAGATGCCGCTTTGGGCCGAGTACCATATGTCCCCGCGGTCGAAGCGCTGCTTTCCACGCAAGCGGCCGCCGAATTCGCTCGGATCGGCCACGCAGACCGCAAGCTCGTTTTCTCCTTCGGCAAGCGCATCGGTAATGTCGAAGCAGAACGGGTCGTAGCCCCCCGCATGCGACCCGACCAGCTGCCCGTTCACCCGCACGGCGCATGCGTAGTCGACCGCCTGAAAATGCAGCAGCACGCGCGCGGGCTGCGCATGACGGCCGCGTGCAGCCCGCGGGTCGTCGAAAGTGCGCCGATACCACAGCAGCTCGTCGGGCTGCAGCTGGCGCCCGACGCCCGAAAGCGGTGCCTCGGGGGAAAACGGCACGAGTATTTCCCGGTCGAAGGCTTCATCATCCGGTTGCACCGCATTGGCGACAACCGCCTGCAAATCGTCGGTGGGCCGATGCGACCCGCTTGCGAACGCGCAGGCCCAGCGCCCGTTCAGCACTTGAAACGTTGCACGCGCGAGCTGCGGGTCGGGATGTTCCGCCAGCACGTCGTTCGGATCGAGCGCCTCGCCCCACGGCGTCAGCATCGTCGCAAGCTCCGATACCACATGCTCTTTCGGCTTCGCGCCCAGCACCTTCTTCAAATGCAGCATTCTATTTCCCCTGTTTCATCGCGATTCGCTATTTCTGAAGATGATACCGCATAGCACTCGCAACTCACATGCAGGCGATGTGTGTCAAGAGAAACGTCCCCCTGACACACGGCGCGGCTGGGCTGCTCTTGGGCGGGTGCTTTTCTCTGGGGTGGCGCATCATCTAGTCTTTTGGGGCTAGGTAAGCACGCGTGCTGGCGTGTTGTTCTCGGGTACAATGAACGCAGGCGCTGAACGCGCGAGGACGAGAGAAGAGAGGTATCCCATGAAATACATCTGCCCATGCGGTTTCGAGTACGACCCCGAAGTTGGCGACCCCGACGCCGGCATCGCCCCGGGCACGGCATTCGAGGACATTCCCGACGACTGGGTATGCCCCTGGTGCGGCCTGGGCAAGGACGCGTTCGAGCCCGTCGAATAGCGAACGGGAAGCGCCCCACCAGACGGGGCGTTTTGCAAAACGAAGGGCCGCTTGCAGTTTAAAGTGTCATTGGGCCCTTCGTTTTTCATGAAATGTGCCGGCCTATCGGATGGAAAGGGCGGCGCATTTGGTTCGCGAACCTTGCTTACCCACGCCTGCGAGTGCGCTCGGGTCTTCAGAATCCGCATTAGCCCTGCGTTTTTTGGCCGGGCGGTTTTAAACGGCGCTTGCCTACAACGGCGTGCAGTCCTTGTTCAGCGCTGCAATGATATCGGGCAGCGCAGCATCTACCTTGTCGTTGTCTATCTGGCAGGTGCCGGCGTTGCGGTGACCGCCCCCGCCATAGGCCAGGCATAGTTCGCCGATGTTGGGATCGCCGTCCTTGTTGATAATGGACTTGCCGATCATCACCGCCGTGTTCTGCTTGCGGAAACCCCAGGCAACATGGATGGACACCTGAGCTTCGGGATACAGTGCGTATATCATGAAGCGGTTGCCTGCGTAAATCGTCTCTTCGTCGCGCAAATCCAGCACGACCACGCGGCCTTCTTGGCGCGCCAGGCGCTTCACCTGCTCGGTGAACAGGTCCTGCTGTTCGAAGTACAGCTCTACGCGCTCCTTCACGTCGGGGTTTTCCAACACTTCGTCAATCGAGCTTTCAAGGCACAGATGGATGAGCTCCATCATCAAGTCGTAGTTGGAAATGCGGAAATCGCGGAAACGCCCAAGGCCGGTGCGCGCATCCATAAGGAAGTTCATGAGCACCCAGCCTTCGGGATGCAGCACTTCGTCCAGCGTGAAATCGGCCGAATCGCCCTTGTCCACGGCCCACATCAGCTCGTCGCTGATACGCGGCAGCGCATCGCGTCCGCCGTAGTAGTCGTACACGACGCGTGCGGCGCTCTTGGCATCGGGGTCGATGATGTAGCGACCTTCGTAATCCACGCCCTCGAGGCGCGTCAGCTCGGACTCGTGATGGTCGAAAGCCAGGCCCACACGCGGGTCGAAGGGCAGGTTGGTGGTAATGTCGGTCGAGAATATTTCGACCTTGCCATCCTGCACGTCCTTCGGGTGCACGAATTTAATCTCGTCTATCAGCCCCTTTTCCTTCAAGATCATCGCGCATACCAGACCGTCGAAGTCGCTGCGCGTTACCAGCCTACGCTTTTGCGTTTTTGTCATTGCCTATCTCCCATTCCCAGACCCGTGTGCCTGTTGCGACCGATTCCTCATCGGCAAATCTTAACGCACTGCAATTCAGTCATGCAAGAAACTCGGCCCTGCCCCCATAATCAGCATGCACAGGGGGGTTACTTTTTCACGGCAGGCTAAATCCGCCCTGAACGCGTGCCTCGTGCGGCGAAAGCCCGTAAGGGACCGGTCTGGCGGGACGATCCACCCGCAACGCGCACTTCATGGAAACGAGGGCGGACTTGCGGGTGGACGGGGCCGTGGGAACGCCGATTCCCACCTCCTGCGGGCAGAAGACGGGGGTTGCGGGTGGATTCGCGAGTTGCCGCCAGAAGCCGAGCAGGGGAAACGCCGCCGGGGGCCTCCCGGGAAGCGCTAAATCCACCCGCAACACCGCCCTCGTGCGGCGAAAGCCTTGAAAAGGCCGATCTAATGGCCCCATCCACCCGCAACGAGCACTTCGTTCCTGCCGCTGCCTGTCCCGTGTGTCAAGAGAAACGTCCCCTCGACACACACTCAAACGTGCTTTTTTGTTCCTGCCGCTGGCCGGACCGTGTGTGTCAAGAGAAACGTCCCCTTGACACACGTGCCCTTGATACATGCGGAGGGGCAATCGCAGATAGTTTACGAACGGGTGCGGAATGCGGGCTTGTCAGCCGCAGAAGCGGGGGCCTTGCCGGCTTTGGGGACAAGCTTCACCTGGATGGCCTCCATGCGGTACGCATAGCCGGCCGTACCTGCGCGGGCGCCGTTCTTGGCCCAGCCCATCCAGCCGAACTTTTGCACACGCATGCGATAGTACACGTCGTAGCTTGCCGCCATCTTGCCCGTAAGCTTTATGCGCACGGCCTCGAGCGGCACCCCGCGGCCAACGGTGCCGGCGCGGGCGCCATCCTTCACCGCAGCCTGCCAGCCGATATTCTGCACGTGCGCACGGTACTTCACCGTTGGCGCAACGATCTTGAACTTCGCGCTGACCGTGCCCGTATAGTTGCCCTTGCCCTTCACGACGACTGTTGCGGTTCCGGCCTTCACGTTGTTCTTATACGACAGCGTGTAGTCGGTGCCGCGAACGAGCTTTTTGGAACCGAGCTTCACGGTGGGCTGGGGTTTCAGGGCCTTGCCGGTGTAGGCCTGCTTGGCAATAGAGGCCACGCGCGCCTTCGCAGAACCCGATGTGCCGGCTATGTTGGCGCGCGCTATGGCGAAGGTTTTGGTTAACGTCCCCTGGTAGCAACCCACGCCCTTCACGAGCACCTTTGCGGTGCCGGCGTTCACATTTGAGACGTATCCCACGCGATAGTCGATGCCCCGCGTAAGGCGCTTGCCCCCCAGCGACACGGAAACCGTGGGCTTATGGGCAACGCCCGTGTACACGTACGAGGTCTTGTTAAGCGTTATGGCGGCACCGGCAAGCGATTTCTTTTCCGGACTCGTGCCAGAGCCGGCATCGCCCCCGCCCGTCTGGCCACCGGAGCCCGACGACCCCGAAGAACCCGCTTCGCCCTGGCCACCGGCATCGACTGCCTGCTCGGCTGCCGAATACGTGCCGAGCGCCGCCTTCACGGCAGCCAGCGCGTTCACCTCGCCATTGCCGTACACCTCGTCCCAACCCGACTCGCCCAAATCCACGGCCGAGCTTGTCAGGATGTCCGAGGCCTCCTGGGCATTCAGGTACGGATTTGCCGCGAACACGAGCGCCGCCACGCCCGCCACGCACGGGGCGGCCATGGACGTGCCGCTCATGGTGTCGTACGAACTGGCAGAGGCTTTGGTCGTGCTCAGAATGCTCGCACCCGGCGCCGCGATGTCCTTCGTGGTCTGGCCTTCCATGTTGTAGTTGGAAGAGGTGTCGCGTCGCGGGGGCGTCGTGTTGCGAAGGCTGATGACGGCAAGGGCGTTGTCCAGCCAGTCGCTCGGGTAATTCAGGTACGCGCCCGACATCTTGGAAGCTTCGTTTCCCGACGAACAGGTGGTCAGGATGCCCTTGGCATAGGCGTCGTTCACCGAAGATACCAGCAACTTGTCGCCGGTGCCCAGCGTCACGTCGCTCATCGACGAGCCCTTCACCGTTATGCCGATGCTCATGTTCACAACGCGGATGTTGTATTCGCCAGCATGGGACAATATGTATTTGTAGGCCTTCGCAATGGTGTCGGTGCTTGCGCTCGTGGCCGATGAAAACACCTGTATGGGCAGCAGCCCCGCATTGTACGACATGCCCGCGACGCCCGTTTCGTTGTTGGCTTCGGCCGCCACGATGCCGGCCACGTGCGTGCCGTGGTTGTTGAAGGGGGTAACGTCGCTCGAGCCGCTCACGGCATTGTAAGTGGCCACGATGTTGTTCTTCAGGTCCTCGTGCGAAGCCAAGCAGCCGTTATCCAAAATGGCCACCGTTACGCGCTTGAAAGCGGCAGCGGCGGCCGGGGTGCCAGACGAGGGCGAGCCGTCACCAGAGGTGCTTTCGCAGTTGCTGACGGCCACGTATTCGCCGGCACGCGCCAGGTCCCAGGCCTCGTAGGCCTGGATGGAATCCAGCGCCCACTGGCTGGATGCACGCGGGTCGTTTATCGTCGTGGCCTGACCCGTTAGGCCATCGCAGCCCGCGATGGCATCCGACGTGCCTGTTGCGAGCGCGGCGGGAGCCATGCCCGCAGCGGTATCGGCTGCCTGAACCGCCGCGGCGGCGGCATCGGCGGCGGCACCGGTAGAGTCCGCTTGAAGGTGATACACGTAGTTCGGCTGCACATCCGCCACGACGCCCAAGTTGCCCAGCAGGTTCATGGCCTCGGGAACTTCCACGCCTTCGGCCAGCTGCAAGCGCGCGAAGCCGAGCGCCGCATCTTCGGCCGTTACCTGGGCGTTATCGACCAGCCCCGATTGGGAGAGCGCGGCGTTCAGGTCGGCCAGCGGCACATCCTGCGCCAATTGCACGAGCACGACGTTCGACTCGAATTCGCCGACGATGTCGGGCGATGTGGAAATCTGGATGTCGGCCGCTTCGGCCACCCCGCCCGCATCATCGCCTTCCATCCAGGCGACAGCAGGGTCTTCGCCCCCCTCTTCATCCGACAGGCCCGCGACATCAGCCACGTTTCCGGAAGCGTCCGGACCCTGTGCAAGTTGCGGGCCAGGCGTCGTTGGAGCCACCGGGTTTCCCGCCAGGCCCGTGCCCAACACGCCGACGAACGCGAAGGCCACGATGGCAAGGCAGGCCAGCACGGCAAGCGCACTCGAAGCCAGCGCCCACGTGCGCGTTCGCGCTGTGGCTCGCCGCCTCTGCCCTCCGTCGGAACCGAGCTGCTGCACGCAAGCCTCCTCATATTCGCCCACTCGTCACCCGATTATGCCAGACAATAGCACAGAGGCATGAATTCACTTGGCCAATCACACAAGCTTATCCATATCGTTGCCATCGACACGCTCACTCTACGCAGTCCGGCGGGCGGTCGAGCAAGAGGGGCGCGTGACTCTTGCATCGCTGCCGCTTTTCACGGCCGAGCCAGCGGCGCTGGCACAAGCGCTATCGCGCCGAATGCACACGGTAGTGGCGCAGAACCACGAGAGCGCAGACGACAAGCGCCACGAGCATGGCGGCATACGACACGACATAGGTGCCGACCAGGTCTTTCACGATGCCCGGCAAAGTGTTTGCCAAGAAACCGCCCAGCGCATAGGCAACCTGGAAGTTCTTCACCTGGCGCGTGGTGGCAGAGGGGTCGGCCGTGTCCAGCGACCACACCGAAATGCCCACCGACCCAAGCGACAACCCCACGCCCACCAATACGGCAGCCGCCAGCATTACCGCAGTCGAGCCCGTGCCCGCAAAACAGCACAGCGAAAAGCCGATTGCGCCCAGTGCGAACACGATGGCGGAAGCCAGCGGGGTGCCCAAATGGTCGAAGAGTTCGCCGGTTGCGAACTTCGCGGCGGTCAGCGCCACCCCGGCCAGGGCCACGAGGCTTGCCGCGAACACGGGCTCGAAGCCAGAGGACGTGGCCAGCACGGAAAGGTAGGTGACGCCGCCGCAGCAGTACGCGCCGAGCAGCAGCATGGCCACGAGCAGCAGGGCCTGGTCGCTGCGCGGGCAGGGGCGCAGTTCATGGCGCGCCCGCTTGCGCGTCTTGCCAGCCGGCCCTGCATAGGCCTCCATGCCCATGTCGGAGGGCCTGTTGCGCAGGAGCAGCACCGCAGCAAGACCCACGACCAGCGCAACGGCCGCCTCCACCAGAAACGCTGCCGACAGCGACGAGGCCTCGATAACGCGCACCACCACGAGCGGCATGACGATGGAGGCAACGCCGCTTCCCATGGTGGCCACGCCCATGGCGCTGCCGATGCCGCTGGCGAACCAACGGTTCACGAGCATCGTCATGGCGACGAGCCCGCCAAAGCCGTAGCCGATGCCCAGGGCAATCGCCCCGCCGATGAACTGCGGCAGCGATGTGGCCGTGCTGTATATCGCAAACCCCGCGGCCGTGCACAGGCAGGCCACGAACACGCCGCGCCGGGCATCGAGCAGCGCATAGTAGCGGTCCACGACCAGCATCGCCACGAACGACGTGAAGGTGCGCGCCGAGAGCACGAGCGACCCACCCGTGTCGCCAATGCCCTCCATAGCCACCAGATAGGGCTGATGCACGGAAAACGCCGTGGAAGCCAGCCCGATGTTCACGAATATGAACGCGAAGCAGCAGCCGACGATGACTTTTTCGTAATGTCGCTTCATCATGGGGGCTATGGTACTCCTCGCCTCCGCCGCTGGCCAGCCTCGAAACGGAAACGGGTTGCTTTTGCAGCAGTCGCACGCCCCTCTTGCTCGACCGTCCAGCGGGCTGGGTCAAGGGGGCGTTCGCTTGGCTTCGGCTTTGCCTTTGCATTTAAACAAGGAAGGCGCCTGCAGAATCGCCCACACCCCCTTGCCCCAGCGCTGGGCTGCATAGGGTGACCGTAACTTGCTTTTCGCGGCCGGACAACTATTTCACCTTGCCTGGAATAGCAGCATCTTTTACGGCTAGAATGGAAAAGCGCTAGTTCAAAGAGATGAGTGGACCATGAGTTTCGAGTATTTGGATGCTGAACTGCAGGAGAAAGCGAAAGCCTGCAAGACGCCCGAGGATTTCTTGAAGCTGGCCGCAGATGAGGGCTACGAGCTTAGTGACGAGGAAATCGAGAGCATATCGGGCGGCGGAGGCAGCTGGGGCGGCGAATGCGAAAAATTCAAGCCAAAGCGCCTTGTCATTCGGTAGCGCAGTAAGAATGGGGCACCGGTGCCGGTTCGTTCAAAGGCACCGGTGCTTTGCTGAAAGCGTCCCCTTGCCATGTACCGGTTGCGAAGCAGCAGCCGCTATTTCACCTTCACTTTCTTGCCGACATTCTTCTTGGCGAAGATCTTCTTGTAGGCATTCTTTTTCGCAGCAGGAACCTTCACGGTTTTCACCTGCGACCCTTTCAGGCACTTGCGCACCTTGGCCTTCGTCAGCGCCTTGGACTTCACGATTACGGTCTTGGTTGCGGTGCCCTTGAAGGCCTTGGGCGCAATGCCGACAACCTTGTAGCGCTTTCCGTGAATTACGACCTTTGCCGGCACCCTCACCTTTGCCTGTGCAACAGGGGCTTTCTTGAAGACGGCCGTCGAATTCGTCTTGGCCTTATAGGTGGCGCCAGCAACGGTGGCGGTCTTACCTGCGGGAATGCCGGCTATCTTGAAGCTGCCGACCGCACTGCCGGCATAGCCGCCCATGCCCCGCACGGTGGCTTGCGCTGTGCCGTCGTTTATGTTGCTGGAATACGAAACCGTGTAATCCACGCCCACCTTCAGCATCTTGCCAGCAAGCTTCACGACCGGCGCCGGTTTCACGAAGGTTCCCGTGTAGGGATAGCTGGCCTTGGCAAACGAGACCGTTGCATCGGAAATGCTCGTCTGCGAGATGGTCAGGCGCGCGGTGCCGAAGCGCACCGTGTAGTTGCCCTGGGCGGACGCGCCCGCAGCGGTTATGGTGTAGCTGCCGATCTTCTCGCCGCCCGCACGCGACAACGCATAGACGATGTCGGACTCGTGGCCGGCGGGCACGCCTGTTACCTTGGCCGTGAACACGGGGTCGGCGTCGCCATATTCCTTGCTCGCAGCCACGGGCGTTACGGTGACGGCAGCCCGCGAGATGGTGAAGGACTTGTCCGCCACGCCCCGGTAGTTGCCGATGCCCGTTACGAGCACCTTGGCCGTGCCGACTTCTGTGTTGTCGGCATATTCAAGCGTGTAGTCCTTGCCAGCCTCCAGCTTCTTGCCAGCCACCCGCACGGAAACGGACGGCTCGGCCGCTTGCCCGTCATAGATGTAATTGGACCTGCCGAGCGTAATCGAGGCCGACGATAAATCGCGCTTTTCGATGGTCAGGGTAGCGGGAACGAACGTAACCGCATAGTTGCCTTGAAGCGCATTACCCGTTACCGCTATTGCATAATCGCCGATGTTCTCGCCTGCCGTTCCGCGCGATAGCGCGTACTTCACCGCTCGGGAATTGGTCTCGGGCACGGTACCGTAATCGACGATTGCCGTGAAGGTCGGGTCCTTCTCGCCATACGCCTTCGTCGCGTTCTGCGCAGTTACCACAACGGGAGCAGGGGCAATGGACCAGGAAATCTGCTTGTCCTCCGAACCGCTGCCGTCCGACCACACATAATTCTGCTTGTCGACAAGCGACACCACGGCGGTGTAGCTGCCCGCCTTGGTGGCCGCCCCGCCGCTCTTGATGGTATAGCCATCGCCCGCTGCAACGCCCTGCTGCTCGGCGGCATTGTACACCAGGCCGTTGTTCGCAACGGGAACCGGCACCTGTGATGCCATTACCGTGAACATCTTGCGCGCGAACCCGATATATTGCCCCTTGCCGCGTATGAGGGCCATCATCTCTCCGGTATGGGGCGCCTCTTCGAGAACGATATCGTAATCGGTTTCTGAGTTCAGCTCGGCTCCATCGCAGACAACTGTAACGATCGGAGTTGTCCCGGGACCTCGGTACACGACGTTCGACACCGTAACGGTTTCATCCGTTATAAGATGTAAATTGTCCCCGATAACGGCAATGAACGTTGCATCTTTATCGAGCAAGTTCTCGTTTTCCGCCAGCTTGGCGTACATCGGATTGGGCTGGACATCGTCGTTTTTTGCAACGTATATGATGCTCGGATCGGCAATTCCCATGAAGCATTCGGGGCCGAGATACATATCCAAGCTGTTCAGAGTAATCGTCTCGAGCTTCGAGCAGTTCTTGAAAGCAGCTTCGCCCAGCCATTCCACTGTAGAAGGCAGGCTGACCGATGCCAGTCTTTCGCTGTTCTCGAATCCGCTCCTGAAGCAGTTCTCGAACGCGGAAGCGCTTATGGTTTTCAGGGCCGGATTCTCTGCAAACGACAAACTGGAAAGCTTCGCGGCTCCCTTGAATGCTTTCTCGCCTATCGAGACGAGCGTCGCCGGCGCATCGAAGCCCTCGAGCGCGCTGCATCCTTCGAACGCAGAGGCGCCGATGGAAGCAAGCCCGGTGCCTTCGGCAAACACCACCGAGGCCAGAGACGAGCAGTTGAAGAACGTCTTTTCGCCTAGTGCGCCAACCGCTGCGGGAATCCGCATAGCTTGAAGCTTCTTGCAACTGCTGAAAGCCTGGTTGCCCACGTATGAAACGGTTTCGGGAATCTCGAACGCCTGCATGGCAGAGCAACTGGAAAAAGCACTTGCGCCTATTGAACCAAGCTGCGACGTTCGCGACAACGAAACGTCGGCAAGCGAAGAGCAGCCTTGGAACGCAGACGCCCCGATGGACGTCACGGCATCGGGAATGCGCACCGAGGCAAGCTTGTTGCAGCCGATGAAGCCATTCGCCCCGACCATGCCGAGCGATTCGGGAAGGGTCACGCTGACAAGCGCATTGCTGAAGCCCCTTGCCCCCACGGTCGTCGTTCCTTCGCCGAGGGCAACGTTTGCGCAACCGTAGAACATCTCGTTGCCAACCTCCAGCAGAGCCGATTTGTTTTCGCGAAACACCACGGTGTTAACGCCGTTGAACGCGCGCTTGCCAATCGCATCGACCGTCGAGGGAAGCTCGATACGATTGAGCGACGTGCAATCCTGCAGTGCGTAATCGCCGACCGATTTCAGGGCCGAATCATCGTCGAAGGCGAACGACGACAGCAACTTGCATCCCTCGAACGCACGCGCGCCAATGGCGGACACACCCACGGGCAAGCTGAAGCTTACGAGCGAAGAGCACTTCTGAAATGCGCGGTCTTCGATATCTGCTATCTGGATTCCCTCGGCAAACGCAATTTCGCGCAAATCCGTGTTGTCTACAATGGTGCCCGTTTCGTCCGCAACGGTGAAAGCCCCCTCTGCGATGCCCACGACCGGCACGTCTGCCAGCTTCACGGGAACCGTGAGGAACGACGTCGTACGGGTTATGCCCACTATCCAAGCGCCTTGCCCGCCCGGGCTATAGGCATAGCGCAACGCCGTGGCCTCGTCGACGGGCAGGGACTGCACGATTTTCTCGAACATCTCGGCGTTCTTCAGGACGTTCTTAACGTAGAAGCAGAAGACCTTCGAGGTTGTCTTCACCAGACTCAAAGCAGTGCATCCGCCGAAGGCGCTGCTGTCGATGGCATCCAGCATCGACCCATCGCCTACCGTCAGCTCGGAGAGCGCCGTGCAGCCTTGGAAGGCCGAGGCGCCGATCGTCGCCACCGATGCGGCAATCGAAACGTTCGCGAGTTTCGTAAGCGATTTGAAAGCGCGCGATCCGATGGACGTTATGCCGTCGCCTATTTCGACGGATACGACTTTATCACGGTGAGCGTACCAGGGCACAGCGCTATCCGATGTCCAATTCGTCATGGATCCTTCGCCCTGGATGGACAGGAGGCCTTCGGAGCTGAGGGTCCAGGTGGCGGATTCGCCACATGCGCCGCTTGCCAGAGGATCGCCTGCCTCTCCCCCGCCTGCACCTTCGCCCTCGGCTTGGGTGGCCAGGTCGCCAGGCGCGGTCTTCAGGGTGGCGGAATCGTCCAAGGCGAACGCTTGGGCTCCTGCAAAGGCCGGCGCCAACCCGAGCACGACAGCCAATAGGCCGACGATGATGAAAGTCCTGGCAATCGACCATGCTACGGCCCTTGCCGTTGCCGTTCCAGGCACCCCCTTCGCCATTGACGAACTTGTCTGCACGGTTTCCGAATGATTCACGAGCACGTTTGCAGTTGTCATGATGACCCCAATCTGCCCTTTTCACCAACGCGAAGCTTCTTGCCCCCGAAGGACACGTTTTTCAATTATCCAGAGTATAGCAGCCAGCGAACTGAAAAAGCGCAGTACAGCGAATCATTCTAGTCTGGCAACCTTAGCGGAGTTTCACGACCAGCCCTGCGACTATGCGCCGCAGGGCGCAAGTGCAAAGCGGGCCGGGCGCACTGGCCCGGCCCGCCTGGGTCGCGATTGTCGGCGCCGCGCAATGCGGCATACCGCCTATTCCACGATTACGTAGTGCCCGTACATCGGACCGTGCACGCCTTCCACGCGCACGAGCTCGATGTCGGCCGTGGCCGAAGGGCCGCTGATGAAGCATACCTGGGAAGGCAGCTTCTGGCCCTCGTAGCCAGCCATTATCTCGCCCATCGTGGGCACGATGGCATCTGCGTCCACCACGGCTATGTGCACGAGCGGCAGAAGGCTGATGGCCCGGCCGCACGAAGCGCTCGTGGGCTGCACGATGGTCGCGGTCTCGGCGATACCGCCCGTGGCATAGGTAACGCCATAGGTGGCAACCGCGGCGTCGTCCACGTTTTCCTGGCCGCGCGCCTCGTCCCACACGCTTACCTTCGTCACGGCGTCCTGCGCGTTCAGCGCGTCGTACACGCCTGCCTGCTCGAAACGGTCGTCGGCCGCGCACACGACAGAGCATGCCGCCCCGGTGTCGGGCTCGCCCTGGCCGGCTATCTCGGCGATGGTCGCCGCCAAGTCGGCCCGCGAGCAGCGCTTCACCTGAACGCGCACCTTCTCGGCCTCGTCTACGAACATGTTCACCAGCTGGTCGTGCGAAAGCCCGTCGGTCACGCGCGCCGGCTTGAAATCCCATTTGGGCAGACCCACGTGCTGCGCCACCTTCGCGTGTCCCAACTGCTTGGAAATCGGATTCAGCAGGTCATCCAGAGTCTTGTGTCCCAACGCCATTACCGATCACCGCCTTCCCCGTCGGTCGAATCCTGCGCCGCCTCGGGCTGGTCTGCGCCGGCCGCCAGCCCTTGCTTGTGCTCCTTGAACCAGGTGCGGAAGCGCATGGGCGAAAGCACGTCGAAATCGCGCGTGGACGTCCAGCCCTTCACGATGGGTATCCAGGCGCTGTTCTCGCCGAGCGCGTCCTCGCCTTGCGCGAGGGCCTGCATCACGGGGCGGCCGACGGTCATGGCGGCCATGTACACGGGCACGTTGGACCACATCAGCTCTAGCGCATCGAACACGGGCACTTCGATGGCATGGTTCTTGTGCTGGTCGACCATGTTCATGCGATGCTGGCGGATAAGGTCGTGCAGCGGGATGCCCACCGGGCAGTGCTCGGAGCATGCGCCGCACAGCGAGCAGGCGAACGGCAGCGTGTCGGCCTTGTCGTAGCCTTCCAGCGCAGCCGTGAGCACGATGCCCATGGGACCCGGATAGATGGAACCGTAGCCGTGTCCCGTGATGTG
>ODAI011150375.1_pt1 | contig 17813 bp, 10 predicted proteins | sample 1539321 | NCBI WGS metagenome assembly ODAI01 (sample SAMN02144231, study PRJEB22623) | gut metagenome | biome: sheep rumen | host: Ovis aries | place: New Zealand | reverse complement strand
TGTCGCGCGAGAGGTCGAACTGGATGATGACCGAGGTCGACCCCTGGCTGCTCGTGCTGGTGAGCTCGCTGATGCCCGCGATCTGGCCCATGGCGCGCTCAAGGGGCGTTGCCACGGTGGCGGCCATCGTCTCGGGCGAGGCGCCCGCCAGGGATGCACGCACGATGATGGTCGGAATGTCCATCTGGGGGAGCGGCGCCACCGGCAGAAACCGGTAGGCCACGCTGCCCAGAATGAGGATCGCCGCCGACAGGATCAGCGTTGCAACCGGGCGCAGGATGAAGAGCCGGGAGAAGTTCACCGCTCGCCCTCCTGTGCATGCGCGCCGGGGTGCAGGTTCATGTCGGGACTCGTGCGTCCGTCGTAGCGGCCCGAAAGGCGCTCGAACATGAGATAGATCACGGGCGTCGTAAAGAGCGTGAGCAGCTGGCTGAGGAGCAGCCCCCCGACGATCGAGACGCCCATCGGGGTGCGCAGCTCAGCGCCCGAGCCGCTCGCGAGCATGAGGGGCAGGGCCCCGAGGAGCGCCGCGAACGTCGTCATCATGATCGGCCGGAATCGCAGCAGGCACGCCCGGTAGATGGCGTTGAACGGATCCAGGCCCGCCCGCTCGTCGGCAAGCGCAAAGTCGATCAGCATGATGGCGTTCTTCTTGACGATGCCGATCAGCAGGATGATGCCGATCAGCGCGATCAGCGTGAACTCCATGCCGCAGAGCTTGAGCGCAAGGAACGCGCCGATCGCGGCCGAGGGCAGGGTCGAGATCACCGTGACCGGGTGGATCCAGCTCTCGTACAGGATGCCGAGCACGGCGTAGACCGTGAGCACCGCGGCGAGCAGCAGCCAGAGCGTGTTCTGGTTGCTGCTCTCGAAGGCGGCAAGCGCGCCCTGAGGCTTGACGTTGATGGTCGCGGGCATGCCGATCTGCGCGGTGACCTCGCGCAGCGCCGCCCTTGCGTCCCCGATCGAGTAGCCGCCGGGGATGTTGAAGGAGATCGTCGCGGCAGGCGTCTGCAGGAGCCTTGAAATGTTCATCTTGCCCGTCTTTTCGGTCACGGTGACGAGCTCCGAGAGCGGCACCATGCGGCTTTCGGTGAGTCCGCTTGCGGTCGACTTCAGGTACAGGCTTTCAAACGCCTGCGGGCCCTTGCGGTAGCCCGGCTCGACTTCGAGCACGACACGGTACTGGTTGGCCTGGGTGTAGATCGTGCTGATCAGGTTCTGGCCGTAGGCGTTGTAAAGGGCCGTGTCGATCTGGCTTGCCGTGATGCCGTAGCGGGCGGCCGCCTCGCGGTTGATCGTGAGGTACGCAACGCGCGTGCCGTTCTGCAGATTGGTGACGACTGCGGCGAACTCGGGCCGCGTGCGCATCGCTGCAACGAGCTTGGGCGTCCAGGCGTCGAGCGCGTCGATTTCCGTCGAGTCAAGCGTGAGCTGGTACTGCGAGGGCGTGACCATGTCGTCGACATTGAGGTCCTGGCTCTTGGTGGCGAAAAGCTCGATTCCGGGCACGCTCGGGGCCTTCTTGAGAATCCGGGCGATCACGGCGTCGGCGCCGTCCCGCTCGCCGAAGGGCTTCAAGGAGGCGACGATGCGGCCGGTGTTGAGCGCGTTGTTGTTCACGGCGTCAACGCCCACGATCGAGCTCACACTCGCGACATCGGGATCCTCGAGCACGAGGTCGGCGAGCTCGCTCTGGCGGCGGTTCATCTCGGCAAAGGAGACGTCGGGCGGAGCCTGGGTGATGATCTGGATCGAGCCCGTATCCTGCGCGGGGAAGAAGCCGCTTGGCAGCCACAGGTACATGACGGCCGTGAGGGCGAGCGTTCCGAGCGCCACAAGGAGCGTAGCCGTCTGATGCCGCAGCACGACGAGCAGCCCCTTGTCGTAGATCCGAATCAGCCAGTCGAAGGCTCGGCCGAAGCTTTGCGTGATGGCGTTGTGCTCGTTCTCGGGCACGTGCCGCAGCAGATACGCAGAAAGCATCGGGGTGAGGGTGAGCGAGACGACCATCGAAACGAGGATCGACACGGCAAGCGTGATCGCGAATTCGCGGAAGAGCCGCCCGATCACGTCTCCCATGAACAGCAGCGGTATCAGCACGGCGATGAGCGAGACCGTGAGCGAGATGATCGTGAAGCCGATCTCCTTTGCGCCCTGCAGCGCTGCCTCAAGCGGCTTCATGCCGTCGTCGATGTGCCTCTGGATGTTCTCCACCACCACGATCGCATCGTCGATCACGAAGCCCGTTGCGATGGTGAGCGCCATGAGCGAGAGGTTGTTGAGCGAGAAGCCCGCAAGGTACATCACCGCGAACGTGCCCACGATCGAGAGCGGCACGGCGAGCGAGGGAATGAACGTTGCGGCAAACGTGCGCAGGAACAGGAACGAGACCATCACGACGAGCCCGATCGCAAGGACGAGCTCGAACTGGACGTCCTCGATCGAGGCGCGGATCGTCTGCGTGCGGTCCGAGAGCGTCTCGAGCTTCACGGACTGGGGCAGGAGCTGCTCGATCTCCGGGAGCTTCTTCTGCACCTCGTCCACGATCGAAACGACGTTCGTGCCGGGCTGGCGCTGGATGTTGATGATGATCGCGGGCTTGCCGTTGGCGCGGGCCTGCTGGTACTCGTCCTGTGGAGCGTACTCGGCCGTGGCGACGTCCTTCAGGCGAAGCGCCCTGCCGTCCTCGTACGTGAGAACGAGGTTCATGTAGTCCTCGGGCGTCTGCAGCTGGTCGTTCGCGTCGATCGTGATCGAGCGCTCGGGGCCGTCGAATCCGCCCTTGGAGCCGTTCACGTTCTGCGAGCTGATCACCGAGCTGATGTCGGCAAGCGTCAGGTTGTGCGAGGCAAGCAGCGTCGGATTGACGCGGATGCGCACCGCAAGCTGCTGGCCGCCCGCCAGGCTCACCAGGCCCACGCCCGAGATCTGCGAGAGCTTGAGCGCCACGCGCGTGTTGATGAGGTCCTGAACCTTGGTGAGCGGCAGCGTGTCGCTCGTGGCGGCAAGCGTGAGAATCGGCACGTCGGCCGGGTTGACCTTCTTGTATGTAGGCTTGTTCGGCAGGTTGCGCGGCAGCAGCGAGTCGGCCTCGTTGATGGCCGCCTGCACCTCCTGCTCGGCAACGTCAAGGGACATCTCCAGATTGAACTTGAGCGTGATCACCGAGGTGCCGCCCGCCGAGACCGAGTACATCTGCTTGAGGCCGGACATCTGTCCGAGGCGCCGCTCAAGAGGCGCGGTGACGCCCGAGGTCATCACCTCGGGCCCGGCGCCGGGAAAGAGCGTCGTCACCTGGATGACAGGGTAGTCGACTTCGGGCAGGGCAGAAATCGAGAGATTCCGGTACCCGAGAAAGCCCGCCAGCACGAGGCTGATCATGAGGAGCAGCGTCGCTACGGGCCGGAAAATGAAAAGCCGTGACGGATTCATGACTGGCTACCTTCCGCCTGGACCGCGGCGGCGCCTGTTGCCTGCCGGGGCGATGTTGCTCGTGTCGACCTGGGCTTCCTTGACGATGTTGACCGGCGTGCCGTCGGAGAGGCTGTCCGCGCCGACGGTGACGATCTGCTCGCCGGGCTTCAGTCCGCGGAGCACCGCCACGCGCGTCGTCGTCTTGGACGGCCCCTGCCGGATCACGCGCTTGTAGGCCTTGCCGTCGTCCTTGACGACAAACACGTATTGCGAGGAGGAGGTTGTCTGGATGGCCGAGGATGAGATCACCACGGCGTCCTTCATCGTGCCGTACACGAGGCGCACGTTGACGAACTGGTTGGGGAAGAGCGCCCCGTCCGCATTGTCAAAGACCGCTTTGACGCGCACCGTGCCGGTGGCCGTGTCGACCTGGTTGTCGATGGCGCTCACCGCGCCCGTGGCAAGGCGCCTTCTGTTGTCCTGGTCAAAGACTTCGACGGAGAGCTTTTCGCCGGCCCTGAACGGCGCGACGGCCTGCGAGAGGCTCGCCTGGGGAACGGAGAAGATAACGCTGATGGGCGTGGTTTCGGTGATGGTCGCAATGGCGCTGGTCGCGCTCGGCCCCACGAGATTGCCGACGTCGACCCCGCGGATGCCGATGTAGCCGCTGATCGGGGCCTTGATCTGGCCGTAGCTGATCGAGACCTTGGCGGACTCGATCTGGCCCTGGACGCTCTTCAGGTTGCCTTCGTAGGCATTGACCTGGGCGATCTGCGCGTCAAGCGTCTGGCGGGAGACAGAATCGGTCTTGAAGAGCTTCTGGTAGCGCTCCAGGGTTGAGCGCGCGTTGGCAAGGTTCGCCTTGATCTGCGCGAGCGTGCCCGTGTACTGCTTGAGCGAGGCCTCGTGCTGGCGCGTGTCGACCTTGGCAAGCAGGTCGCCCTTGTTCACGAAGTCGCCTTCCTTGAAGAGCACATCCGTAAGGTACCCCTGCACCTGGCTCACCACCTTGCTTGTCTGATTGGCGGTCACGGTGCCGAGCGCAAGGATCGTGAGCTCGACATCCTCCTTGGCTGCAAGCTCCGTGCGCACGGCGATGCCGCGCATTCTCGGCATCTGTTTCTGGGACTGGGCTTTCGGGGCTGCATAGTAGCGGGTGTAGCCATACCAGCCGCCGGCGCCGAGCGCTGCGGCCAGTGCAAGAGTGATCAGAACTTTGGATGTGGCAGACATGGCTGAGAATCAAAATGACGGATTTTTAAATGATCTCCGCGCTGGCCGGGTAACAAGCGTCTGCCGCCTTCGGGCGGCGGATCCGGCATGCGCAAGCGGGTTGACGATATCTTACTTGTGCGCGGGGTAAATTAGCGTAAAGGCGCGTAAAACGAAATTCCTTTTTGAGCGGCTCTCCATGCGGACAGTCAAAGAATCGAGAGAAGTTCTTGCAGTGCTTTATGGCGCTGCGGTAGCAGCGGCGATGCCCGATGCGGCGCTCTCGCGCGTGATGCGCAGGCAGGGCGCTGCGCTCTGGATTGCGGGCGAGGTACTTCAAACACCGGGCGCCGTGCATGTCATTGCGATCGGCAAGGGGGCGGCGCCGATGGCGCGCCAGGCCGAGCGGATCCTTGGGGACGCACTCGCGGGCGGCCTTGCGATCGTGAAGGAAGGACACGGGCTTGCGCTTGACAAAATCCGGCTCCTTGAGGCTGCGCACCCGGTGCCCGACGAGCGCTCCGCCAAGGCGGGCCGCGCGCTGTTGCAGTACCTTGAGCGCGTTGCGCCCGGGGATCTCGTTCTGGCGCTCATCACGGGAGGCGCAAGCGCCCTCACGGCCTGTCCGTCTGAAGGCCTTTCATTGGCCGATCTGCAGGGGACGACGCGGGCGCTCCTTCAGAGCGGCGCGGACATCCGCGAGATGAATGCCGTGCGAAAGCACCTTGTGCGGGTGGGCGGCGGGCTGCTTGCCCGGGCGGTGCATCCGGCTGCGGTCCGGGCGATCCTGGTTTCGGACGTGATTGGGGACGACATCGGCGTGATTGCATCGGGACCGTTTGCGCCCGATTCCTCGACATTTGCTGAGTCTCTCGCCGTCATTGGGCGCCGGGGCATTTCCGGGCGGATTCCGGCCGCCGTGCTCTCGCGCCTTCAGGCGGGCGCCCGGGGCGAAGTTCCCGAAACGCCCAAGGCCGCAGATTCGTGCTTTGCCCGTGTGCGGCACGTCATTGCGGCGGACAATGCCAAAGCGCTTGCCGCCATGGCAAAAAAAGCCGAGAGCATGAGTTTTCACGTCGTGTGCGACAGAGCGCCCATGCAGGGAGAGGCGCGCGTGGCCGCATTGACACTCCTTGATCGGGCACGGAAGGCTTTTGAAGAAAAGTCAGGCCGGCCGCTTTGCTATCTTGCAGGCGGAGAGACCACGGTGACGGTCAAGGGACGGGGTAGAGGCGGCCGCTGTCAGGAAATGGCTCTTGCCGCGGCGATTGCTCTTCGCGGCAGAAGAAATGTCAGCGCGCTCTTTGCAGGCACGGACGGCACCGACGGGCCGACAGGGGCCGCGGGCGGCTTTGCCGACCGGGAGTCGATCGCCGGGCTGGATGCTCTGGGGGCAGGCGTTGCCGAGCGATATCTTGAGGACAATGACAGCGGCAGCGCCCTCCAAAGAGCCGGAGCGCTGTTCGTGACTGGGCCGACGCGAACCAATGTGATGGATGTGGCGGCGGTGGTGATCGAGCCGCAGACGGCGGACTGAGAGCCTGTCTGGCTTCAGGAAGGAGGAACCTCGCGTTGCTATGATTCTGCTGTTTTTTCAAGCGCACACATTTGGGGATCGGACTGGAGACCGTGTAAATGCAATGGATACAGAGATTGAAGAGCTCTCCGGCTGCTGAAGTCGCACGATGGTCGGACATGCGCTCGCCCTGGCTGCTGATCGCGGCGCTTTCGTGCATGCTTCTCTTTATCGCGCACGGCGTCTTTCAGGTCTGGCTTTACATGAAGCCCTGCGAGCAGTGCGTGTACATCCGCTTTGCGTTTCTGGTGATTGCGCTCGGAGCCCTTGCGGTCTGCATTGCGCCCAGAAGCATCTGGGTGAAGCTTGCCGGCTCGGCGGCGTGCCTGTACGGGTGCGTGTACGGTGCGATGTGCGCGGTCAGGCTCAGCCGCATTCACCACGCGGTGCACAGCGAGAGCCTCGAGGACCTGTTCGGCATGCAGGGCTGCTCGTCAGAACCGCATTATCCCTTCGGCCTGCCTCTTGAAAAGTGGGCTCCGGACTGGTTCCTGCCCACGGGCGACTGCGGGTACGACCTTGCGGTGGTGCCTGACGGCGTGCAGCTTTCCGCAATCCAGCAGTGGCTGATCAATCTCTACAACAGTTCTGACAGCTGGTATCTCATTCCGTCCCTGAAGTTCATGAACATGGCCGAGTGCTGCCTGCTGGCGTATGCGGTCGCATCGGTCATGGTGATTGCCCTTGCCGGCGCTTCGGTCTGGACAAGAGCAGGGCGGCGCAGGCAGGCCGCCCTCTGAAATTCCGCCTACCGGCTCAAAGCGACAAAGACGGGAGAATCCGCGACTGGTCGCGCCAGTACGCGAGGTTTTGCCGGAGAGATGCCTTGAAGGTTGCCGAGAACTCCCGTTCCTCGCTGTCCGGATCCGAAACGGTTTCGCCGAGCCTTTCCAGCGCCGGTGCGCACAGTTCGATCACGCGCCTGAGGCGGTAAACGGCGAATTCTTTTGTAAGCGCCACGTCAGCGGCAAGATAGAGTAGCTGCAGAGCATGGACATTTTCAGGATCGAACTCCTCGCTCACTGACATGGAAAGCGTGTGGGAGACATCCGGGATCAGGCGCACACTGACAAGGTCATACCAGGGAGCCGACGCCAAGTCAGATGCAAATTCTCATCGGGTCACTGTATCGGCTTCAGCCAGCCTGCTGAAAGACGGGGTGCTTCCCGGCCGATATCATTGCTGCAACAGATAGACAAGGAACGGGCATGAACGGACCAGAAAAGAAAATCACGCGATGTGTGCAGAATGCCGGGACGGTCGAAGTCTACGGCTCGTTTGCCGCAGAGGGCCCCGAGCGCGAGCGGCTGCTCTTTGCCAAGCCAGGGACCCTGAAGACTTTTAGCTCCATGGAAGTGGAGATTCTTGCTCCGGACGGTGAGATGGAGCATTGGAGCGCAGAGGAGAGCGTGCGGCGCGACCCTGTCGGTCTTGATGAAATGTTCGAGCAGGCGTTCTCGGGCGATCGCAGAATCACTGTCCGTGTACTGCTCTTCATCTTGTTTCTTGCCGTGGCGCTTTTGTCCGGAGCCTTTGACGACGTGGATTTCTCGGGTGCGGATGAAGACATCAACCTCACGGAATGAGGGCTTGCTCGTTGGGCGGGCGCAAGCTTTCCACTCTCGCTAGAGGTCAGACTGTGGAGCAGCCTTGCGCAAAACTCATGGCGATGTCTTCCAAAGCATCTCTCCCAAGGCTGAATGTTTGGAAAATAGTAAGCAGAACACACTAGAGATTTTCAGCTGATCGTACTAGACTCATCACAAATCGGACGTGCGGGCTCCTGTCGGCATGTTGTGTTTGAGATGTTGTCATGGCTCGCCATTCGATTGCGGATATATCGGAAAGTCAATCTGAGCGAATTTGCATCGGGTTGATTTTTCAGCTTTTTGGTAAAGACATCCAAGGAGAATGAGATGAGTAGTCTGCGTCTTTCTGCAATGGCCGCCGCTGTCGGCCTGGCAACTCTGTCCTTTGCCGCGAGCGCCGCGCTGTACCAGCCGGGCACCTACACCGCGAAGGTCAACGGACACAACGCTTCCATGACGGTATCGGTTACCGTAAGCGCAAACAGGATTGAGAAGATCGATTACAGCAAGAATCTCGAAACAATCGGCGTGGGCCGGCTGGCTCTTGACAAGGTGGGCGGCAAGATTCTTGCCAGGCAGTCCCTCGGCATCGACAACATCACGGGCGCCACGATTTCCTCGATGGCCCTGAAGAGCGCCGTGCGCAACTGTCTGAAGCAGGCGGGCGCCAGCGATGAAACGCTCTCCAAACTCTCACAGAAGGTCGAAAAGTGGCAGGCTCTCCCGGACACGATGAAGACGCAGGTCGTCATTGTGGGCGGCGGCGGATCGGGGCTTGCCTCCGCAGTGGCGGCCATGCAGGCGGGCGCCAAGGTGATCGTGCTGGAGCGCCTCGGCTTCTTCGGCGGCTCGACAAATGTCTCTGAAGGCGCACTGAACGCCAACGACCCGGTGCGCCAGCCGCGCCAGGGCATCAAGGACTCGATCCCGCACCATATGGAAGACACTCTGAACGGCGGTCACAACACGGGCAACGTTGCGCTTGTTCGCCATCTCGTGAACGGCGCATATCCCGCCATCCAGTGGCTCGAGAGCCTCGGCGTCGAGTTCAAGGATGAGGTCGGCACCGCAACGGGCGCCCTCTGGCAGCGCTCGCACTACACGAAGACGCCGTCTGGCAACTCCTACATCCGCGTGTTCGAAAAGGTTCTGCGCGCGCATCCCGGTCAGGTTCAGCTGATTCCCGACATGGTTGTCGAATCCATCATCCGCGGTGAGGACGGCCGTGTGACGGGCGTCATGGCCAGAAGCAACAAGACCGGCAAGGTGACGAAGTTTGAGGCGAGCAAGGGCGTTGTGGTAGCCACGGGCGGCTTTGGCGCCAACATCGCGCTGCGCCAGAAGGTGAACACGGGCGTGTTCAAGGATTATGACCTCGGCGCCGGCATCGGATGCACGAACCTCCAGAAGTCCGCCCAGGGCTCAGGCATTGAAATGGGGCAGAAGATTGGCGCCAATGTGATCGGCATGGCGGACATTCAGGTGCATCCGTGCGGCACGCCGGGCACCGGCCTGATGGAAATGATCCGCACATCCGGCCGCAATCGCGTGTTCATCAACACCGATGGCAACCGCTTCGTGAATGAAGGCGCGCCGCGCGACGTGCTTGCGAAGGCTATCTTCGCACAGAAGGGAGCGACATACTATGTGCTCGTCAACCACCTGCGCTATCCGGCGCTTGACTGGGTTGACCGCAACGGCGCGCGCGTGGGCGACATGATCGACCTTGGGCGCGTTGTTCCGGCCCAGACTCTTGAGGAGCTCGCCAAGAAGCTCAACATGCCGTACGCGAACCTTAAGAAGTCAATCGACGACTACAACGCGGTTGTTTCCGGCAAGGCCAAGGATCCGCTCGGATTCGTCGCCAACAACAAGGCCGACAAGCTGATGACCGAAGGTCCCTGGTATGCATGCCAGAAGGTTCCGACGGTTCACCACACGATGGGCGGACTTGAGATCAACGTTAATGCCCAGGTTCTGGACACGAACGGCAAGGTCATTCCGGGGCTCTACGCCTGCGGCGAAACCACGGGCGGCATCCATGGCGAGAATCGTCTGGGCGGCAATGCCATCTGCGACATCATGGTCTATGGCCGCACCGCCGGCACGAATGCCGCCAGGGGCCTGTAGCCTGACTCGCATCTGATCGCTCGCCTGAGATCCGGGCGCGGATGAACTGAGCGAGGGCGCTGCCTGCAGCCTTCCGAAGGCTTTGGGGCAGCGCCCGTTTTTGTCAGGAAAGTCCGAAGAATGCGCATGAGCCGCCTCGGACCGGACATTTCAGCGGGATGCGGCCTCGCTCTCGGCAGAGAGATACTTTTTGAGTTTCCAGAGCAGATAAAGCGGCAGGCTGATTTCGCGAGTCCGCCCCTTCAGATTTTCACCGACATTGCGCAGAGACACCTTGAAGCCGATGGCCGGCGAGAATCGCTTGCAGAAAAGATCGAAGCTCTTGGCCTTCGTGTGCGTGGCTGTCTTGGCTTCCAGCGGAATGAGACGGTTCAGTTCGTCTTCGAAAAGAAAGTCAACCTCTGCCGTGTTCGCGTTTTTCCAGTAGTACGGGCGTAGTCCGAGGGCAATGAGTTCCGTGAGGCAATAATTTTCCGTGACAGCGCCCATGAATACGCCTGGAGCATCCTGCTCGGCCATGATGGTTCTGTATGAGATGCCGGAGCATCGGCGCAGAATGCCGGCATCATGGGCATAGACCTTGAAGCTTGTTGCATCGGAACAGGCTGCGAGCGGAACCTGCGGCGCGGACACCTTCTCAAGACGGTAGAGCAGGCCGGCATCGACAAGCCACTGGAGCGCGTCTTCCAGGTCGCGGGACCTAGCACCTTCTCTGACGTGGGAGAAAACAAACTTGCTGTTGTCCTTGGCAAGCTGCTTGGGAACGGAATCCCAGATCCAGTTGATTCGCAATATGTCCGTCGGATCGGCATAGTGAGAGAAGTCGTTTCGCAAATCGCTGATGATTCTTTCAAGCACCTTGTCCGCCTGGGAGATGTCTTCCGTGTCTATGTATGTCTGCACGACTTCGGGCATTCCGCCCAGCGTGTAGTACAGCTTGAGGAGTCTGGTCATGGGCTCGGAGAGCGCTGAGGGGATTTCGCGCAGGAGCGAGAACTCCTCGAGGAGCCGGAGATGTTTTTCTGCGCCGAGACCTTTTGCAAATTCCCGGAAGGTGAGCGGATAGAGCCGAAGGTGTTCAGTCTTCCCGACGGGAAATGAGACATTTTTCCGCTTTAGCTCGACACCAAGGAGGGAGCCGGCGCAGACAATGAACAGATCAAGTCCGCTCTCGCAGAAGTACTTGAGCGACGTGATGGCCTCAGTGCATTGCTGAATCTCGTCGAAGATGATCAGAGTTCTGGCCGGGTCGATCGATTTCCCAAGGAGGAGCATCCCGATCTCGTGCAGGATGCGGGCCGGATCAAGGTCGGCTGCAAAGATGCCGGCCAGCCCTGGATCCCGCTCGAAGTTCAGAACGAGAGTGTTTTCGAAGTAGCGCTTTCCGAACTCCATTGCGAGGAATGTCTTCCCGCATTGTCTGCATCCGGAGATGAGCATCGGCTTGCGGTGCCTGCGATTTTTCCAGGCAACAAGCGTCTGCATTGCGTCGCGCTCAAGCATGATTGATCCTGAGATAAAGTAAGAATGGTTTTTATTCGTACGAAAAAAGACCAATTTTGGATGTTATTCATATGAATAAAAGCCAAAAATGGACAATATTCATATGAATAAAAACTATTATAGGCTCTTTCCAAGCTTTTTCTGCCATGGAATCTGCAGCTCAGGAGCGTTTGATCCGGGTTGGCGGCTACTATTGCTTCTGCGACAGCGCAAGTCCCATGATGATCACCGCGGTTCCGGCGATCGCAAGCGGCGGGAGCGATTCCCCAAGCACCAGAACCGAGACGGCCGCCGCAATGAGCGGCTCGCTGTAGATCCAGATCGAGGCGCCGGCAATGCCGATCAGCCTGACGGCATAGTTCCATGTGATGTAGCAGGCGGCCGAGGCGAAAATTCCCAGAAAGAGAATGCCGAGTGCAACATCCGGGATCAAGAGTGTCTCAAGCGTGAATTTCGGTCCGGCAATGAATTCTGCCGGCAGCGTGAAGAGCAGTCCGAAGAAAAACGCCCAGACTGTCGTTGCAAGAACGCCGTATCCGCGATCGGCAAGTTTTGTCACACAAACGTTGTACAAAGGAAAAACGAGACATGAGGCGAGCGTCAGCGCGTCTCCGAAGGGACTGGCCTGCGGCAGGCCGACGGTCGCAACGGTGATGCAGACTGATCCTGCAATGGCAAGCGCCGAGCCGGCGAAGAACTGTTTCGTGAGCGGCGTCGATCGGAAAAATGCCCTCATGATGAGCACATTGAAGATTGGGACAAGAGACGCGAGGATCGCGACGTTCGCGGCCTGCGTGTATCCGAGCGCCGTGTTCTGGAGAAGAAAATAGAGCGTGAAGCCAAAGAGTCCGGCAAGCGCAAGGAGCAGTGCGTCGCCCGTCGAGCGGATGCGCAGCGGCTCATGCGCTGCAATCGCGATGCCCGTGAGGCAGACCAGTGCCACGGAAAACCGCAGCACGATGACGTCGATTGGCGAGACATGCTCGTAGAGCGACTTGGTTGCGGCATACGTGAGCGCCCAGACAACTGCGGTAAAGAGTGCGGCGAGATTGCCTCGAAGAAACTGCGCTGGCATGAGAGATGTTTCCGTCTTTGCTGACGGGCGCATCTTAGTCGCTTCGCACCGCACGAATCCCTGCTTATAGCTATACGGTTATACACGAAAAAGCTGTGCTATAACACGCTTTGCCGCAGTCAGACGCCCCGGCGGAAAATCCTGCCTGGGCAGAAGGTGTTCCATTCCTGCAATGAGAATCGGTCCGCAAACATGCTCCACACGATTTACAGCAATTATTTTGAAGTACTTGAGGCGTGCCTCGTCGAGAACCTGAAGGCCGAGGCGTGCCGACCCGAGGCGGTTTTTGAAACTCAGGAAATCATCATTCCGTCGCTTGCAGCCGCCGACCGGCTGCGGCTTGACATCGCCGCCCAGACAGGCATCTGCTGCGGCTACGAATTCGAGTTCATCGGCGCCTGGTTCGAAAAGATGACAGGGGTGGAAAGCGCAAACGAGCACACCTCGCAGTCTCTTGTCTGGCCGCTCTGGCGATTGCTCCAGGACAGCGCCTTCACCGGGCGGTTTCCGGCTCTGAGCCGCTATGTCAAGGGCAAGAGCGCAAGCGAAATCTACGACTTTGCTCAAAGGGTTGCGGACATCTTTCGCCGCTACATCGCCTATCGGCTTGACCGCGTGCTTGAGTGGATCGGCGTGCAGGAGAGCGGCGCCGAGTCCGAGCTGCGGCGCAGGGAAACCGAGGCGCTCCAGACGCACCCGGACTACGCCTGGCAGCGGGCGCTCTGGGAGAAGCTTGCCGATCCGGCCGTCTGGAAGGACGTGCGCAACCTCAAGAAACTGCCTGACTGCTTTGCAGGCATGCAGGCGCGCTCGGCGCGCAGCGTGCACATCTTCATGCCCACGGCTGTGCCGCCCGTGTTCCTGCCGTTCCTGAGCGCCGTCACCACGGGGGAGAACGCTCTTGACGTGTGGCTCTACATGCTGAACCCGAGTTCCGGCTTCTGGTTCGAGGGCATTGATCTAGAGGACAGATCGCCCCAGGGCAGGCTGCAGGCGTATTTGGTACGCAATGCCAAAAGCACCCGCGCGACCATCGACCGGCTCTGGCTCTTTTCCGGAGAGGATGGGGGAAACCTGCCGCTGCCCGAACGGCTCATGGAGGATGGCGCCGGGCGCGCAAGTGCACAGGACACGCCCTGGGTGGCGGCTGCCGGCGAGCAGCCCCGCAGCCTTGCGTTTGATTTTGTCCACCAGAGAATTCAGGATTTCCGCGCAAGCGAAACGCTTCAGGCCGAGCGCATCTACATTGATCCGGCCCCGGAAGCCGAGGGCAGCATGCTCGCCAGGCTTCAGAGCGCCATCGTCAATCTGGACGGCACGCTGCTGCCCGATCAGCCCGACCGCTCGATCCGCCTGGTGACAGCGCCCAACCGGCTGCGCGAGGTGCAGGCGCTTAGCGAATACCTGCAGAGCGCCTTCCACGACGATCCGACCCTCAGGGCCGAGGATGTTCTCGTCGCTTCGCCCGAGCTTGACGCGTACATCCCTCTCGTTCACAGCGTTTTCGGCAGCCTGCCCCGGGAGCGCTCGATTCCCTACCGCATCGTCGGAGCAGGGCTCGTGCAGGAGAATCTGGCCGTGCAGGCCGTGGTGAGCCTGTGCGATATGATCGAATCGCGGGCCGATGCGGACGCGTTCTTCGCCTGGCTCGAGCTGCCGCTCGTGACGCGCAACTGGGGGCTTGACTTCGAGGATCTTGCGGTGCTGCGCGGGTGGCTTCGCGCAGCCGGCTTCCGCTACGGAATCTCCAGGGCGCACATGGCGCGTCTCGGTCAGGAAAAGGACGCCGAAGGGTGCCTCGAGAGCGCTCTTGAGCGCCTTGCTCTGGGACTGACGCAAAGCGACGAACGCGTGCGGCTCTTTGCCGGGACGCTGCCCGTTGCGGCTGCTTCGCCCTCCGATTATGAAACGGTTGTCTCCCGCAGCGACCTGCTTGAAAAACTGCTTCTGATCGCCGAGCGGATCGAGTCGATGCGCCGGCACTTCCAGGATGAGGGCGAGATCAACGTGACGTCCTGGGCCGACACCTGGAGCCTGGAGCTTGAGCCGCTTTTCGGCTCCGAGCAGCAGACTCCCGAACTCGTCGGCGTGCGCCGCTCGATCGGCTCGATTTGCAAGCAGATGCGCCGCGGGCTGCCCGAGGGCTCGACGCTGCCGTTCACGCTCTTCTGGCACGCGCTCAAAAGCCAGCTCGGCGAGCAGAAGGCCCCGGTGCGCCAGGGCGACGCCGTCACCTTTGCCGACATGTCTCACTCGAGGGGGCTGCCGTTCAGGATCGTGGCCGTTCTGGGACTCGGGCAGGATTCGCGCTTCCCCGGCGTGCATTTCACCGAATCGTTCGATCTCATGGTGCTCACCGATCAGGCCGGCAATCCGGTCCGGCGCCGGGCCGACCGGGACAGCCGCTCGGACAACCGCAACGTCTTTCTCGATCTGGTCCTAGGCGCAAGGAGCAGCCTCTATCTGAGCTACTGCTCGGGTGAAGGCAAGAAGGCGGGGAGGCTGCCCAGTCCCGTGCTCACGGATTTCATCGAACTCATCGCCCTTGCGCTCGGGCAGGACGGCGTCGGCGCGCTCAGGGCGGCTGTCCCCCTCACGGCCGAGTCCATGAGGAATTTCCACACCGAAGGGGGGCGCTTCTGGCGCAGCCACTGCCCGCAGCTTTATGAATCCGTCTGCGCGGCAAAGGAGGCGGCCGCTGATGAGGCGCCCTTTGCCGACGCAGGGCCGCTCATCGCCCCCGGGCAGATGCCCGAGCTCATCGACTGGTCCGATCTTGCCTTTTTCTGGAAGGACCCGGACAAGTGGACTCTTGTGCGCCACGGCGTGGAGCAGGAGTACGCAGCAGCACCCGACCAGACGCTCCCCGTCGTTCCCGAGACGTCGGCGCTCCCGGGCTGGGCCTGGAAGAGCAGGATCGCAGGGCTTTTTGACAGCGGGATTCCCGCCGATGAAGTGAACGACATCATGGGCAGGGACCCGATGAATGGAGCCGAAGGCGTGCGCGAGTTCTTCGCAAGGCGGCTGCTGGACTGGCTCGAGCTCTGCCGCAGGACTGAGGACGATCTTCTGAGCAAGACGGATGAATCTCCGCAGACGCTCGTCTATCCGATCGATGGGGCCCTGAGGCTTCTGCAAAGAGCGGGAATCGACCCGCAGCCTTTCGCTGCGATTCGCGGCGTGCAGTGTTTTGCCGCGAAGCTTCGCAGGAAGCAGGAGGAGGATTCCTTCGTGCTCTTTGAACGGGTTATCTCCAAGAGCGCGCTCAAGGCTCTGGGACTGAAAAGGGCGATGCTCGCGGCCTGCGGCCTGAGCGTTTCCGTGCACTATTCCCTGTACGGCGAGGAGGATGGAGCGGTCGTCGCGCTCGACCCCATGAAGGGCGGGGATGCCAGGAGGGCGCTTGATGCGCTGATCGCCCTGTATCTGCTCGCGGTGAGCCGTCCGGCCCCCGCGCCGCTTGCAAACGGTCCGGAGGCGTTCGGCTCGGATCTGCTCTGGCGGGGCAGAGGAGCGGAGCGGCAGGCCCGGCAGGAGAGCGCTCTGGCCGGGGAGCTTGCCGCATTGCTTGACCTCGGGCCCCAGTCCGCGAAAAGGAAAAAGCGGGATCTCGCAGAGCTTTTCATGCAGGAGGTTTCCCATGCCTACGTTTGATGTGAAGGATCGCAGCGACAGCCTGCAGGGGCGCAGGCTCATCGAGGCCAGCGCGGGGACGGGCAAGACCTTCTCCCTTGTCGAGATCGTGAAGCGCAGGATCGCCGAGTCGGCCGAGCCGATCGACATTTCCCGGCTCCTGATGGTGACGTTCACGAACGCGGCGACGGCCGAGCTCACCGAGCGGCTCAAGACAGGGCTCGAGGAGAGCCTCGGGGAGGAGACCGACGCCGCGCGGGCCGCGCGCTTTGCCGCTGCGCTTGAGCATTTCGACGACGCCTGCATCATGACGATCCACAGCTTCTGCCGGAAGATGCTCTCGGACTACACGTTCCTGCACGGCGGCAGGTACGGAGCCGAGCTCGATCTCGATGACTCGGAGTACACCGCGCAGGTCGCCGAGGAATTCGTGCGGGACAAGGTGCGCGAGCTCGGTTCCGACGATGCGCTCGAGCTCGCGTCCTTCCAGGACGAGCTTGCGCGACTCGTCAAGGACCTCTCCGCCCGCGGGGAGGTTCCGGCGTTTCGCGTCGTGCCTGATGACGGCGGCGCGCTCAGCTCGGCAATGAAGCAATATCCGGCCTGGGCTCTGAAGCGCCTTGGCGAGCTCAAGCGCGAGGCAGGCGTGATGAGTGCCGATGAGATACTCTCGCTCATGGCGGCGAAGGTGCGCGATGTCCCCGAGTTTGCCCAGGCCGTGCGCGAGCGCTTTGATATCGTGCTCATCGATGAGTTCCAGGATACGGACAGCGTGCAGTACGAGATCTTCAGGCGGCTGTTTCTTGAGGGGAACGGCGCTCCGCAGACGGTGTTTTTTGTCGGCGACCCCAAGCAGGCGATCTACCGCTTCCGGCGCGCCGAGCTCGCCACGTACCTTGAGGCCCGCAGCGACATGGGGCCGGGCAATGTCTTCAGCCTCACGCGGAACTTCCGCACGACCCGGGCGCTCATCGATGCATTCAACGCATTTTTCTCCTATCAGGCGAAGGACGCGCCCGACGGGAATGCGTTCTTCTCTTCGGAAATCCTCTACGAGCAGGTCGATTGCGGCAACCGGAAGATGGCCCCGGTGATGGAGCTCGGTGCGGACCGCAGGCTGCGGCCCCTGCCGGTGCTCGAGGTGCTCACGGACAAGCTGCCCGGCGCAGCGCCCGCAAAAGACTGGCTCGCCGACACGAGCGTCGATGCGATCCGCGCGGCCGAGGACGCATGGATCGCCGCCGACATCGCAAGGCTCATCTCGGGGAACTGCTTCATCACATCAAGCAAGGACAAGCTGGCTCGCAAGGTCTTGCCGGGCGACATCGCCATTCTGGTGAGCCAGCGCAAGCACGCCCTGAACCTCGTTGACTCGCTGCGCACCCTGGGCATCCCCGTGTGCATGCCGAGCAACTCTGACGTGTTCGCCACCGAGCAGGCCGGGGAAATCCTGAATATTCTCAAAGCGCTCGAGTCGCCCACGGATCTGAGGCTTCTCAATGTCGTACGGACGTCGCGCATTTTCGGCGACACGCTGAAGACATTCGGAGGCGATCAGCAGGCGGTTCTGCGCGCACGCGAGGATGTCGAGGCGGCGGCAATGAAGTACCGCAAGGCGGGCCTCACGGCCGCGTTCGACCTTCTGTTCGAGCGCCGCTCCGTCGTGAGCAGGCTCCTG
>ODAI014398368.1_pt1 | contig 17815 bp, 28 predicted proteins | sample 1539321 | NCBI WGS metagenome assembly ODAI01 (sample SAMN02144231, study PRJEB22623) | gut metagenome | biome: sheep rumen | host: Ovis aries | place: New Zealand | reverse complement strand
TCTCTCTTTAGGAATAATATGGGCCTGAGCATAAACTTGTCTGGTCCATCCATTTTCATGACCTCTATTATTTCCTATCTTAACTCCCTTAGTCTGATCAATTTCATAGACTTTATGAGTATAACAATTTCCATGAACTTTGGCAAAGACAATATCACCTTTCTTTAGATACTTGATTGCTTCGTCAATAGTTATGGGAGTAAGAATAACTGGCTCTCTACTCTTTAAAATGGGCTCCATACTAGAACCCGGTTCACGAGATACTATAATTTCTCCCGCCTCCAATTTATCAATTTTATTCTGTACGTAATTCATATCATAAATAAGAAAATAAAGGAGACCTAATCGCTTAAGTCTTCCTTTACTTTTACTAAGAACCTATTCCATTTCTTTATCCAGTCATTAGGATCATCTTCAATTTCGAATTTCTCTGAAAGATACTCAATATCGACTCGAATCCAGCAGAGATATTTCTCTTTAGGATCAAAATCTGTTGCAATTTCTACAGCTCTGGTTCCAGCATTCTTAACCTGCCATTCCTGAACAGTTTTCAGAAAATCAACTAATTTTTCTGCTTTGTTTTTCTTCTGTCCTGTATCAAGTATAGGAATATTAATACCAGTACCAAACGTTATTGGCTCTCCTTGATGATCGAATATTGGTTTTACATCTGTTGGCTGACTTTCACTAAAAAAGTTTCCAAATAAAATTCCCATTATATTAATTTTATATTATTTTTAACATATATAAGGAAAAGAAAACATGGAGCATTTTAAATGTCCCATGCTTTAATATTATGCTTTTTAAATATTTGTTCTAACTCATCTGCTGTTTTATCTCCAACTCCTCCAACAAATTTAAAGTTCTGTTTGGAATCATAAAAATCCAGAAAATCTTCAACAGAGCAAAACCCTTCCTCATCTGCAAGACGATAATATCTAATTGCACTCATAACACAATGAACAAGTCTAGTACTAGGTTCATTATTGTCATTAATAAAGTCTAAAATATTCTCTTTCATACAAGGGTTATGACTATCTCGGTTTTCTTCCATAGCAAGAAGTCCATCAGCTAATTTAACTATGTTAATAGCTTCTATTAATCCCCTGCCAATTTTTGGTGGTTTTTCCATTCCAAACCCAGGAATACTAGTAACTGATCCTGGAGTCAGAAAGTATGTTGTATAACCAGCAGCCCCAAATTTAACTTTAAATGATTTTGCCCCTTCTTCTCTGAGATTGGTTATAATCTTTTCAGAAAAGTAGAAAGCATCGTCAACTAAGTTCTGCGCTTCAACCGAATGTTTATTACTAATCTCTTTAAATCTGTCAAAGAACCTCTCCATATTTCTTTTCTGTTATTTCAATATGATCTAGATTGAATAACAATAAGGTCTCCACATCCCATGCATTAAGATCTGAATATCCAGGTCTTGCAAGATTTAGCGGAAGATGACACTGTATATTCCCTCTGTCAGTTAATAAAATACCATCATACCCATCTTTTTCAATTGCTTCAAAATCTAGCAATTTACCCATCATGAGCATAGCTAGTTCTAAAGATCCATGAATTTTCAATGTATATTTATCACAGATATTATAGAATTCTTCTAATGAGTCGATAACAAGTATCTTTGCTGTATCTTTCAAATTAAACTTTGTATATGAACTTAAGCGACTAACGTTAAAGTTTTCTGATTCGCACCAATCTTTCCAGCCCCATTCACTATCCGTCGGGCTAGTCCAAAGTCCTCCGTCGGGCTTGTTCATATACATTTTATTTCCGTTCTTAATACGTTCAAATCTTTCAGGATCTATAATAATCCCATACGTAATAAATTCTTTCTTCATTTTGTTTTCTTTTATTTTTCGTTAATATCCTATGTATAAGGCTTTCGCGCAATTACCTTATTGATATAATTAAAGATTAAAAGAGATGAAGAAACTTTTAGTATTAGTTGGATTGATTGCTATTCTTAGTAGTTGTACAGAACAACATGTTAAAAGACAGTATGGAGGTACAATAGAGATAAAACTTCCTGTTGGTGAAAGACTAATGGAAGCTACCTGGAAAGGTGAAGACTTATTTTACCTTACTGAACCGATGGAAGAAGACTATAAGCCTAAAATAAAAATGTTTAGAGAAAGTTCTTCTTGGGGAGTTATGGAAACTAATGTTAAATTCATAGAGAGCAAATGATAGTTAGTACAGATATATTTTGCGCGGCTATTGATTTAAGGGATAAGTTAAATCTTTTCCCAGAGCCATTAGATGACACTGCAGAAGAAATGAAGGCTGCAATAGAAAAATTCTTAAATGCACACAGTATATGAAATTTGAATCCCTAAAAGAGAAATGTGAGTTCTATAGAGCAAGAGGCGAACAGACTTTATTGCCCGGAACTTATGTACTTGCTATGTTGGATGGCAGATCTTTCAGTAAGATGATTAAGAAAAGGTTTAAATTGCCATTCGACGATAGGTTTATTGAAATGATGAACAATACAGCCAAGTTCCTTTGCGAAAATGTACAAGGAGTAAAACTGGCTTATGTTCAAAGCGATGAAATAAGCTTAGTACTTACAGATTTCGATGTTCCTGGCCAAACTGATTCATTCTTTGGTTATAGGAACTGTAAAATGCTTAGTATTATGGCTTCAATGGCTACAGCAGCATTTAACAAGGAACTTCTGAGGTATAAATATGAAGAAGAGGTAGCATTTTATGATCCAGGATTTAGTCTTCAGTACTATTGGGATTCGATGGATCAAATGATAAATGAATTTACACCAGTTCAGTTTGACTGTAAAGTATGGAATGTTCCTACTTATAACGACGTATTTGCTTGGTTCCTATATAGGCAGATTGACTGTATTAGGAATAGTAAACAGCAAGTAGCGCAGAATCATTTCAGCCACAAAGAATTAGAGGGTCTTAACACTGACGAACTTATTCAGAAATTAAAAGATGAGGGTGCTGTAGACTGGTGGCATGATTTTGACGATGGTAAGAAGTTTGGAAGATATCTGTGGAAAGAAAAAGAGCAGTATCATAATGAAGAGCGAAATATTGACTATGAACGTTCAGTCTGGAAACCACATTTCGGACTTCAATTAACTGAACCAGAAGGAAGGGAGTGGTTTGAGGCTATTGATATTCCAAGAATCGAACAAAAATTTAAAGAGGAGGAAAAATAATCTCCTCTTCTTTTTTTTTATTTTACCGGTCCTGAGTCTTGACCCTGCAAGTACTCTTTAAATACGCTATCCATAAATTTTACATCCTCTATACCGAATTTACCAAAGCTATAAAAAGCATTTTTCCTCCAGCTACAACTACCAAACGAGTTCATGTGGCTGTAAATTGAAATATCTACTCCTTCACCCTCTTTGGTTTTACAGTAAATGTAGAGACTATTTGGCATATTAGCATTAAGCCTCATTTTCCAATTTCTCTCTGGATGTCTTCTAAAGAATCTTTTTATTTTTCGATACAGAGTCCACTTCAATCGAAAGGAACTCCATTGCATCTTAAAAACAATAAACTTGCCTTTATGCCTCATTACCACTTAACGACTAATTGATTGCACGGATCTCTTTGGTCACCATGAAATTTAGAAACTGAAAATCCTTTATTAGTCAAGAAATCCACTAATTCCTTTGTAATTTCTTCGTTTCCAAATTCAATGTTAGCCACCCTCTTCCGCAGTTTAATGTCCTCTTCTATGTGGGCATAAACAAAATCAATATCCTCTCCTAATTTAGTTTGGGTCAACTCTTCAACCTTTTGTCGTGCTTCTTCAGCTGTAAAATAATTGTAATCCATGTTCTTATTGTGCTAACTTATTATTACTTATAATTAAGGAATAAAAACCTTATACCTGAAACGAAACTTAAAACAAAACAGAATATGAGTAATAGAAAAGAATTTAAATTTATTAGAGTTTCAACAGCAATACCAAAGGTTAAAGTAGCTGATGTAAATTTTAATGTTGGGCAAATCATTGACTTAATGAATGTTGCCTTTAGAGAAGATTCGGATGTCGTATTATTTCCAGAGCTTTGTGTTACTGGATATACATGTCAGGACCTATTTCACCAAGAATCTCTTCTAGAAGCATCTAAGAAAGGTGTTCAGAAAATTATTGGAGAATCATTTAAGGTTCCTGGTTTGATTATCATATTCGGTGCTCCAGTTCGTGAGGATAATAGATTATTCAATGCAGCTTATGTTATACAGAATGGAAATATACTTGGTATCGTAGGAAAGAAGAATTTGCCTGGATACAAAGAGTTTTATGAAGAGCGTTGGTTTAGTGAAGATGTCAGACCAACACAAGTATTCAAAACTCCTGATTTTAAATTTGGAGTAGAGATTTGTGAAGATGTCTGGGCTCCACTTCCGCCATCAACAAGTCTAGTCCGAAAAGGTGCTGAGGTTATCTTTAACTTGTCAGCTAGTAATGAGTTGATTGCTAAAAATGATTATCTCATGCGACTTCTCAGACAACAGAGCGAACGACTAATCTGCGGCTATGTTTATGCAAGCGCCGGTTATGGAGAAAGTACTCAGGACTTGGTTTATACTGGAAAAGGATTTATCTTTGAGAATGGTAAACTCCTAGCCTCTGATATAGTTTCTGACTTAAAAGAGACTGGAAAATTAATTACTCAGGATATTGACCTGGAGTCTATTAGAAACGAAAGAATGGTTAATACTACTTTCGCAAGGTTCGTATCAATGAAAGACCATGAGGTAAAATTCAAAGAATCTAATCTCATAGTCAATGCAAAGACAGATACTATTCGAAAGTATAACGGCCAACCATTTGTTCCTAAAGGAGATGCTCTTAACCAAAGATGCGCTGAGATTTTGAACATGCAGGTTCTCGCTCTAGCAAAAAGACTTGAACATACAGGGATGAAACCTATCATTGGTGTTTCTGGAGGTTCAGATTCAACTTGGGCATTGATTGTTGCAGTTGAAGCGACGAAAATGTTAGGACGTGAACTCTCTGACATCATAGGAGTTACTATGCCAGGCTTCGCAACATCTAAAAGAACGTTTGAGAATTCGATTAAATTGATGCACAGTCTTGGGATAAATTATAAAAAGATTGACATCACTGAAATCTGCCGAGCTGAATTAAAGGCTCTCTGGCATGATGAAAATAATCAAGACGTAACTTTTGAAAATGTTCAAGCAAGAACGAGAACACAGCTTCTTATGAATATTGCAAATCAAGAGGGTGGTCTAGTTGTCGGAACTGGAGACCTGTCAGAATTAGCTCTTGGTTGGTGTACTTATAATGCTGATCATATGTCAATGTACGGAATAAACGTAAGTGTTCCTAAGACATTGATAAAGAGTCTGATCAGATGGTATGCAGAGGAAGAGGCCTTGAAAGAAACTAGAGAAGTTCTTATAGACATTCTTGATACCCCAGTTTCTCCAGAGCTTACAGGTTCAGGTGCGGAAGGAGAACAAGCACAGGTTACTGAAGATAAGATTGGTCCTTATGAGTTGCATGACTTCTTCTTGTATAATATGCTACGCCATGGATTTGGTCCTGCTAAGTTACTATACATAGCTAAGCGTGCAGATTTTAGCAAGAACTATTCAGAAGAAGAACTGAAAAAGTGGCTTGAGGTATTCATTAAAAGATTCTTCAGTCAGCAATTTAAGCGCTCTTGTATTCCTGACGGACCTAAAATTGGTAGTATTAGTCTAAGCCCAAGAGGAGACCTGAGAATGCCAACTGATGCAGTAGCTAATGAATGGTTAAAACAGATTTGAACTATGGATATTAATGAGTTTATTCCAGATCATTTGAAAAACTTACAAAACGCTAAATCAGATGATGTAGCTTTGTTTGTAGCAGAGAAGAGAAAAGAGTATCTTAGAAAATGTCTAGAAGATGATTTCCTTCCCGGAGTTGGAGTAAGAATTGAAGATGAGAATATTGAATCAACTTATAGACTTAGTGAAAAATCTAAAGAAAAACTAAAGGAAACTGTTCGTGAGCTAATCAAGGAAGAAATTAAAAACTTGGAATCATGAAGATAATAGCAATCACTTTAGTTGTTATCTTTTGGGTTATAATTGGATTAGTCTTTTCATCATTCATCTGGGATTCACCAGTAGAGGATAAGAAAGAAAAGATTGTCAAACAATACTTCTATGTACCATTATTAGTCATTGCTTGGCCAATGCTGTTCTTAGTCTTGGCTATGTCAAGTGTCATAATGGCAACACTGATAGCAATAAGTTATCCAATATACAAACAAATAAACAAAATAAGAAACAATGGCTGAAAATCAAACGTGTAGAACTTGTAGCGATGGAAAACCCTGTATGAATTGGATCCTCTGTAGCATTGATGGAGGACTTCATGTAGCGTGTGAACCTATCTGCTGGGCTAAGAAGAAGCAGCTCAAAAAGATAGAGTATAGAAAAGCTGAGCTAAATGATATGAGAATGCAACTGAATGGGTTAATTATGCAATCACAGGACACCGGTTATCCAAAAGAAGATCGGAAGAAGTACTATGACATGATTAATGCTCTTGATCAGATGCTCTCTGGGCAGACGGATTTGTTTGCTGATATAGCTAAGTTTAAAGCTTTTCGTCTCTTAGTGCCGTTCAAGAAGCGGCCTGGATATAAGCAATTTGAAACAGTAAAACCTCAACAACCAAAAGAGGAGAGAAAGAAAAATGGCAAGAGTAAGAGTTAAAGGAACTACAACTTGTGGGATTATCTATGATAGCAACTATCGCAAATGTCCAAAATGTGGTAGCAAATGCTTAGTAGATTCTGACATTCAAGTCCCTAAAGAGAAACAGTGGAATTACGAGCAATGCTTAGATGTGGAGCTTAGGATGTTCCCTGTGGTAGAAACGTGTCCTGAATGTGGAAACAAACAGGAATATGTTATTCAACGTGCAATAATCCATAAATGATAAAAGAAAAGAGACCGTATTATTTCTGGGTTGAAGGTGTAGGTGAAGGATGGATACTGACATTATCCGGTATATTCGTTTTTGGTGCTTTTTTAGGTCTTGCAGTTAAAGTATTTCCGTTATTCTTAGCACTTATTATAATTTCAGTAGCTATTCCTGGTTACTGGGCTATTTGTGGTAACTTAATGGAAAGATATAAGCTGAGACAGGAAAATAAAGCAAAACAACTTCAAACGACAGAGATAACTAAAGACTTAAAACAGCATAGTGAGTCTGTAAAGGCAAAAACAGAGATTATTAACAACAGAACAGCAATGACAGATGAACAGTTAGATCTAGTAGAGGAGAATAGAGATGCTATCAAGAGTTTAATTGGCGACTTGGAAAGATTGAGAGAAAAAGAGCGTCTAGATATTCATGTAGGACGTTCTTCAGATTCTTGTTGGAGTCTTGACATGGTAGATGGTCGAAGCTATAATTCAGGATCAATACAAGAAAAGTTGCGAACTAGACTGAAGCACGCTATTTCACGAGAGATCGTCTTAGTAATTATAGAATTAGTAAACGATGTTAAAGAAATATATCCCGAATGGCAAATTACAGATCCAGAACTTAAGAGACTCATTGACGAAAATCGCGCCCAGATTCCAAAGGATAAAGAACATTTGGACGGAATTCTTGGAGTTCTCGAAAGATACAGTCAAGGTTGAAAGAGCCAAGAAACATTTTAGGAGAAAACTGATGGAAAATATTGTAGAAAAGTATACGAAGACAAGTGAAAAATTGGAATACCAAGGTGAGGGCTTAAGGTGTAGAAAATGCTCGCTTTGGGTACCGGGAGGAGGTTGTAGAGTTCCGAAATCATTAGGATGTCCTGTAGGAGAAGGATATTACTTTTCAACTGTTAGACTCTGGGGTTCAAAAGTAGAATTCATGGAGTATCAGGCGGAACACGATGTATATGGATTAGCTGGTGAAGTGTGGGATTGGACAGAAAAAGCCATAAAAGAAAAGAACGGAAGAATGTATTTGAAGATGTCTTTCGAACTTATGGATCAATTCTTAGGAGATAGAGAGAATTGGCCAGAAGCTAAGGAAACAATCATACACTTAGGGCCGGATTCATATCAATTAAATGTAGAAAGAGAGAAAACTGATGGGATCTTCCAGCTTTGGTGGCATCTTGTCAAGTATCAATATAATAAAAGACATCCGAGAGGAAATAAAAAGAAAAAGGGTTGAAGTAATTCGCCCTTTTCATTTCAAAACCTTATATGTGTATGAAAAATATAGAAAAATGTTAGAAGACGAAAAGAAGATTTTGATTGAAGAACCTAAAGCAGAGGTTAAGAAGGCAGGCAAGGATGTATTAGAAATGACTAAGCTAGCTGGATACTTCATAGGAAAATTCTTCTGGAGTATAGCGTTATTAATTTGGGAATGCTTTTCTTGGATAGCTTACAAAAGAATGAGAATTCCAAGATTAAGTTTCTTAGTTGAAGTTTTAGCAATCCTAATACCGACTTTCTTTGTAATAATGTATTTTCAAGGGAAGGCTGTTATGGCTCAGGATAAACTAGACAAAGAACATTATGTCTGGGATACGATTTATAGAGATAGCCTAATCAGAACTGAATTTGCAGGTTGGGAAAGAGGAAAACGAGAAGTATTAGACTCTATTAAACATGCAAAGGAAGATGCTGAAGAGGAAGCTAGACAGAGAAGATACCAACAAAGAATTAAAGCGCAACAGCAACAAAATACGGAGGGTGAAACTGAATCCAATGCTGCCCAATAAACGCAGGAGTAACTCTCTTTATGGGGACTAGGAAAACTGGTCCTCTTTTAATTTTTGCGTTTAAGACGAGATAAAACCCTAATTAGTGTAATAAGAGTAAAAGTTTATGGCAAACGAGAGATTAAATATTCCAAAGAAATTAAAAGTCGGATTTCAAAAGAGAACAGACACATATTCTGGTAAACTAGCCTATGTAGTATATCTGAACTCAAAGAATGAGATTGCAAAGGAAAAATCTTGGTCTGGATGGATAGATAAGAAGATTCCTGTTGAAGACTATGATAATGAACCAATGGAAGGTTTTGTTTTAAACAAGAAAGCTGGAGATTATAACTCAGGATGGAATCATAGAATGGCTAAGTGTAGAGTATTTGATCCAAGAGGATTTGAAGTAGAGATTAGTATCGATAATCTGCTCTATATACTTCAAGAATGTACAAGTTCTAAAGGAAAAGGACTTGAAGGAGAATTCATTTATGCCTGGTCTGGAAAAGATTTAGTACTTCTTCCTACATGTTCTCCTGATTATGAGGCCAGTAAAAAGTTAGAAGCTAAGAAAGAAAAGATAGGAAACAAAGACCTTAATCTCGGAAGTGCATATAAGGGCAAAGAAGCTGATTACTTAGTTTATCTTGGAAAACAGCAGTGGTATTCTTTGCTGGACTATAAGGGAACGAGTGAAAGATCAGTATTACTTCACCTATTCTTAGATCCTGGAGAAAAGAAGTTTTATGGATACAAAAATCCCGGAAATTTCCTATTTTATAAAATAGAAGATTCTGCCTTCTCACCTGATACGGTTGAGGATTGGATAGAGTTCTGGAAAAATAAAACTTGGACAGGGCATGGATCAGAAGGAGTAGAAAAACTTGGAGTATTAAAGACGAAAGTAAGTAGAGAGAAAGGCATAAGTCAAGAGCAGGCATTACAAGATTTCTTAAGTATTGAAGGAAAGAAAGCGTATGAAGATGAGGCTAATAAATATGGTTCGCATCAATATATGCGCTACAACGATCGCTATAATGGAACTTCTTTTGACTTCTATTATAAAATAGATGATAGGACTTATATGCTCTTGACTGCTTATTATGAGCCAACTTATAACGGAAAAACCAAGGATGAATATATGAAAGACTATGAAATATCCTATCCAAAAGATAAGAATAAACATCATAGTTTTCCAGACGGTTACAGTTATCATTCTTACTACGGAATACATAGTGGAGAAGAAGTTTGGGATTATCTTCCTTGGAGTGAAGAGGAAAAGGCAGAGTGGAAAAGGACTTCTGACATTGCAAAAGAAGCAGAACAAGAATTCTATAAGAATGCTAAGTATGAACTTTCAGAAAAGGTCAAGATATATGAAAAATACTGGCTAGATGAAAGTAATCATGTTCAAAGTAAAGAAGATTATTATAAGAAAGAGATTTTTGAAGGCTGTACTGCTAGAGAATTGATCGAAAAGGGGATTCCAGCTGAAAGATATTTTACATCTGAATACATAAAAGTTGGGGTTATGCTTGGAGATGTATGTACAGAACAAGAACACTTCTATAAAGATACATCTAGAAATTGTAATTTTTAATAAGTATGGAAAAAGATTTAATGATTGATGGAGGATTAGCAAAAGTTAATGAACTCCTTGAGGAATTAGAGAAGAACAAGCCTGGTCTCTATGCTTTTGAAACTAATTGCAGATATGAGAGTAAAGCAGGTAAAGTAATTAACATTAAAACTCTTACAGATACTGATGATCTAGCTAATATTTTAGTGGAGATAAACACAGATCTTGTAGGATATCAGGAAACCAAGAAAGAGCTTGAAGGTATTCTAAATTTGTCTGAGCTTAAGATTGGTGGATTTTTGGCAGATCAATGGAAGAAAGATATTATTTATCTTATCAAGAAATTGACCTGGAATAATAGAGTAAGAGACTTGAAAGTTAAAAAGGAAAAGCTTGAGGCTCTTTACAGTCAAGATAAGAAAGATAGCATTGCGCTAGACGAATTATTAGCATCAATTTAAGAATGGCTAAAGAAATTTATGATGAAGATACTCAAGAGTGGTATCCTGAAATAGATCTTAAATCTCCTGAAAGACAGTTCAAATATCGAGAGGAGGAGCTTCGTTTATGGGGAGGTTCCTTAGATAAAGAACTAAAGGAGATTGAAGAATTTGTTCAGCAATTGTTGAATGATTGGCCTGGACTTAAAAGAGAAAAAATTCAAATCTCTACAGAAGCAGTTCCAGAGCCGTACGAAGATTGGCATTATGGTGTACTTAGCTTCTCATTCTATACTCTTGAATCAGATTTAGAATGGAAAGAAAGAGTTGCTGGTTTAAGTGTTGAGAAAGAAGGAGAACTTGATCAACTGAAGCAGCTTATGGAAAAATATCCAAAAGAAGCTAAGGAATTAATTAATAAAGATAACTAACTTTTTTCAATCCTTATCATTTTTCGGTTCAGGTATGTTGGGTGTTCCAGCCTTCGTGCCTGAACTTTTCTTTTCCTTACTTATGATGAAAAAAGATTTGAGTGACTTAATATTTAAGAAAGAGTTATATAACAAATCATTAAATAGCATATACCTAGAGTTATGCGGAAAAAGGAAATATGACTACTCACAATTCTTGAAAAACTTAACAAGCACAGTATTTCAATTTATAAATTCTTATCTTCAACTACACCTCCCTACTCCTAAATTTGTAGCCGGAAAACCAAAAGATAGAAGCAAGGAGTTTTGGGCAGGGCAATTTATATATAGGAATTATACTAGATTCGTAGGCCTTAAGAAGGAGTTCAATAAGGATTGGAAACCTAGAGTAAAAATTGCTACTGATTATGAATATACTTTTGGAGAAGCCCTAGCAATTATTGCACATGAGGTTCTTCATTATTATATAGAGTATAATAATTTCTTTGATCTCTGGGATCATGGACCAACATACAGATTCTTTATGTGGTCTTGGAATCTTGATTTTAAAGAACTTGGCTTCCCTAAAATTAAACTTGGAGCGCAAATAATAGGAACTAGAAATGATTGAAATTCGACCTCATTATTATAAGCATGGTTGGAGAAAGACCTTCATAGGGGAGAATAAAACTGTCTTATGGGGATTTAAACAAAGAAGGCGTGCTATAATGAAATTTGAAGGCAGAAGGATGGGAATGAAAAGATCCTTAGCTTATGGAAAAATTGATGAGGATTATAGGAAGTATTTTTGGAGATTAGATGCTGATTATGAGGCAGTTCAGGCACTATTGGCAAGTTGTGTTGGAATGACTTATCAAGAAGCTCAACGAAAATTCTTAGATAGAATGAAACGCCATAATCATATATTCAGAGAAGACCCAATAAAAATGTTCAACTATTATGTCGGGATTAAAAGACAGAAATACCGTCATTATTCCATAAAAACCGTTACAGAGGATAATGTGGGCTGGTTAGGGTTCTATATTGACAATAGCGGAATTTTGAGAGAAAGAAGATCTGAAGTTTATGATAAATATTGTAAATTTAAGCCTAGAAGAGTCTCTAAAAAATATGAGAAATTTAATAGAATAGGACTTGCATGGCCGGCAGAAGATCCAAAAGGAAAACCCTGGAAAATGGGACTAAGGTATGTAATCAGGATGGAAACCAACAAACTTGTTTCTGAACCTGTGCCGGTTTGGCTAATGCTTGGAACTAAGTATGATCGTTCAAGAGGAGAAAAGAGTTTAAAAGATAAAGCCCTGATGGAAGATTATATAAGAATTAATGTTGTAGGTCTTCCAAATGATTGGGTTGTTCCTAATTCAAGGCAGAAATATTACTGGTCTCATATGACTTATGGACTAGTATACTATTATGTTACTAAACGAAAATATGTAATGGATAAAGTAAAATTTAATGTTGAGTGGATTAAAGGCCATTTTCAGGTAGCTAATGATCCTAGTGAGAAAGAGAAACTTGGAGGAAGCATTATAATTGCTAATGCTGGAAAGACAAGAGGTGAAGTAGAGGAAAAAATAAAAGAAACTATGGAATTCCATTTTGGAGATAATATTCCGGACTGGTTTCTTAAAAATGAATATGTCTTGGACTTAGTACCAGGGCCTAGTGCAAAAGAATTGTTGTAGTTGTCATAGTATAATTTTAGTTAGGAAGGAAGATTGCTTGTGATAAGTAGTCTTCTTTTTTATTTTTTTTTTTGAGAATGAAAAAAGAAAGGAATCGGGATCAAGGTTTACTTTCTTGTCTCGCTTCCTATCATACTTTTTGTGATTTTTGTAGGCCCTATTCATAGCAACCCACTTACCATCATTTCTTTCTAATTCTTCATCCCGACTAATCATTCTTAAGATCTTAGCCGGATCATTGCTCTTCGTTCTTACTGATTTTTTCATCGTAATACTGTTTTAATTTGTTATACCATAAATCAACCCCTATCATTAGAGTTGACACCTCTCTTTCTTCAAATAGTCTATCCTTAACTTCTAGACCTCCGCCAGAAAAAGAATACTTGCCATCTTTAATATAGAATTTGGCATCTTTCTCTTTGTGACTTAGGCATATTCTTTTAGTTAATGGAGAGTAACTTATTTCATAATTTTCATCAAAGTATGGACAACTGAATATCAAATTTTCTATTGTACATACGTCACTCGAATAAACTCCATCTTTTCCCCAATATTCATCTAAGTCATCATATATCATATCACCTATAAGGCATTGAATCCAGAATAAAAGCAAAAGGACGATCTACTCATCCTCTTTTGCATATTGTCTCATTAGCTTTTCCCAAACATCGATCTTTTCCGAATCTTTGACGGGATGAGCTTGTTTATTTAAATACACACCTTTATTGCTGTCAACAACTCTTAATTCCCCGAACATAATTGAAATCTTACATTCAGTATCTTTGTCTCCTTTCAGTAGGTAACCTTTGTATAAAACAAGATTATCCTCCAGGGCCGTTGCTTTCTTCAACAAAGAGTGTGGATTTTCTGAAAATGAATGAAATAATACATACTCTGGAAATTCATGAACCGCTTTCTTTTCTTCAAATTCTTTCTTTCGTTTTTCCAGATCCTTGACCCAATAAGTGTTTCCAGTACTAATCATCTTTTCAATCCATTCAATCTTTTCCCTAATTGCAACTTTAAGGGCAAGTTCAGGATTACCTCTTAGTTCTTCTAGCCACTCCTCTTGGACTAATTCTCCGTTCATGTCATTCGGATTGTTAGCGTATTTCGAACTTAACATTTCATTATTAAAATCGCTATATGCTAACATTATTCCATTATCATTAGTCATTATATGATCTTCTATTCTCCAACCAAGAACTTCCCAAGTATCATAATCAACTTTATTACCAAAAATAGGTGTTGGAATTAAGATAACTTTGTATACTTCTCTAAGCCACTTTAATACTACTCCAATTGGTGGGGCAGGTATTAATGGCAAAGTGGATGGTTGAAAATTAGTTAAGTCTTGATCATATTTAATTAAGAAACCGTGCTGTGTATACCAAGGCATGCAAATATTCTTGGATACTACTTTATTAAACCCTAATCTGTCAAGGGCTTTTGCTGTTTCAAAATCAACATAAGTTTCTGTAATAACCTGTTTCACTCTTCAGAAATCTCTTTAATAAATGACCAGAACTTAATCTTTTCAGTGTCAATGTACTCACACTGTAAATCTTCATCGTTCAAAAGAGTAAAGAATCTTTTGTTTCTGGGATCAAAAAAGGCGTCGTTAATAATACGTCCGTCTTCCATCACAACAACCATAGTACCATACCAGCCTTTCTCATCATCTGGTAATGTCTTCGTTGGATCATACAATACATTCTCTGGTTGCACACCCTCCTTAAACTTAATATGTTTGAGGGCTTTCTTGATCAATTCAAATATTCCTTTCATATTACTAGTCTATAAACGTTTCTGTCATCTTTGCCTTCCATATACTTCATGAGTTTGTCATAAGTTTCTTTCACTTCGTCCTCATCATGCATTTGAAAGTTATAACAGAACCATGCAGGAATTAAGAACTGTGAAACAATTTCTTTTTCTTCTTCATCACTAATATCAGATTCATTAATATACGTTATAAGTCTAACTTCGGAGCGATCCGGTACTGTTGCAAAGCCTAAGTAAAGACCTGATAATGTTTTAAGGATGATAGGTTGTTGTTTAACCTCTTCCTTCTTTAACATCCATTCTGGCTTTTCAGGCTCTTCAAGAGAAACTGGATATTGAGTTTGAACTGGTTGCTCTTCTTTTCCAACTTTTGTCCAGTCAAAATCATAATAAATCCCTTCTTCTTCTAAAGTAAAGATCTTCTCGCAAAGTTTATCATTGTCTAGGATATCCCCAAATGCTTCAGGATTACGTTCTCTCATTCTTTTAAAAACATGAGGCGTAACTGAAACAACATATCCTCCACCTTTGCCTTCCTTAACTCTGGTAGCACTTTTATTACCACGCAGGATTATGTAAAGCTTGGATCCATTAGGCCCCGTATTTGTAGTACAGTGAAAATGGTTTGCAGCTTTTGGTTTCAGATAATGACCAACCATCCCTGACGAAACATACCACTTATTGAATTTAGGTGATAGGTAGGAAAAGTTGATCCAGAGAATATCCCTGATGTTTTGCTTTTTCTTGACGTAGGGCTCTCTTGCCTCGTCTCTACGCTTCTTTAACTCTTTTTTTACAGAGTCATAATAGTCTCTAAACACTTCGTGAAATAATGATTCTCCTCGTGTGTTCTGCGTAATCATAATAATTTCTTCTTTTGTTTTCAATTAGTTTTCAAATCTCATATATAAGGCTTTGACGTAAACACCTTATTGATGTAACAAATTAAACTAAAACAAAATGGAAGTTAAAGAAATTTTAGAAACTTATAGCGGAAAGAATATAATCCGAGATGAGAATCTAAACGAGGAATTAAAGAAGCTCTACAGTCTTGCTTTGGAATATAGAGAGAAGAACCTACTTACAAGTGAAATGGTTCTTACTGCCGAAGAAGAGTTAGAGAAGTTAGAAGAGAGAATTGAGAGGTTGAAGGAAATTGGTCTCGGCAAGTCTACTAATGTTAGAAACTTAGAAAAAGAACTAGCTGATAGGAAAGAAGCCAATTCTAAGAGGGAAATAAATGAAGAAAGAACAAATTTTCTAGCTTCTATTGCAGACGATTTCAACAGATACGATATGTCTGGATTCCTGGTAATAAGTTTTCAGGATTTTGCAAAATTTTTGGCAGGGAAAGGTTATACTCATAAAGCCCTTTCAAACTTCGAGGGCGAACTCAATGAGGACGATATTATCGCAATAGGAAACATTGTCGACGAACTAAATTGCTTAGAGTTAAGCGATGTAATAAATTGCATGCGAACAACTCACGGAGCGGGACAGTTTAAAGATGAAGTCTATAAGTACGGTGAGTTGATATCCATAAGCAAAATTATTTATGAAAATCGTAGAATAGGTGATGACGTTCTGAAAGATAATCAACTCTACTTCGTAAGTAAGAGCAGCTATCTAAGACCGGAGGGAATTATTTATGTATCAGATCTTCTAGACAACGATCTCTATCAAGTAAGATTTGATGACGGTTTTCCAAATCATGATCTGGGTAACCTATTTGACAGTAGTATTTCTGAAGACGACTTGAAGGTAGAAGAAAGTAAACTAGGAACTACTGACTTACTAATTGCAGAAGATCCAAAGGGTTTGAACAATATAGTTTATCAGACTTTCTTAGATGGCATTATCATTTATTATATAACTGGTTATAATTTAAAACTTATTGATTATGGGACTGTTCGGGTGGACAAGTAAAATTGCCAATAATGTAAACGGAACTGGTGGCGAAAAAGAAGAGAAAAAGAATATTGACGCCATAATAAACCAATATACTACAGAAGATCAACCAGTTACAGAGTTTAAAGGCAGTGATTTGAAGAGAGATATAATTGCCGCTGCTGAAACGTTTGCATCTACCTATTTCAATCCAATAGATAATTTGGACGAAATAAGGGATGCTAAAAAGACTCTAGAAAATGAAATGGATAATCTCGAAAAATTAAAACTGCACAATACTGAAAATTATAAAGAGAAGAAGAAAAAGCGGGAAGAACTTAACAAGTTTTTAGAAAGTCAAGCAGTTTTTGGAAATCGCGTGCAATTTACTAAAGGAGTACTAAGAAAGAACGAAGAAACTTTGTTCATTAGTTTCGCAGATTTCGTAAGAATAATAGATAAATATGGTTACCGAACACCTACTAAATTAGAACTATTTAGTGGGAGAGTCAGTGTGAGAGATGTCGAAATACTTGGTAAAATGAAAGACTTATATAATATGAAGAAGTATTTCGGAAAGTGGAGATTACCAAAGAAAAGCGAAACTGTTATTGACTTAGTTAATAAGAAACCAGATCTCCTAAATGTCTTTTATGCTGAGGAAATGAACGGTACAGATCATCTCTGCTTGGTTGAAGTTAGTAAGATAGCAGAAAAGGACGAAAAGGGAAAATTAAAAACTGTAAAAAGCTTTAAATATAGTGAATACTGCCTAGTTAGAACAACTTATTCTACCCAGTATCATGAAGATAAATATGACAGTGATAGGTATTATCCAAGATCTTCTGTAAGCTATATAAAACGAGATAGTCAAATAAAGGATATAGTGAAGAATGGCGTATTTGATATAAAGAGCTTAGAGTTGACAGAAAACGATGATTTGTTCATTGGAGGATATATACCTGACGTAACTTCTCCGTTGCTTATTGAAGCTGATGGACAACCGCCTATCGCATTCTTCCCTTGGTGTGACGGAATAGCAATATTTAGAATTTTCTCGGACGATGCTCTTGATATTCCAAACAGACTTAAATTTCTCTATACAGGAGAAAAATAAATAAACGCGAATAATACTTACTTAAATTCTTATAAGTGAGTATTATTTTCTTTTTAACATGTTAAGAGCTATGAAAGTAAAAAGTATTACTGATGTTATTACTAATTCATCCTCCGAAACATTTATTAAGGTCTATAATGATGAT
>ODAI014148462.1_pt1 | contig 17821 bp, 16 predicted proteins | sample 1539321 | NCBI WGS metagenome assembly ODAI01 (sample SAMN02144231, study PRJEB22623) | gut metagenome | biome: sheep rumen | host: Ovis aries | place: New Zealand | reverse complement strand
AGTGAGGCATGCAGTATGTGAGGAAAGTTCTGTGCAGTGAGGAGCATGAATAAAGCACTTGCAGGAGAGGATATTGATATTCTGTAGTATGATATAACCTTCTTTGATATTCAATCGACAGGGACTATGTAAAAGTAGTCCCTGTTTTTTCAACGCAAAAAGGATTCAGCGATTTTTGTCTTGACAGCTAATCTGAATTAGCTTATAATTAGGCTAATTTGGATTAGCCGCAGAGAGGAGATAATAATAAAAAGAATGAAGAGGAATGAAATGGATACAAAACACAGAATACTGGATGAAGCGTTGACTTTGTTTTCTGAAAAGGGATATGCAAATGTTTTTGTTGCTGAAATTGCAGAGAGAGTCGGTATTAAGGCGCCATCCCTTTACAAACACTATAAGAATAAGCAGGCTATCTTTGATGCGATTATTGAAGAGATGAACAGACGGTTTTTGGAGGAGGCAGGCGCATTACAGATTAATGGAGCGGATGCTGCTATGGATGCTGATATTTATAAAAAATTATCGGAAGAGCAGTTGATTACTCTTGGAAATAATTTGTTCCTTTATTTCTTACATGACGATTACACAAGGCGGTTTCGTAAGATGCTTACCCTTGAGCAGTTTCATGATAAAAAACTTGCGGATGCATATATGAAACAGTATGTGGATGATCCACTTTCCTATCAGGGGATGCTTTTAGGACTGATGGTTTCTTCCGGTGTTTTGCAGACAGATAACGTGGAGATTATGACGTTGCATTTTTACGCTCCGATTTATATGCTGCTGACCATATGTGACCGCGATCCTGACCGTGAGGCAGAGGCACTTAAAACACTGGAAGCACACATCCGTCAGTTTAACAGGCTATACGCAAGAAATGAAGAAATCATTCAGAATAATAAAAAGAAATCCCGGAGGAAGATTAAATGAAAATCACAGTAATTAACGGAACCGAAAAACATGGTGTGACATATAGAATGAAAGAAATATTTTTAGAGTCATTCAGGGGAAATGCAGAAATAACAGAATACTATCTTCCAAATGATGGTCCGGGATTCTGTATTGGATGTACTACATGTTTCAGGGGAAATCAGAATCTTTGTAAGGATGCCGAAAAAGTTCAGAAGATCGAGAAGTCCTTACTTGAAGCTAATTTGCTGGTCTTTACTTCGCCTGCTTATGTTTTCCACACTACAGGAGCAATGAAAGCGATGCTGGATCATTTTGGATATCGATGGATGCCGCATCGTCCTGCAAAGGAGATGTTCGGGAAGCGTGCCGTAATAATCACGCAATGTCTCGGTGCAGGTGGAAAGTCCGCGGCAAAGGATATAAAGGATAGTCTTTCGTGGTGGGGCATTTCTTCAATCAAGGTTGTAAGCTTTAAACTGATGTCTGAAATTGACTGGGACAAAATTGATGAAAAGAAAAAAACATCAATAAAAAAGAAGCTAAGTGATGTGGCAGGAAAAATGCGTGCCATCGATTATAAAAAATCAGCTCATACAAGCCTGATAGTAAAAGCAAAATTCTATGCCGTAAGAATGCTTCAGACAAATCTTGGCAAACAGAATCCCGAATATAGCGACTATAAGTATTGGAATGAGAAGGGCTGGATTGGTAAAGATAGACCGTGGAAAAGCAATTGAAATTTATTATAATTGCTTAACATAATCCATCTTGAAAGTAAAGATAAAGAGGAATAATGTATCGGCATCATTCATGTTTCGACAATCAAGTATAATGGCAACCGGTCTATGCAGACCTAGCTTAACCGCATTGTTACGCTGTAGTTGTTGCCGGAGGTGGTAACTGTTGTATATGAGCCGCATATTACAGGCAGCATCGGAGGATGATGACCTATATCGGCGTCGAGTAATACAGGAACACCATATTGTGATATTATGTCAACCACAGCACGGTAGTTATCAAGTCCCATTATCTCCTCGCCGAATTTTCCGGTTCTTCCGATCATGAATCCGGATACATTTTTGAACCATCCTGCCTCCTTAAGCTGCCACATCGATCTCCTTATGTCCATGGGATTAAGATCGCAGGCTTCTAAGAACCACAGGATGCCGTCTGATGCATATCTGTCGGCGAATTCCGATACCCTGTCATAAGGTGTTCCGACAAGATGGACAAGGCAGTCAAGACAGCCACCTATGAGTCTTCCCGACATCGTGATATCTCCGGTGGATACGGGTCTGCGGATGACAATAGGCTCTTCGTCGTGACCGGTCCATGATAATCCTACATTCTCTTCATAGTCTCCTATGACACCGTTCGTAAGGCTGATAATCCGGGAAGCTTCGGTAGTATTATAGGGAGCGAAAGGCATAGCATCCTCTTTGTTATTCCGGTATTCCCACCTGTCGTATCCGTTAAAGGTAAAGGAATCATCGTTAAGTCCTGTTCCTGTGATCACAGACAGGGCATCATGTATGGCCTTATGCCACGGCTCCATACCGAAGGCGGCCGCACAAGGGCCGTATATAGCGGCTGTATCGGACAGAGTAGCCGAGAGGAAGGTAAAGTTAGTATTGTCGGAGTAGCCCATATACCATTTAGGTCTGCTCTTGCCGATTAAGTCAAAATCAATGTATGGAACCACCTCACACATCATCTCGCCGCCACCGCAGGAGATAATGACATCACATTCAATGCCGGCATACATCTCATTTAACTCGGCTCCGCATTTATCGGGAGTATTGCTTATACCTATGCCCTTCTCGACATAGCAGTTCGGGCCGAGTGTAAGACCATAGCCCTTATCGCGCAATATTCTCTGTGCATTATCAAAGTACGATATGTAGGGTTCAGTGGCACAGCCGAATGATGGCGCCACGAAGCCGATCTTGCCGTTAGGCTTTAGAAAATCAGGGTATCTCATAGCATTCTCCGTGTTCATGTAAGTAATAATATAAGTTTTATCTGTTTTATATCTATAACAGGCGGTGATGTGTTATACTATAGTGTACGGATCATAGAATATAACCGCACGACGCATGGTATGACATAGAAAGTATAGCATTATGTGACGGCAAACAAAAGTGTCCGTGATAAAATTATGAACATAGTCTTACACCAGCCGGAGATACCGGCCAATACCGGCAATATAGGCCGAACCTGTGTGGCAACGGGTACGGCACTTCATCTTATAGAGCCTCTTGGTTTTCTGCTTGACGAGAAGTCTGTCAAGAGAGCGGGCATGGATTATTGGGACAGGCTTAATGTCACCAGATATATCAATTACGAAGAATTCATGAAGCTGTCCGCATCATCCGGGGTAAAACCGCGTATATGGTATGCCACAACGAAGGCTAAGCGGGCGTATACCGAAGTGGAATTCGGGCCGGATGATTATATAATGTTCGGCAAGGAAAGTGCGGGAATACCTGAGGAGATACTTGTTGAGAATGAGCCATACTGCATAAGGATACCAATGCTGCCCGACATACGTTCACTTAATTTAAGCAACAGCGTGGCTATCGTATTATATGAGGCCTTAAGGCAACAGGGCTTTAAGGGATTACAGGAAGAGGGGGAGCTTCACAGGCTGCATTGGGATAATTGATCATGTTGCCGAATTGCCGTACTGAAGGAGAATTATATGGTTGCTTACTATTCGACAGCGTTCATACTGTCACTTATAATGACTCTCATATATATACTTGTCTGGCACAGGCATTCCGATGTGCATCTTACCGTTGTCTTCGTGCTTGTACCCATAGTCAATATGGGATATATGATGCTTGCCAAGTCCAAGTCTTTGGAAGGTGCGGTGATGGCCAATAAGATAACATATCTTGGCGGCTCCTTCCTCCTGTTATTCATCATGCTCGGTATACTTAAGCTGTGCAATATAGAATATGACAGACGCATCAATATCATCTTCGTAGTCATATCCATGCTCATATATCTGTCAGTGCTTACAATAGGCGAGTATCCTTTCTTCTATAAGGATGTGCAGTATACCTGTACGGACGGGATAGTCGAGCTTGTCAAGGATTACGGACCTATACACACCGTATTCTATATAATGGTGGTGTTGTACTTCCTTATAAGCCTTGTCGGAATCATATACAGCTATTTTAAGAAACTGGAGACCTCGAATCACACAATATATCTGTTATTGATATCGGAGATCATCTCTATGATCGCCTTCTTCGGAGGAAGGATGATCACTAAGAAGATAGAGTTTATCCCGATAGTATATGTGGTTGACCAGCTCATATATCTACTGATAGCACACAGGATATGTCTGTATGATATCACCGATACAGGTATAGATTCATTTATCCAGTCGGGAGACACGGGACTTGTATCCATAGACCATAAGTATAATTATCTTGCCAGCAATAAGACGGCGAAGGATATCTTCACGGATCTGTATTTTATGAAGGTGGATACATCCATTGAGAATAATGAGGTGCTTACGGATTCCATACTTATGTGGATTAAGGAATTCGAGAAGAATCCCGAAGATAACAAGTTCCATTACAATAAGAACGACAAGGATTATTTTGTAGAGGTCAATTATCTCTTCGACGGCAGAAGGAAGAGAGGCTTCCAGATATTCGTCAAGGACAATACCAGAGAGCAGGAATACATATCCATGCTCAATAAGTACAATGCCAATCTTCACAGCAAGCTCGAAGAATTATATTCATCAAAGGAACAGAAGTAGTGCATGGCAGACAAGAGGAAGAATACAAAGAGTCTTAAGATGAATATGGATGTGGGCGAGATACCTTTTAGCAGGTATCCAAGGCCACAGCTTATAAGGGAAAGCAGATGGATGACCCTTAACGGTAAGTGGGATTGCGGAGTGACCGTGCCCTTCCCGCTCCAATCGACTCTTTCGGGATATGATAAGCTTCCCGGATACAGTGGAAGTATACCTGACGAATATGATTATTACACTTCTTTTGAATACAGACATGATACGGAGGAGGTTCACGGATTAAGGAAGAAGAGCCGCCCTGCGGTCAATGCAGAGCATAGGGTGTTACTCCACTTCGGAGCCGTGGATCAGATATGCGATGTATCGGTGGACGGAGTCTGTGTCGGACATCATGAGGGCGGTTATCTGCCTTTTTCCTATGATATCACCAATATAGTGAAGACTGAGGGGGCTCATGTATTACAGGTGCATGTGACCGACAGGCTGGATATAAGATATCCGTATGGCAAGCAGAGCAGGCATCCGGGAGGAATGTGGTATACGGATGTATCGGGGATATGGCAGAGTGTCTGGTTAGAGGAAGTTCCCGTATCTTATATAAGGGGGCTTAAGATAACTCCGGATATGGATGGAATAAGGCTTGTGGTAGACGGAGATGCAGACAGCTACACTGTCGAAGTGTATGAGCCCGTTAAGGGAGTCAATCCGGCTGAGCTTATCACCTCGGCGAAGGAGGAGCAGGCAGGAGATATACCCAAGCGGACTATATACAGAGAGACATATAACGGCAATAAGACCTATATAGAGATAGAAGAGCCCAAGAACTGGACTCCCGATGATCCGTATCTGTACGGGATAAGAGTAAGTACTGCGACGGATTCGGTTGTGTCTTATTTTGCATTAAGAACCATAGGCATACACAGGGTGGGAGAGCATAAGAGATTCCTGCTTAACGGTAAGCCTGTATTCTTCCATGGTGTGCTCGATCAGGGATACTATCCGGAGGGGATATTCCTGCCTAACAGCGAGGAAGGCTATGAGAATGATGTGCTAAGCATGAAGGAGCTTGGCTTCAATACACTGCGTAAGCATATCAAGGTAGAGCCTCCGGCATATTATGTGGCCTGTGATGTACACGGGATGATGGTGTGGCAGGATATGATCAATAATTCCGATTATCACTTCATGAGAGATACGGTACTGCCCACCTTCGGCATCAAGGCCAAGACGGATCACCTTGCCCATCGTAATACTGAGAGCAGGCGTATATTCGAAGAGCATATGAGGGATATAGTGAAGTATCTGTATAATTTCCCATGCATATGCTATTACACCATATTCAACGAGGGCTGGGGGCAGTTCGACAGTGACAGGCTCTATGAGGATCTTAAGGAGCTTGATCCCACCAGGATAGTGGATTCCACCTCCGGTTGGTTCAGACAGTTCAAAAGTGATGTTGTCAGCAGACATGTGTATTTTCATAAAGTTGCGAAGATATTGCATCATCACCATCCGGTGGTCATATCCGAATTCGGGGGATATGATTATGCGGAGAAGGGACATACCTTCAATCCTCTCGGCAATTACGGATATAAGAGCTTCAAGGATAAGAAGATACTTAGTGAAGCCATACGCAGACTCTATAAAGATGATATAATCTCATATATAGAGCTTGGTTGTTCGGGAAGTATCTACACACAGTTAAGTGATGTGGAGGATGAGACCAACGGATTCTATACATATGACAGACATATATGTAAGGTTGATAAGGATATCATGAGGTCGATAGCAGCCGAACTATACGAAGAGTTCAGGCGATGTACGGATATTGAACAGGCGATATACTGATATTGAAAAGATGAGGAGATGATCCGCATGAGAGAGATAGAAGCAGTGGTGATCACGGAAGCTGTAAAGGAGATGTGCATAGAAGCCAATCATTATCTGACGAAGGATATGGAAGAAGCGCTTGACAGAGCAACCTTGACAGAGAGATCTCCCTTGGGAAGACAGGTGTTATGTCAACTAAAAGACAATTTAGATATTGCCGGTAAGGACATGATACCCATATGTCAGGATACGGGAATGGCCGTGATATTCGCAGAGATAGGGCAGGATGTTCACATAGACGGCAACCTTACCGATGCCATCAACGAGGGTGTAAGGCTTGGATATACGGAGGGCTACTTACGCAAATCCGTGGTACGTGATCCTCTTGACAGAGTTAATACAGGAGACAATACTCCTGCGGTGATACACTATGATATCGTTCCCGGAGACGGACTTAAGCTTACTCTTGCACCCAAGGGCTTCGGTTCCGAGAATATGAGCCGTATATTCATGCTTAAGCCGGCTGACGGAGAAGAGGGAGTTAAGAATGCGATACTGACAGCCGTTAAGGACGCAGGGCCCAATGCATGCCCGCCGATGGTGGTAGGCGTAGGTATAGGCGGAACCTTCGAAAAATGTGCACTTTTGGCCAAGAAAGCCCTCACACGACCGGCAGGAAGCAGGGCGAACACAGAGTGGGCAGCGGATATGGAGGAAGAGATGCTTGAGCGTATCAATAAGTCAGGTATAGGTCCGGGCGGTCTCGGCGGCACAACAACTGCGCTTGCAGTCAATATAGAGACATATCCCACTCATATAGCCGGTCTTCCCGTGGCGGTCAATATCTGCTGTCATGTGAACAGGCACAGTGTAAGAACACTATAGATTACATGTTTTATTGTTTTCGCATATAATTTCATTATCAAACGAAACTTCAGAAAACTTCAGATTTTTTCATACAATATTCTGATATGATTATTTTCAAGGATATATAATTCTATTTTGTTTAGGAGAAATCATACTGAGCCTGTTAATAGAAGTTAATAAGGTAAGTAGTTATTGAGGTTAATATTAATGAAACGTATATGTAGATATTTTATTGCTATTCTTGGAGAAGTTTTTATTCTATCATTTTTTCTTCTATTAATCAGAACGTATGGTGAAAATTTATTGTGGTATTTTTATGACGGAAGATCTCTTTTAGGAACAATAGTCGGTATTTTTATTATCGTATTCATTTCCGGTCATTTATATGATTTTGTAAATGCTTTTCGTTTATCTGTAGATTTTGATGATGATGTCAAAGCAGGAAAAAGATCTCTCCTTGCATTAAAATGTGCAATGATTTCATCAGTAACAATCAGTGCATTTATAACAATTGTTGGGATTGTAGTAGCACAAAATGATGTATATTTAGCCGAAGAAGGCATAAACGTAAAGGCAGAAATATATGCAATATGCGCTTCACAACCGACTTATGGTCTGATGATTGTTCTATTACTTATTCCTATATACTATCGACTAAAGACAAAAATAGAAATTGATGGACAAGCTGGAGAGGAGACTAATGTCTGACGGGAATATACTTATAATTGAGGACGATTATGATATAAGTAATGGTTTACGTATTTTACTTGAAAGAGAAGGTTATTTTATAGAAGAGGCCAATACCGGAGTAGAAGGAATTATAATTGCAAATAAAAACACTTTTGACTTAATTATCTTAGATATAATGTTACCGGACATTTCTGGTATAGATGTATGCAAAGAAATACGTAAACAATCTTATGTTCCAATACTTTTTTTGACAGTAAGATCTACGGATTATGATAAATATGAAGGACTTTCAGCAGGAGGAGATGACTATTTAGTAAAACCATTTTCTTTTTTGGAACTGAAAGCGAGGGTAAATGCACTTATCCGAAGGAATTCTTCGTATGCATATGAATCCTTAGAAGCCAGTGCTGAGGTATGGATAACAATAGGTAGCTTATCTGTAAATAAGTCGTTTAATAAGGTTAAAGCAGGTTCTAAAGATTTGTATCTGACAGAAAAAGAATATCAGATACTTCTTTTATTGATGCAAAATCCCGGACGTATATTTACGGCAGAGGAGATTTATACAACGATTTGGAATGAGATTTTTTTTGAATCAGCCATAAACACCGTTATGGTTCATATCAAGAATTTGCGCTCAAAAATGGATATGGTAGGTGAGAGAAAAAGAATAAGAACTGTTTGGGGACAGGGATATTGTATTAGATAACCTGCCTGTAATCATATTTGTTATGAAAAAAAGAGATTGTTATCATAAGTTAAACCAAAGGATTTTTTTTGAGATAATCATTGCAATTATTATAGCAATGATTATATTTACTATGCTTGACTTTGTAGGTGCTGATTTATTAAATAGATATTATAAGTCTGACGAAGAGAAAATCAACGCAGAGATTAATGAGGTGCTGTTGAATTATAATAACCTTCAGGAAGAGAATATAGAAGTAGAAAACCAATATGTACTAAGCTTACTGAATAAAGTAAAGTCATACAAGTATCAGAGAATGATGGCAGTACTACTATCAGTAATAGTTGGATGCGTTTTTTTTTTAATAAGTAACAAGAATGAGTTGGAAAAATTACAAAAGCAGGTAACATATGCCCAATATAAGGAGGCTCAGGCCGTCAATCTAAAGAATACCTTAATTAGAGATATGTCTCATGACCTACATACACCATTAACCGGATTAAAAGCTTATGCTGAGATTGTGAAAAATCAAAATGAAAATAGTAATACGAAAATATATATAGAGAAAATACTGCAAAAGGCTGATCAGATTCACGATATTTCAAATAGATTATTTGACTTGGCACTTTCATCTGATGAAATAATGCACTTAGAAAAACCTTTATATATAGAAGATGCAATTGGAGATTATCTTTCAGAAATTTACGGTAGTTTAGTAGAGCAAAACTTTAAAGTCGATGTTGATAAGCTAAGATGGGAAATGGTCAAGGTTTCTGTTGATTCCAACTTTATTTCACGCATCATGGAAAACATTATTTCCAATATCTTGTCTTATGCAAATTCTCAGAAAATGATATATATAGAATCAAAATATGACAATAACTGTGTTGGCATTATTTTCAGTAACTATTTCAATAAAACCATAAAAGAAGTAAAATCAAATGGTGTTGGACTTGAAAGTGTTGCATTGATGATGAAAAAAATGGGTGGAAGAAGTGAAGTAAAAAAATCCATAAACAAATTCACTATAGAATTATGGTTTCCGATTATTTTCTCAGATGAATGAATCAGAAATTGTCAGTATAGACAGAGGAAAAACTTACACGCTATATATTGATATAGAGCATCTATATTGTTATGATGGAAAGAAAATGTAACAAGAGCAATCAGTATATTATAGAATCAATAGACATGGAGATTAGCTATGTTGGAAGAATTGAACAATTTTAGTAATATGGAGGAGATCATACATCTCATACGTATCGTGGCTGCGGCTCTGTGCGGATTAATCATAGGATATAACAGAGAGAAGCATACCAAAGTCGCAGGTATCAAAGCGCATATGATGATATGTATGGCAGCGGCGCTCATGATGCTCATATCCAAGTACGGCTTCAGGGATGTGATGGGTATAGAGGGCTTCAGCACCGACGTATCCCGTGTGGCAGCAGGTATCATTACAGGAGTAGGCATCTTGGGTGGTATAGTTATAGTACGTAATAATAAAGGCGCAGCATCAGGCATCAATACGGCAGCAGGATTGTGGGTCACTATAGGCGTAGGTATGGCACTCGGCGCCGGTATGTATATCTCAGCAATAGGGGTGGTGATAATAACCCTGATAGTACAGAGAATGCCGCATATATCAGGAGATGTGCATGAGGACCTACATGACATGGACAACTAGCCATATACTGAACACACAGAGCCGTGTTACAGACAAGCCACAGACATGCACAGGATAATGGAGATACGAAAGGAAGAAATGGACAGACATATCAGCGCACCATTGAAAAAAGAGGATATTGACACATTAAAAAGCGGAGATTATGTCTATATCTCCGGAACGATCTATGTAGCCAGAGATGCGGCACATAAGCGGATGGATGAGCTGCTTGACGAAGGCAGGGAGTTGCCCATAGAGCTTAAGGATAATGTCATATACTATATGGGGCCGTCCCCCGCAAGAGAGGGCAGACCCATAGGAAGCGCAGGACCTACCACCGCAAGCCGTATGGATAAGTATACCCCAAGGCTTTTAGACCTTGGACTTAAGGGAATGATAGGCAAAGGCAAGAGATCTGCCGAGGTTAGGGAAGCAATTGTACGTAACGGCTGTGTATATTTTGCTGCGGTAGGCGGAGCGGGAGCGATATTATCCAAAGCGATAGTATCGTCAGAGGTGGTCGCCTATGAGGATTTGGGCACTGAGGCGATAAGGAAGCTGGAAGTAAAGGATTTTCCATGTATAGTCATAATAGATAAGGATGGTAACAACCTATACGAGACGGCGATACAACAGTACAGTTGACACGCAAGTACATCTCTGTACTTGCAAGCGGGTCTGTGTAACATCGTGTTACGGGAATAAGGCGGCAGATATACTGACAGGGTCGGTAAGAAGGAGTAAGAGATGGTGCATATGATGATAAGAGTGTGGATGTACTTAAGAGCTGCGGCATATGCTATGCAAGGACAGTGGAGTCAACGAGGGATTTTCATATACCCAAGGACTGGCTCAGGCTGCCTGCGACCTGCCACCATGACGATCCGATGCTTATGGAGCTTACCGAGAAGTTCCTTAAGGAGAAGAAGTGGTGGGCTCCCATGCTGTTCTATGTATGGGGTCACAGCTATGAATTCGAGGATAAGGATAATTGGGATGTGATAGAGAGGTTTGCCAAGACCATAAGCGGCAAGGAAGATATCTGGTACGCTACCAATATCGAAATCTATGATTACTGCAAAGCATACAGTGAACTAATATTCAGTGTGAAGATGGATGTATGCTATAATCCCACGGCAACAGATGTATGGTTTGCCTATGATGATAAGGAGATATATGCTCCTGCGGGCAAGGAGGTCAGGCTTGCATAAAATATAAATATTTGTTCTTGACAAAAAAATAAAAAAGTGATTAGATAACATTGTTATGTAACAGTGTTATCTTTTTATTTGTAATGATACTGCATAATAGAGGACAGCGGATATGAACAGCGATACAGAGAATTATGCAAGGCGCGGACAGCTTATTGAGGCAGCCAAAGAAGAATTTCTTGAAAAGGGATACAATAAAGCATCCTTAAGGAGTATATGTGCCAAGGCGAATATGACTACGGGTGCGCTCTATTTTTTCTTTAAGAATAAGGAAGACCTTTTTGATGAGATAGTGTCGAAGCCCTTAGAGGAGCTCAAGGCGATCTTAGCCGAACACTTTGAAGAAGATAAGGAATTCATGACGAAGATCACCGATATATCCGAGGGTGACATCGACCACAGTGATATCTCGGATAAGATAGTCGACCATATATACAGCAATTATGACAGCTTCCTGCTGCTGTTGTCCGGATCGGAGAATACCGTATTCGAGAACTGTGTGGACGAATTCGTGGATCTGACAGAGAAGTCCTTCATACAGATGATGGATGAATCACTTAAGAGGATGCCGGGGTGTGAGATAGACAGATATATGTCGCATTGGCTGGCTCATATTACGGTGGATGCCTTCATACATGAGATCAAACATGATAAAAATGTGGAGACTGCCAGAGTTAGGCTTCGCAATATAATGAATTATCTGGTGCACGGTTGGGTAACACTTACAATAGTTAAGAAATGATCGTATAAGAATAACCGCTTTTTGATACATAAGCCAAGGGTATCGGATGATACGGGCAGTGACGGAACAGGACAGGACATAACAGAGGTATCGGGAAGCGGTAAAAACATAACATTCACATAACAATGTTATGCGGTTAGCTGAAACTAACAACATATCAGGCATACAATGAATTAAGGCATAAAGGAGATGGTAAAGTATGTATCTTGAGATTAAGGATGTCAAGAAGAGCTATGGTCAGGACGGAAGCTATATTCAGGTGCTCAAGGGTGTCAATTCCGGAGTAGAGAGAGGACAGATGTGTGTGATTCAGGGGACATCAGGTTCCGGCAAGTCTACCCTTCTTAACTGTATCGGAGGCCTGGATGTGATGGACTCCGGTTCCATCAAAGTGGACGGAACGGAGGTGTTCGGCTTAAAGGGCGATGCACTGGCCAATTACAGAAGGGATAATCTCGGATTTATTTTCCAGTTCTATAATCTGGTTCCCAATCTGACCATCAGGGAGAATATTCAGGTATGTGAATATCTCACGGACGATCCTCTGGATATGGACGAGCTCATAGATGTGCTGGGGTTGACCGAGCATCAGAACAAATTCCCCTCTCAGTTATCCGGCGGACAGCAGCAGCGTTGCGCCATAGCGAGAGCTCTTATCAAGAATCCCAAGTTGCTTCTGTGTGATGAGCCGACGGGTGCGCTTGATTCCAAGACATCAAGAGATATCCTGATGCTTCTTGAGAAGATCAACGAACGCTACGGTACTACCATGCTTATTGTGACACATAATAATTCCATCAAGAATATGGTGCATAAGGTCATATTCCTTAAGGACGGACTGGTTAAGACAGAGTACCTTAATGAGAAGAGGGTGCCGGCTTCAGAATTGGAGGATCTGTGATGAACAGGATACTACGAAGACGATTCCCCAGAGAGATAAGAGCCAACCTTTTCAGATATCTGTCTCTTCTTATACTCATAGCTTTCTGTATGTACATCATAATCGCTCTGATAGATGCGGCTGAGACTATCATTCAGGGTACGGAGGATGCTTGGGTGAAGACTCATGTGGAGGACGGACAGGTCACGGTCTTCACGCCTCTGACGGATTCACAGATAGGACAGATCGAAGATGCGGGTGTCACGATAGAGGAGCATATAAGCTTCGAGGAATTCCTGGATGACGGTTCGGTACTGAGGATATTCAGGAACAGGGACAAGATAGATACTCTGACACTTGATGAAGGAAGAGAAGCCAAAGCGGAGAATGAGATCGTATTAGAGAAGAGATACAGTGAGGTGCACGAACTATCTGTTGGAGATGTGATCCGCATGGGAGGTCGGGATATCACGATCACGGGTATAGGCTCGACAGTTGATTATGATGCGGTCCTGCGTAAGTTCTCGGACACAGCCATAGACAGCAGATTGTTCGGAACCGCTTTCATGACGCCTGCCGGATATGATATGCTTAAAAGCTCCGGAGATACGGCTACAGAAGACTTAACATACGCATTTGTTCTCAATGATACCATGAGCCCGGATGAGTTGAAGCAGATGATAAAGGACTTTGAATTCGATTATAAGAAGGTCGGGGATAAGTACTATCGTGAGCTTCTGGACGATACATATGGGAAGAGAGACGAGATAGAGGATGGCATAAAGGAGCTTAAGGACGGCGTGGGCGAGCTTAAGGACGGAGTGAAGGAATTAAGAGACGGAACAGGTGATTTTAAGGACGGACTTAAGGAATTATATGATGGAAGCATTGAATTAAGAGACGGAACGGGCGAACTTAAGGATGGAGTGAAAGAGCTTGCGGATGGAGTGGACGAGTTGTATGACGGTTCCATAGAGCTTAATGACGGAACCAAGGATATGCAGGACGGAGCTCATGCGTACTGGGATGGTATTGGGGATCTGAAGCAGGGCATCAATGCCTTGGATGATGCCTTGGATGAACTTGAGAGCAATAACGGTGAGCTGACAGGCGGAGCCGAGAAGGTATTCGATGGAGTCCTCTCCATGGCGGAGGGGAATATTAATGATTCGATAGATAATATCAATTCAAGCGGGATGCTACCGTCCGGTTACAGTATCGAACATATCTCTCTTAGTCGAAGTAATTATGCGGAAGTGCTTAACGGTATGGCAGAACAGATGGGAGAGCTGGGGGCAGATACATCAAAGATCCAAGGTCTTCGTTCAAGCCTCGACGGTATAGCATCCTATGTGGAAGGAACTAAGAAGTATACCGATGCGGTTGGACAGATTGCGAGCGGAGCCTGTGAGCTTAATGCCGGAGCCAATGGCGCTGTAGATGGAGCATATGCATTGGAACAGGGAGCAACTGCTCTCCATGACGGTACTGTAGAGCTTGCGGACGGAGTGAATGAACTTAAGGACGGCACGGATGAGCTTAAGGATGGAGTGAATGAGCTCTATGACGGAGCAGGTGAGCTTGCGGATGGAGCCAAGGAAGGCTACGACAGCAGTATAGAGCTTGATGACGGGGTAGCGGAGCTTGCGGATGGAGTGGATGAGCTCTATGACGGAGTGGATGAGCTTAAGGAGCAGTCTGATGAGATGCTCGATGAGATATTCTCCAAGGCTCCTGACAATATCACTTCCTTCGTATTAAAGGATGAGAATATACGAATAGGAGGAGCAGCCGGTGATGTAGAGATCAATAAGCAGGCAGGTGCAGTAGCAGGTGTCATAATCATCATTCTTTTTACATATGTACTGTCTGTCTTTGTCATACATCAGATCCAGAACGAGAGCAGCGTGATAGGTACACTGTATGCCTTGGGTGTTAAGAAAAGGGATCTTGTCAGGCATTATATCACGATACCGACTATGATATCCCTTATAGGCGGACTTATAGGAGCCGCAGCAGGTTTTTCAAGATTCGGCTGTGAGTGGCAGATGGCAGACAGCTATAATTACTATTCGATACCCGTCTTTGACAAGGTCATACCGGCCTACCTGATCATATATTCGGTAGTGATGCCTCCGGTAGTGTCACTTATAGTCAATACACTTGTGATCAATAAGCGCCTGTCTAATACTGCATTGTCTCTTATAAGGAATGAACAGAAGGCGGGAAAGGGCAAGAATATCAATCTCGGAAGACTCTCCTTCCTTAACAGGTTCAAGATAAGGCAGATGTTAAGGGAGAAAAGGACGGCTTTCACCGTTATATTCGGAATGTTGATTTCACTGCTCATATTCATGCTCGGGATGGACTGTTATGTTCTGTGTGAAAGTGTGGGCAGGCTTAACAGCAAGGATACCAGATATGAGTATATGTATACCTACAAGTATCCCACCAAGGAAGTCCCTGAAGGCGGGGAGGCCTGCTATATCAATACGCTTAAAAAGTCTATGTACGGGTACAATCTGGACATAACGGTCATAGGAATAGATGATGATAATCCGTATTATGATGTTGAGACGGTCAAAGGGAAGAATAAGATAGTGGCAAGCGATGCCATCACAACAAGATATAAGGTAGGTATAGGGGATAAGATCATCTTCTCGGATAATGCCGAAGGGATAGATTATGCTTTTACGATAGCTGATGTGGTGCCTTATTCGGTCGGGCTGTCCGTGTTCATGGATATAGACAGCATGCGGGAGCTTTTTGGCGAAGAGGATGACTATTACAATGTGGTCTTATCGGATCATGAGCTTGACATCGAACAGGGCAGACTGTATTCGACACTTACGAAGGAGGATGTGGATAAGGCGGCCAATATCTTCATAGATCTTATGGCGCCGATGGTCGTTATGATGATAAGCGTATCGATAGTCATATTCTGTGTGGTGATGTACCTTATGATGGCTGTCATGATAGACAGATCCAGCTTCGGAATATCGCTTGTTAAGATTTTCGGATATAACACTAAGGAGATCAAGAAGCTCTATCTTGACGGTAACAGGATCGTTGTGATGATAGGAGCGTTAGTAAGCATCCCGATAGCCAAAGCGATCATGGATGCACTTTTCCCTTCCTTTGTGGGAAATGTGGCATGTCCCGTACATCTTGAGTTCAAGTGGTACTATTACCTGACTATATTCGCGGCCATAATGCTATGCTATACGATCATCAATATACTGCTTACGAGAAAGCTTAATAAGGTCAGTCCGGCAGAGGTTCTTAAGAACAGAGAATAGTATGGGACATTACATATTAATTATAGAAGAAACAGACCTAAATATTGTGGTTTTAATAACAGAAAATACAAGATTTTGCGAGGAAAAAAAAGGTTTTCAAAATACTCCAAAATCCCATTGACTTTTGTTTTTTACACAGTTATAATAACTCTTGCACTGCCCGTAGGGGTGGTACGAACTGAATATTTGGTAGTGGCATTATTCAGCTATTATTCGGAGAAATACTCAAGAGGCTGAAGAGGCGCCCCTGCTAAGGGTGTAGGTCGTTCACGCGGCGCGAGGGTTCAAATCCCTCTTTCTCCGCTTCTTTTCCTGCATAGGATAAGAAGAGCAAGCGCTATCAAAATATTTTTGAAAAAAGTCTTGACGACGACGTATACCCGTGATATTATGGTTGAGTTGCGTCGAAAGACGTGAGATTCCGTTGAGAAGCAACGGTTGGTAGCACGAGGTATATAGATGCGAAGCATCTATCGAGTGCGTTCCCGCGAAGCGGGAGCCTAAGTTCCTTGAAAACTGAACAGCAATGCAACCCTGAAAAAATTCCAAAAACACTATCGGAGGTTCTGAGACCGATAGTAGGTCTGAAAGTACATCCGTGTACTTTCAAACAGACCAGACAACATCCATGTTGTCACGAATTAATTCAGAGAACGAAACAAATCCTTTAATAAGGTAAAAACGGACAAATAAGCTAACGTTTGTTTGACCGGATCAAGCGTTCCGTTGCGAAGCAACGGATGCCAGCACGAGGTATATAGATGCGAAGCATCTATCGAGTGCGTTTGCGACGAAGTCGCAAGGCTATTTAACATGAGAGTTTGATCCTGTCTCAGGATGAACGCTGGCGGCGTGCTTAACACATGCAAGTCGAACGAAGCGTCCCGCCCGATGAAGTGGAGTACTTGTACAAAGTGGATTCAATTGGGATGACTTAGTGGCGGACGGGTGAGTAACGCGTGGGTAACCTGCCTTACACAGGGGGACAACAGTTGGAAACGACTGCTAATACCGCATAACCCGCTAGTACCGCATGGTACAGACGGAAAAGATTTATCGGTGTAAGATGGACCCGCGTCTGATTAGATAGTTGGTGAGGTAACGGCTCACCAAGTCGACGATCAGTAGCCGGCCTGAGAGGGTGAACGGCCACATTGGGACTGAGACACGGCCCAGACTCCTACGGGAGGCAGCAGTGGGGAATATTGCACAATGGGCGCAAGCCTGATGCAGCGATGCCGCGTGAGGGAAGAAGGTT
>ODAI011350209.1_pt1 | contig 17823 bp, 14 predicted proteins | sample 1539321 | NCBI WGS metagenome assembly ODAI01 (sample SAMN02144231, study PRJEB22623) | gut metagenome | biome: sheep rumen | host: Ovis aries | place: New Zealand | reverse complement strand
AGCATGTGCAACAAAAAGAGCTATGAGAATGATTAAAAAGTTTAAGGAGTGAATAGAATCTCATAATTTATACAATAAACAACGATATTACATAGTATTAACTATTTCTCATAAAGAATGAGATAAGTTAGAAGATTTAATGGCAAGATTACAAAAATATAAAACAAGATTATCAAAAGCATATAGGAATAGTCAAAGAAAAGAGCAAAAAACAAAAAGCTTTTTCTCTCAATTTGATTGAATGGTTATATCAATAGAAATAGCTCATAAATGAAAATTCTGATGGCATCCACATATAAACATCTTAGCATGTAGTGATAACGATATTCCTATTGAATCAATATATCAACGTTGAACAACTAATCCAGATTTATTAGAAGAATGGAAAAAGATAACGGATTGAACAAGCTATATCCATAATATTCGTAAAATAGAAGTTAAAAAAGATCACTTTTCAAGGAGCTGAATATGAGAAGTATTCAAATATGCTATTAAGTTTTCAGATTTAACTGTTGAACAATTAGCACAGGTAATGGTAGCTCAGCATAAACATCAATATAGATTCTTTGAAACTTATGGAATATTTAGATGACGGAAATTAGCAGAATGATGTAAATATGATTGAGATTGGAGTGAATGAGTATTTTTGTATGATGAAAATAAAAAAGATTATGATATGGTACAAAATGTAAAATCTAACCATTTAGCAAATTACAAATGTGATTGTATTTAAGATATTTATTACTATCATTATAATAAGCAATCCAGAATAAATTTTAATTGTTTTTAACGAGAAAACTAATGGAAAAAAACGGAGAAATTATTCTATACGAATGAGATAATTGACAATTAAAGATAGAAGTTCGCCTTCAAAATGAAACCGTATGGCTTTCACAGGATCAAATGGCTCAACTTTTTTGAAAGTCTCGTTCAACAATAAATGAACACATTAAAAATATTTATGAGGAATGAGAGCTTTTAGAAACTGACACTTTACACAAATTCGGAAATTCCGAATTTCAGCAAAAAGCCACAAATTATTATAATTTAGATATGATTATATCCGTATGATATAGAGTGAATTCAAAACAATGAATCCAATTTAGACAATGGGCTACAGCAAGATTGAAAGAATATATTATTAAATGATTTACTTTAGATGATGAGAGGTTAAAGTGAAATTGAGGGTGAAATTATTGGAAGGAGTTATTAGATCGTATTCGTGATATCCGTAGTAGCGAAAAGGCTCTTTATCGCCAGGTATTAGATCTTTATGCTACAAGTATTGATTATGATCCTAAGAGTCCGATTTCTATCCAATTTTTTAAGATTGTTCAAAATAAGCTTCATTATGCAACAAATCAACATACTGCAGCTGAAACCATTTATGAACGTGCAGATTCTAATAAAGATTTTATGGGATTAACTACATTTTCATGAGCAATGCCAACTCTTTCTGATGTAAAGATAGCAAAGAATTATCTTACAAAAGATGAGCTATTCCGTTTAAATCGTATGGTATCAGCATTCTTTGATTTAGCAGAAATTAAGGCTCAAGAACACGAAAAAATGACAATGCAGGATTGGGTAGATGAATTAGATAAGTTTACCCAAACTTACTGAAAATGAGTATTACCAGACGCATGAAAAATATCACATGAAGAAGCTATGGAAAAAGCAGAAAAAGAATATCGTAATTATCAAGCTAAAACACTTTCTCCTGTTGAGATCGAATATCTAAATTCTATCAAAGATATTGAAAAAAAAGTAAAGAAAAATTTGGGAAAATCATGAGATGAATCAAAAAAGAATAATTCTTAACTAAAATATTTCATAAAAACCATAGATTATTAGTCGGTTATGATTTGGTTATCCTTAGGTTTTTGTATAAAATCATAAATCAAAATTATCTTCTTTTTTTCAGTTGTCTTTTCCTATAAGCCATAAATTTAGGGATTAAATAATTAATGATTTTGTATCTTAAACTAGGAAAAGGCTTCATAACGAAATTGAAAATATACCAACATACGAAATATAATCTCCATCACTCTTCATCAGGAGTATCTTTTCGGTAAGTCATTGATAAATATTTCTTATAATTATCACGATATTTATGTCTGTTTCATGCTCTTCGTGATCTTTCTTCTCATAAGTAATGGATAATTATAGGATTTTTTACAGATTCCATATATTCCTTTTTTGAAAAATAAGGAACTTTACCCATTAATTTTTTCATAAACCAATATGGATATTGCCAAAATATGTTATAAAAATTATATTTTGGAGGTAAAATATAGATCTCATCTTTCATAGAAGCATTTATTGCATCTTGATCATTGGCAAATAATTGTCAATCATGTTCCCTATAGTAATCTATAATCGTTTTTCATGCTCAGATTTCTCTGAATTTTTCCATATTAATTAGCAAAACTCATGCATTACAATATGGATAATCATGAAGTCATAAATTATCTTTCCTTGTTTTATCTTCAGTTGGTTCTATACTCATTCAAATAGTTTTTTCTCACATATTAGTTTTCCACAATTCTCACAAACTTCATCTGACGATAGTATCTCAATCTAGATAAAGTAATTTATCTATATTATCTGGTAAGATTTTATCTACTAATAGTCTAGCCAATACAATAGGGTTCCATCAATTTGTATCAAACTTAAAATCGAAATATTCTTCAAGAGGTTTTAATTCATATACAAATAATTCATTATCATATTTTTTTACCAACTTCTTCATCTCATCTTGATTCTCCTGAGTTATTCATGAAGAAATAATGTGAAAATTTATTTTTTCTCATTTATTATTTTCACAAATGGAACAGATTCAAGCTGCTACTTGTGGAACAAAATTATCGTTGAGAGTGTAGAGGATATGCATAATTATTAGTTATTTATCTAAAAATTTTCTCTTTAATCGTAGAAACACGCCTATTACCCTAATTTTTGTGCAAAATACAAAAAAATTGATTACAAAATTTATTGGAAAAGATGCTCAATTTTGTCGATAGAATCAGATTTTTCATAGATGTCTTTCTATAAATTTATAATTTGTTATGTATATATCAGTTAAATCATTTCATGCTTTAAAAAACAAAACATCTTGAATTAACGTTTTTGATAAGAAAAAACGCATTGTTTTTATGTTGTATTTCTTATATTTCAATAATATTTTCATTAAATTGTTTAATAGTGAAGAAATCATATCATCCTTAAGGATGTATTTCCCCATACTCATACTTAAAGAATTTGGGTTACAAGCTTGATAATTGATATATCAAGATTTGGATAGTGTGTTAATCTTATCTGTCGCCGAAAAAGCATTTATAGAAAAGATAACATCTTCATGTATTTTACATTCCCCAAATTTTATATTATTATCTTCTATTAATTTACGACGATATAATTTGAAGACGGTTGCCGTAAATTTCAATTCATTCCAAATTCAATCTTTTTTTTGAGGGATATACAATTTTATAGTATTTTTTACATTATTTATTATTTTGATTCAGCTTATAATTATATCCGTATCTTCATCCAAACATTTTACCATTTCTTCTATTGCATCCAATTCTAATGCATCATCTGAATCTACAAAAGTTATAAAATCTCAATTAGCAATTTTGATTCAATTATTCCTTGCGATACCTGCTCATTGGTTTTTTTGTGAGATGATGACAATACGATTATCTTTACCTTTATAATCATTGATTAACCCTAAAGAATTATCTTTTGATCAATCATCGACACAAATAATTTCAATATTATTATAAGTTTGATTTATTAGACTATCTAAACATCTTAATATGAATTTCTCTGAATTATATATAGGTATTATAATTGAAATTAAATGATTCATACTAATGAAATTTCAAATTAAAATTTATTTTGAATTACACTTTACGATAAAATTTAACATATTCTGAGCTGTATTATCTCGTGTAAATCAGGAAGAGTTTTTTAATCAATATTTAACCATGCTTTCTCTTAAAATTGGATTTTTGAGTATTTTTATTATTTTTTCGGCAATATCTTTTGGATTAAGAGGATTAACTGTCATTTCTTTGTATGTAACCAACTCTCTCATTGGATTATAATCTGTTGTGATTACCGGAGTTCCACAGGCTTGAGCTTCAAGAATGGGGAATCAAAATCCTTCCTTTAATGATGGAAATACGAAAATCTCTGAATATTGATATAATTCAACCAATTTTTCTATTGGAAGATATTCGTCTATAAAAATAACATCTTTTCAAACTTTTAGATTATTATCTTCAATATACTTCAGAGTTTTTTCTCTGTCTCAAGTATTATCTTTAGGTGCTTTTATGAGTTTTAAATTTGGGGATTCTTTTTTTACAACAGAAAATGCAACTATAATATTTTTCAGATTTTTTCTATCCATTTCTGAACCTATGTAACAGATATATTGATTCTTTAAGTTATCTGGCTTTTCTTTTTTTGAAGCTGGTTTAAAAATATTTAAATCAATTCCATTATACACAACTTCGACTTTCTTCTCTAAATCCTTTCAAAATTTATCTATTATATCATCTTTTGTCGCCTGAGATATTGCTACTATTCAAAGGCATTTATACAACATACGTTTGTATAACCACTTTCAAATAGTTTTATTCCAATATTTTAAAGGTTTTACAAAAATCGGGCGTCAATCATAATAATCATCATCAAACAAAACTAAATCATGAACAACTATAATACTTCTTTTTAAATACCATATAGGTGAAAAAATGAAAGCGGAATGTGAGTGCAATACCACATCTCAATCATTAAAATCATTTAATTTGTGGGGTATAACATTGTACCAAAATTGAGAAAAGGTTGTCGTTAAACGGGATGCATTCTCATAAATTTTCCTATAATCAATTACTTTTGATTTCATTTTCAAGGATTTTATCAAATTCTCCGCATAAATTCATAAGCTTCGTTTTTTATTCACAATACCCATAAAAATAATTTTCATAATTTTAATTACAAAAATTTAAAATTATTTTTTATTATTCATTCCTAAATGGTATTAAAAAAATTAGATAATAACATTTATTTATAATGTTTAATATGTTTATTAGAAATAATTTAAATTTATTTGAATGTAAGTCGTCTCATGCTAATTTATATGTCATAGTTGATAATAATTCTTTTTCTGAAACTTTTCTTCATTCATTTATTCTATTTCTAACCATATCTACAGTTTTTTTATTTCTATTAATCCAAAAAATGGCATTTAATTTAGCTTTTAATAATTTTCGAAAAATCTTATAATTAGGGATAAATTGCAAAAAATGTAATGTTAAAAACGGAATTATTAATTTAAGCCTAGTTTTTTTGCTTAAAAACACATAATAATTAATAAATAAATTTCTTGCATTTAAGTAAATTTTTGTATAAGGAACTTTATTCATTGTGGCTGATCAGAAATGATGAACCTTTGATTCTTTACAGACTCAAAGTTTGTATCACTTTAATAAAAGCTCCCAAGATAATTGCATATCTTCCGCATATATCTTATACACATCCAAAAATGGCTCATCTATAATAGATTTTTTATATAGTAGAGAACATCAAGATAAGAAGTTTGTATAATAGACTTTATTTTTTTCTGTTGCTTTTTCTCGAATTTGTAGTCAAAAAGCATTCATAATAAATACATTTCAATCTAATATCTTTTTTTCTATTTTATCCTCAGATCATTTATCGAGTATAACAGAACAGACTCATCATAATGAAGAATCAGATTCTATTCATTTAACAAGCTCCAATAGACAATCTTTTTCAATTACAGTATCATTATTTAATAACCAAATATATTTAGAATCCTTTGAAGATTCACGAACTCATGAATTATTTCATCATGCAAACCATAAATTTTCACAATTCTTTACTATCTTAATTTTTCAGGATTCTATTTCTTTTTTATAACATTTTTCAACATCCTCTAAAGATCAATCAGTTGATTTATTATCTACAAATATTATTTCATAATCATGATATGTCTGTTTTAAAATTGAATCTATACAATCACTATTAAATTGTTTTCAATTATAATTTAATAGAATAATTGAGACAAGTCACGTTTTGTTATCCATTAGTATCATAACAAAATAAAATTTTTATTTCTTCCAAAAAGAATAAATATTTTTCTCCACTTCATAATCCTTGTATTTCACCTCTCTCTTTGGTTGTGTTAATGCCCAATCAAACATTTTCTCTATTAAAACTTCAATATCAGTTCAATCTTTGAAATCTAACATAGATTTTGCCTTTGTATGATCCGAATATGCAATTTTTACCTCATGTCTTGCCTCATAATGTACAATGTCTATATCAAATCATTTCTTCTTTGCTATTTTTTTGACTATATTCGCCACATCTATAATTCTATATTCTTGATCTGCTCACAAATTGAATATTTCTGAATCTCATGTCGTCATAACTTTTTCAAAAGGTTCCATATAATAATAAATATCTGAAAAAGCCCTTTTTTGTTCTCCGTCTCCAAATATAGATATTTTTTCTCAATTAATACATTGTCTAATCCAAATTCATACTACATTTCTATACTTATCCCAAATATTTTGATATATTCAAATAATATTGTGCGGTCTAATTATAGTATATCTTAATCAGAATTGTTCATGAGCTTGTTTAATATCCTGTTCTACCGTATATTTTGCTATACCATATGGATCTATAGGTGCTTGTTGCTGAGATTCTACAAATGGAGGATTACCAAATCCATAGACAGACATTGACGAAGTGAAAATAAGCTTTTTCACATTATAGTTTATACAATTATTTATGATATTTACAGAACATATTAAATTATTTGTATAATTGAATCTTCTCATGAAAGGCGATAATCATTCGGCAGCATAAGCAGCAAAATGATAAACATAATCAATGTTCTCATTTTTAAAAATCTCTTCCAATTTTTCATAATCTGTCAAATTCATTTCGTATAATTTTATACGTTTATCAACAAAATCTCTATATCATCATGAAAAATCATCAATTCAAACCACATCATACCCCTTATTCAAAAGGTATCTTGAAAAGTTGGTTCAAACTAAACCGGCTACTCCTGTAATTAAAACTTTTGTCATTGTAGATAAATTAAAAAATAAAATCATTTTTTATTGCTTTGATCTCCATTCACTGTAATTTAAATGGAAATCTTTCAATTTTATCAATCCATCAATCTTTCTTTATTCTGTGCAGTATTGGATAAACTAATTTTCTAATCATCTCAAATCATATGGCACAAATTCCATATCGAATAGGATGAAGATAAAATACCGTTTGAATATTTTTCTTTGTTATCTTAAACCATTTATAACTATAATTTTGAGCTCACGGCTTTATACGATGAATTGTTAGAGTCTCATCAATATTTCATATCAGATTTTTACCATTACAAAGCACCTTCTTTTGAAAATATGCATCATTCATATACACTCTATTTGGATAATGATATCATTTATTTCTAAACATTAACGATGGATGAATCGTGTAGTAATTTTCTTTTCATAAATAGTATTCAAAACACATATTATCTCATTCATACCGCATTAATGTTTTTGTTCCACATGCCACATATTTTTGGTTCTTTTCTAAAAAAATCACCTGTTTTTCTATCTTTTCAGGTTTCCATAAATCATCATGATCCTGGATTGCTATATAATCTCATTTAGCATGATCAATAAGAAAATTTAGACCTCAATAAGGTCATAGTTTCTTTCATGATTCAATAATTCTTATTCTTTTATCTCAGATTTTATTTATTATATTAATCGTTTTATCTTTTGATTGGTCATCATGTATCAAAATTTCAAAATTTTCATATGTCTGGTTAAGACATGATTTTAATGTTTGCTCAATTGTATCTTCGGCATTGTAAGTACAAATGAGAATTGATACCAATTTCATAGTAGTTTGAAAGGGATTAAAGCACCCAAACTTAGAATGCTTTATTCTTTCCAAACGAACAAGGTATAGAGACAGCCTATAACCGATAGTCGCCAAACCATTATACAGTTTATCCCGCTTACAGATATACGTATTTGGTCACAGACTGTCTTTATATCTTATATATTTCAAAAAAACAAAAAGCACCCTAATGATGGGTGCTATTAATCAAATCTGACATTTTGCCAAAGAGATTATCCACATCACTAAGATGCTTTTTATTCTCTTCAACAAAATTTTAATCAGATTTTGTCAGATTTATAATTTGATTAATAGCAATTAAGATACTATAAATAAAAATAAGAAAATCAAGAGGACTAAAGAAAAAATAAATCCTCTTGTATTTTTATATTACGCATATATAATTGAATCAATTATTTGCCAATAACTTTATAGTATTATAGATTTGTTAGATAATTCATTAAATACAAAAGAATATAATAAAAAATCAGATTTTTAATACGAATATACTAAATAATGAGAAATTCTAAAGAACGAAAAGAACAGTGATACCATCAATATTTATTCAATCGTAATTATGATTCTCCATTAATACAATTTTTTTCTGAAAATGAGAATGAAGAAATTCTAAAATCTATGTTGGATACTGTTTTTAAACCAAGAATAAACCTTAGTTTTGATAAGGCTATAGATGTATGAGATATGATGAATTATTTAGAGTTTGATTCGTGAGTCTCATTAACAAATACAGGAATGGCTATAACTCCAATAGTATTTGTTGTTCGTAAATTGTTTGATATTATCTTAAAAGAACTCGCAACGTGAGTATTCTGATGAATGATAGGATATCATAGATTGCAAATGCTGTTAAAATGATGAATGGTATATCAGTTTTATACAAATTGAGAAAAGTGAGAAAAATTAGCAAATATGCTAGATGGTGATGATGAAAAATGAGATGGAAATCTATTATATTTTTGGAGTTTATTGATTTCTCAATATTTAGAATTTACTTCATTCAATTCTTCATTAGCTAATCAATATTTAATGCAAACAGAAGTATTAATGAATACTATGAGATGAAGAAATGTTGATAAAGAAAAAATAACTAAATTCATAGATAAGACTCTTAAAAGTAAAAAGAAAGTTAAATTTTCGTATAAAATTTCAAATGAATGAATTAATCTGTCTAAAAAAAGAATAGAAAATCCTGATATTATACAATGATTCAAAGAATTTCGTATAAGAGAAATACCGATAAAAACAATTCCATCACAAGAAATGTTGCTATATATAGACATTGTAAATGCTTTGTTCTTTGATGAAGACCTATTTTTATACTACTCTCCATCAACATTCGATATTTGAATATGTGATAAAAATCACATCAATATTCATAATAATACTTATATTTTCTTAAGTTTTTCAAACATTGTAAGAGATTTGTTTTGTGAGAATTGTATTGGTAAATGAGTGAAAGAAATTAAATCAAAAATCTGAGAAAACACATGGGATAATGCTAAGGCAACAAAGGAATTGCTTAAAAAATTTTCAGATCGATTGATAAGTATTCATCCAGATGACTTTACGCTGAATGTGGAATGAATTGTTCATGATACAAATAGATTTTCAGAAATAAAATCTAAAAATCCATATGGACACACATCAACGAACGGTGAATGATATTCAGAAAAGCATGTCCGATTCAATAATAAACACGAATTAAGTAAATTTAAAAAATCTGTAAATAAGAGACAAAAGAAAAACAATATCAGTGAATAAACAGTATATCTATTATCATTTGAATAAAATTCATAGAAATGTATTATATATTTGTTCCTTTCTCGTAAAAGGGGTTTTTACAAGGCCGTATCACCGTACTTTCTTTGTAGGAAGGGGTGAGATATTTAAGGCCATATGATAAATATTCAAGATGCAAGAAGTATCTTGTGAGCTGATGCCGAATTTATGACAGATGAAGAAATTCAAAACGTCATTGATTTGCTAAGGTGAGTATGCAGAATGGTGATTGATGAATATTTCAATACAAAGTATGCTACAGACACAAAAGATACAGAAAGTGAAAAAGAGGATTAATTTCCTCTTTTTTATATTGATTTTGAAAGAAAAAAAGTAATAAATAAATTGTTCTAACATACTATAATATTATATTAATCAATATGTTAAAGCTATAAAATACAACACATATAAAGGTTAGAAAATATTTATATTATTTATATTGTGAGTATGGCGTCTTGGGAAAAATTATATAGATATGATAGCAAAACATGAAAATATGTTTTGAAAGATGTAGTTAAGGAGAATCAGACTTCTCCTAATTGAATTATATATGTTCGTGTATCAACAGATAAACAAGTATCGGATGGTAATTGATTAGAAAGCCAAGAAAAGAAATGTAGAGAATTTGCTAAACTTAAAAATATCAACATTGTTGCACCAACATTTATAGATTGATGAGTTAGTTGAGCATCTGAACAAAAAGATTGATTAGAAAAGGCTATAAAATTTCTAGAAAATGCCAACAAAAAAGATCTTACAGTTTCATTTTTGATTTGTACAGAAATATCTAGAATTACAAGGATGGAACAAACTGAAAAGTCTCATTTTTTAATATACAGAATAAGAAAAACAGGAGCAAGAATATTCTTAGCAAATTCATGAAAGGAGGTATGAGATGATCTAGAAACAGATATCTGAATAGCTATAGCAAAGAATGAAAGATTATTAACAAAAGAAAGAACAATCAATGGATTAAAAGCTAAGATGTGGGCATGAGATTATCCATTTCAACTTCCCCCAGGATATGATAGATATCAAGAAAGAATAAATTGAAAAAAAGAAAGTCGTATAAAAATTGTAGAACCAGAAGCCACAATCGTAAAAGAATGATTAGAAATGTATGCAAGTGGGACAATATCAACTCCTACAGAATTACTTAATTATTTCAAAAAGTCTGGAATAACAACAAAGGGATATCATTGAAAAAAAAGTAATGAGATGCAATTATGAAACTCCTATGCATCCAATATGTTAGAAACTAATAGATTATATTTTTATGCAGGATACATAATTTACCCTCCATATGAAATTTTTGAACCCATTCCTGCAAATCATCCTGCTATCATTTCTTTAAGCACAGTAAATAAAATTATTGAAAGAATTGAGTGAAGATGACCTTTAAAAAGCTGAATAAGAAAAGATGTTAATAGCGTATTCCCATTAAGATGATTACTTTTCTGTCCAAACTGCTGATATGCTCTTACATGATGGACAACAAAGTGACATGGAGGACTATATGATTATTATTGATGCAAACATAGATGATGTAAATGAAATTGCAATATAAATGCAGATTTGGTACATGATGAATATAGAAAACTATTAGAAGCAATACAACCAAAACCAGGTATTATTAAACTCATGGAAGCCGTATTGAATGATGAAATAAAAATCAAAGAAGAAGAATTATCAAACGGCAATAAAAAAATTCTTGAAAGAATAAAAGAAATAGATATGAAGATTGAGTGATTGAAAAATAGATTTGATAGTTTAAGTAATGAACGTTTAAAGAAACAAACAGAAAACGAATGGGCAGAATTAGAAAGTGAAAAAGAGCATCTTAACAGAATACAAGATAATTCTACAGTATGAGAAAATGATATTAAGATAATCTTTGATAGAGTAAAAACCATTCTAACAGATCCTGTAGCTATTTGGAGATTGTGAAGTATGGAGTTAAAACACCTTCAAGCAAAGGTTTATTTTTGAGAAAAAATTTACTACAAAAAAAATGAGGGATTTCTAACCCCTCATCTTTCCGCTTTATATAAGGCATTATCCTCGATTTCTGACCAAAAATTCCTTAATGGGGCGGACTATGGGATTCGAACCCATGACCCTCTGGACCACAATCAGATGCTCTAACCAGCTGAGCTAAGTCCGCCATACCTATATAACTGCAAGGGAGATAGTAAATATTTCCTTGATAAATTCAAGATAGATTTCCTTACTTGAAAATTTTGTGTAAAAATATAGGATAAAAACTATATAATGAATTTATTTGAAAGATTTGAATGAAAATTGCTTGAGCAATAATTATATGTATATTGTTATGATATTTTTGGATTTGGTTAATTCAGCATATTTTTGCGAAATCACAAAGAAAAATTTCTCGAAAATTATTTTGAACTAGTTTTTTGTTGGTTTGATCTTTGTTAGCATTTAATTTTATAATTGAAGCCATTTTCCCTTGATTGGAAGCTATTCAAAACTGAACGATCTCACTTAGTCGATGGGAGTATTTTTTTCTTTATTGTGGATTAATTTTCTTATTTTTGATATTATTGAAATGAAATTGGAAGAAAAAGCAGATTCGGTTTTTGTTTCTGAGTTGGATGATATTGTTTGCAGTTGTTGGATTCTTTGGTTTAAAAGTGTGAATTTCTGCAACTGTATTATATTATTTAATTTTGGCATATTCAGAGGAACTTTTAAAAATTTGAGCAACTGAAAATGAAGTAAGTAAAACCGATTTTTATTCTTCAGATTTATTATTTTTTTCCATATTTATAGCATTCGGTTTTAGCATTATTGAAAATCTTTTTTATTTGGGAAATGAAATTTTTTCATCTAATCCTGAGTGAATTTGGGGAATGGTTTTTGGTAGATGAATATTTACTTCATTGCTACATTTCATTGCAACTGGGTTGATTGCTTTATTGATGTATAAACTCTACCAACAGCAATATTTAAAAGATTTGAGTATTTGGCAAAAGATTTGGAGAATTGTGGTAGCAATTTTGATTTGAGTTTTAATTCATCGACGATACAATTTATCAGTTCAACATATGAATTTATTTATATATATCATACTAGTTTTGGGTGGATATTTTTTGTTAACTTATTTGTTATTTTTGACTGATTCATTATATTTACAAAAAAAAGAGTAAAAAATCTGGTTTTTATTCATTATTGTCGTGAAAATGAATATTCGGTTAAAATGTTTATGTATCCTTGCTGTAACCACGTTCCTATCTCGATGTGGAATCAAGATTTTTAGAAAATTGAATATATTGGACAAACCGTGAAAAGATTTAAAATGAACTAGAAAACCTGTACCTACAATGCAATGAATCGTGGTTTATTTGATTTTTTTGGCGATAATTGCTCTATTATTCCCTGAAATGCGAACAAATAGGCTATTGCTCTGATTTTTAGCATGATGAACATTGATTGTAATTGTAGAAATAATTACCGAGCTGGAATATATAGGAAAAATAAAGTTTAAAATTCCTGCTTGGTGAAGATTTTTGGTGCATTTAATCGCTGCTTGTATAGCACTACGAATAAGTGGAATTGAAAACTTTGAATTTATGCTTTGAAATAATGCAATAATCATTCCTCAGTGGGCTTTCTATATACTTTTTGCAATTTGGTCAGCATTTGTAACTAACGCTGTGAATTGGATAGACTGAATTAATGCTCAATGAAACTGAATTTTAACAATCTGATTTTTTACTATTTTTGGATTAATTCAGTGGGTAGTGCTTCCATGATATACAGAATATACTAATTATGATACATTAATCTTTGTACAAAATTTATCATTAGTTTTAGCGATAATTTCACTAGTTTATACCGTCATAGAATTTAAACCTAGAGCATTAATTAGAGATATTTGAACAATGTTCCTTGCGTTCGGTTTAGCGTATCTCTCTGTGCTCGGATGAACGAAGATATGAACATTAATTGTCGCTTTATCTCTCGTAATTTTTGATGCAATATGGATAATTTTTTATAGAATATTTGTGCTTAAAAGGTCGCCAATGCAATGAGATTATAAACATATGCATCATCGTTTATTACGTTTATGATGGACTAGATGAGAAGTACGTGCATTTGTACGAATTTGGTCTATTGTAATGATGATTTTGATGCTTATGCAGGGAACGAATAGAACTCACAAAATTATTATTTTCGTAATTATGGCTCTGCTTTTCTTTGGTGTAAATGCATATCTTTTCCTTATAAAAAAACTTCCTTGCTGACAGGATGACAAGAAGGAAGATCATTTTGAATGAGAAAATAAATTTGATTAATTAAATTCTAAATAAATAGTCATCTTGGCGTAAAAATGCTATTACGATTCCATCTTTGATATTAATATGAACTGGATGTTCTTTTCAATTATATAAAAGAATTATTGATGAAGTAAATTCCCGTCACTCTACTACAAAATGCTGGTTTGACATAAATGCTTTCACCATCATTTCCTGCATTTCAGAACTAGTTAAGTCTAAATATTTTACTAGACACTCTTTAGCACACCATTGTACATAAAAATTTTCTCGTGGTCAAAATGGAGAATCTGGAATATGTATATTTTGAAGCAGAGATTCATCCCTAGGACGAATGTATTCTAAATCAATTGCAACTTTTTTGGAATCAATCGTTACTGCTATTATATCTTCGCTGTGAGATACTGAAAAAAACATTTCTTCATATGAATGGACTCCACTAACGAAAGAAAATCAAGTTTTTCATAATTTAAACATTTCTTGTGTAACTAAATAGGCTCCAATTAAGGAACTAGGTTCTCTGGAAAGTAAATCACTTCTTCATTGTTGAATAAAATATCATCTAGCTTCTTGGTATAAAGCATCATTACATATTGATATAGAAAAATACATCTCTTGGTAAAAGTATAGTAAAATAACTATTTTTTTGTTTTTCTTGGAGGTGTCTTTTCTTTTGTTTTTTTTGCTGATTTTGATGTTGTTTTACTGGGTTGTTTCGTTACTCATGATTGCAAAATTGATTTTAATTGAACATGATCGACCTTTCATGTTCAAAGCATCGGAATTTCTTTTAGTTGAATTATTGAATCTATAGTAACTAGGTTTGTTACTCCTTGAGAATGAAGGTAATCATTTACCTCTGAAATTCAAAGTTTTTCTGTAGTGAATAGAGTTAGTTTTACATTTCAATCATTTTCTTCTGATTCAATTGCTAAACATTCTGTTCAATCACTATGTTTCCATTTACGAGAAAGAACAGTTTCAATAGCAGGAAGTGAAATCATTTCTCATGCAATTTTTACAAATCTTTTTAGTCTTCATGAAATAGTAAGATATCCATCTTTGTCTAAATATCATAAATCTCATGTTTTATACCATTTTTTACCTTCAAATTCTTCAAAAGGAGATTCGAGTTTTTTATCAATATATCATTCAAACACATTTAATCCACTTACATAGATCATTCATTCTTTTTTGGCTGGTTGTTCTTTGTGGGTATCTAGGTCTAAAATTTTGATTGTTTGTCATAAAATAGGCAATCAGACTGTTCATCTTTTGATTTCAGCTCCACGTTTGAATGGGTTTACTGCGATTACTGGACTACATTCTGTGATTCCGTATCATTCAATAATTGTAGCATTAGGAGCTTTTTTTGAGAATTTTGTGAATAACTCTTTTGGACATTTTTCTGCTCAAACAATAGCTATACGTAAAGATTTAAGCTGATCATCTTTTGCGATTTGAACTATTCCATTAAGAAATGTAGGAGTAGAACAGAGTAATGATGCTTTTGTATGTTCAACTAAATCGGCTATAGTTTTGCTATCATTTGGATCTGGTGTGAATACGATTCTAGCTCATGAAATGAGTGGCATTACAATCCCAAGAGCGAATCCAAAAGAGTGGAATGGAGGCAAAAAGCAGATTTCTACATCGCTTCTTTTGATTCATACAATTCCAGCTGCTCACAATAAATCGTGTAAAACATTTTCATGAGTCAATTCTACAGTTTTTGGTAAAGATTCACTTCATGAAGTGAAAAGAACTACTGCGATTTTTGAAATATCTGTAGGAATTTTAAATCTTATTGCACTGAAAACGGCTTTCAGTTTTTGAGTTAATGAAATATCTTTTAAAACATCTTCAAAGAAAGTCATTTTGTACTTCTGTAATCGTGGGGTTTGAACTTTTTGGAAAAATGATTTAGCAGTCAGAATTACTTTTACATTTTGAGATTTAATACAATGAGCAAATGCTTCTTCTGATTGAGTCCAGTTGAACATTACTGGAATCTTTTTGGCCAAATAACATCACACTACCAAAAGTGAAGTGGCGGATAAAGAAGGTAACATTATAGCAATCTTTTCTCATGGCATTTTTTTGAGTAAATCTGCAATTAAGTATGCTTTAATCAAAAAGTCTTTTCTACTCTGAACTCCGAAAATTGAATCATAACAGAATCCATCAGATTTATTATTCTTTAGAGATTCTTTCATCAAAGTTAAAACTGTAGAATTCTTGTTTATCAAAGATTTGACGTGAGCATAAATTAATCAACCATCTCATGAATATTTTCGCTCACATGGTTTCATCTCTTCTGTAGTAGCTGACTGTCAAATTGCCATCATCGCTACATCTCATACTGTTTTTAAGTCTAGAAGTGGGGGATTAGAAGCATCTGAAAAAGCTGATTGAACTGTAGATTTCAGTTCTGCCATATCCAATGAATCGAAGAAACAATCGAGAATCAAGTTTGTATCAAGTCAAAGTTTTCATGTAAATTCAGGTTTAATTTTTTTTACGATAGCTGTAATTTTATTCAAAACATCTGCTGGAATATCTGCTTTTCAATTAAAAGAACTTCTTTGTAAATCTTTTATTGATCACTGAATAACTGCTGGTTCCTTATGATTTTTGGTAGTATTATACCAACATAGTCATGTAAGATAATTTAGTTTTTCTTCTCATTTTGCGTTGTAAATCTTTTCTAATTCTTGATTGAAAGCATCAAGTCATTTCTTTTCTACTTTATGTAACAATGCTGTAGAATCTTTTATTTCAATTTCTACTTTTCTCTTTGGTACGAAAAAGAATAGATTTCAGAGTAAAAATCGTAATCCTTTGAGAAAGAATAACGCAAGATTTGGAGCTTTTCATGTCCATGCTCGAGATGAACGAGATCCCCGAAGTCAACGTATACTTACAGTCAGAATTTTTGTATCTTTTGGAGCTGCCTGAGTAATAAGAAATGCTGTCTTTTTACCAACGATTGATTGAAATCCCTGACGAGCCAATGCTCATTGAGGATAAAGCAAAATATTACGTCCATTCTCTAAGGCATTGACAGCGTTTCCCACTATTAGAGAAGCATCAAGTTCTTTACTATTTTTAGTTAAATCTGGTACCGGAATCGCTCAAATTGATTTAAAAATTTGTTTCAAAACAGGCACATTGAAATAATCTTCTGTCACTACTGGACTTAGTCATTTTTTCTCTCCCAAAAAGGCAAACATAATTACAGGATCCATCAATGCAACATGAGATGGTAGAATCAAATTTGATCATTTTTCATTTAACAATTCCATTCATGTGATATTTACATGATAACGGGATTTAATAAAGAATTTCATCAATTTTGAGGATAACGACATATATTTTTTGTTTAAATAAAAACACAATTTATAATGATAACATAAACATAATTCATAAATTCTCAAGTAAATTTTTGTATTTAAAAAAATAAGAGCTTAATGGTGGGGTAGCTGGGGATCGAACCCAGGACCACCAGCTTAAAAGGCTGTTGCTCTACCGACTGAGCTACTACCCCATATCGCTCTTATTTCCTATATATCTTTCTTACAGTGAATTATGTATACATATTTTCTATCAAAATTCTAGAGAAATCACTTAAATTTCTTGTACAATTTTGAATTAATTTTTACTTTTACAGAAGAACCATCTTCCAATCTAACCCATTTATTAATCAAATTTGGTTTGAAAGATCTTTTTGTAGCTCTCATTGAATGAGATCTAGAATTTCCGGATT